>Ga0183099_1001983_pt1 | contig 10978 bp, 9 predicted proteins | sample Biomet1_FD_127788 | JGI IMG/M metagenome (GOLD analysis project Ga0183099, IMG submission 127788) | Microbial communities from bioreactor (seeded with anoxic lake sediment) at LBNL, California, USA - Biofuel metagenome 1 | ecosystem: Engineered > Bioreactor > Anaerobic > Unclassified ... | reverse complement strand
ACATGGAAAAAATAAAACCGCTGAAGGAGAAGTTGTTTCATACGTTTTTCTTAAAAATAAAGTGGTTGGTATAAATCCAGATACAGAGGAAATATAATACATGCCTTTTTCCTTTCTACAAATCCACCAAAACCCAAATATTTAATTTCTCTTTTTAGAAGTAACGATATGTGCGTTCTTGCTTGTTTTACTACTTCAAAAGAACGCGCCGGAGTTCCATTAGAGAATATTAAACATGGAAAAAATAAAACCGCTGAAGGAGAAGTTGTTTCATACGTTTTTCTTAAAAATAAAGTGGTTGGTATAAATCCAGATACAGATGTTTCGTTTGGTTTCCCTTTGCAAACAACTGTACGCTTTGACTACTGCATTCAGAATAAAAATGAAAAAGCTTTCTTTAAACTAATGAAAGATCCTGTTGTTGTTGGTAAACTCTATAAAGAGGAGTACGAAAACCTGATTTATTCAATGTACCAAAGTAATGATATACAGGAAGGCTATAAAAAATGTTTTGAAGATATCTTATTTCAGTTGTCGAATGATGAAGAAGCGTAATTCATCGTTTAATACCTTCAAGTTGTTTATTTCTCTGCTTTTCTAAGACAGAGGGCTGCTATATTATATCGGGAAAAGAACATGTGGTAAGCTAAGTATATATTTTTTGAAAAACAATTTCATATCTATCATGCAAAGTCAGAATAATTAACCTACCTTCGCGCCTCAAATTAATAGATATTTAACAAACCAATTATAATGAATGAAGAAACAAAAAAGTTGTCTCAGCTAATTGAAGCCGGGATTGACTCACTTGATATTGTTATTACAATAGAAGATGTGCTAAAACAAGATACATCGGCTCAAATAAGCATTCTCTCTGCGCTTTTTGATAATCAGGGCTTTGCACTATATTTTAAAGAAAAGTTAACATCATTTTCAAAGGATTCAATACTCGTGGGAAAAAAATGTGGGAAATACCGGACATAAGAAAATACATGTGTAAGCTTGATGAAGAATTTCCATACTGGTTTTATTTTTTATCAAAAAAAGAAGAAACGTTATATATGATTTATCAATGCCACATGATACCTTTTCTCTCTGGTGAAGATGACTTTGATTTAAATAATCCTCTGCTTAGAGAACACTTTGTAAAAAAATGGGTTCCAGCTTTGAGTGAAGCTTGCGAATATACTGAAATGTCTGATAAAGAGAGTCATGAGATGTATATGAAAGTGTATAGCTACATTATAAATAGGGGGATCTTTTAGCTTTTGATTTAAGCTTTATCCATTCATTATCATTTAGCAAAAAGAATAAAAATCAACCTTTTTAGGTGGATTTTAAAAAATCAACCTTTTTAGGTGGATTTCAAAAAATCAACCTTTTTAAGTGGATTATTCCAGAAAAGTAATATCTTTGTGAAGCTAAATATCTATAATATGCATATTCAAGGAGTAATTACCGGTGATATTGTTGATTCAACAAAAGTAGAATCCAATAAGAGAACTGAATTGTTGTTGGCTCTCAAAGAAACAATTGCAGACATTAATCAGTATATAGGGTCTGTAGATATGGAAATTTATAGGGGAGACAGTTTCCAGATAATTATATCAGAGCCTTTGGAGGCATTACGTATAGCAATATTAATACGATTAGGATTGCAACGCAAAACTCCGGATGAAAATAATAGGTCACAAAAATGGGACGCACGTATTTCATTAGGAATAGGGGATATTTCCTTTTTAGCTCCATCAATACCGGAGTCTGATGGCGAGGCTTTCAGAAATTCCGGAAGAGCTTTTGATAAGTTAGGGAAGAATGACCATTTGACTATAAGCACTCCATGGTCTGAAATTAATAATGAACTCGACGTGTCAACTAAATTTGCAGATATACTGATTAATAGCTGGAGTTATTTACAGATAGAGGTTATATACCATTCTTTATTGATAAGAATGACCCAAAAGGAGTTGGCTAAAAAACTGAATCTTTCTCCACAAACTCTTAATAAGAGGATTGTTAATGCCAAAGCAGAAGCGATTGAAAAATACATTGCCAGATTTGAACAAATAATAAAGGGTAAAGATGGAATTGAATAGCATTGAAGTACTTATACGCTTGCTTTTCGCACATATTGTTGCTGATTTCATTTTGCAACCCAAATGGATGGTTGATAAAAAGAGGGCTAAGAAAAGGAGAATTCATCTGCTTCATGGCTTCATTCAGGCTTTGGCTGCATATATTGCTGTATGGAATTGGGATGCATGGTATGTGTTACCTGTTTTGCTGATCTCTCATCCGCTTATTGATTATTGGAAAGTAGCCCGAAAAGAAAGATTATGTCCGTTTATTGCTGACCAGTGCATTCATCTGTTTATACTCTTTGTTTTATGGATTGCGGTGACAAATCAATTTGAGCAAATAATGCAATTCATGGGTCAATGGCTTATAAATAAAGATTTCTGGATCATACTGACAGGGTATTTGCTTATTCTCAAACCAACCTCAATCTTTCTATATCTTTTTACCAAACGGTGGAAAAAAGGAAACGACAAGCCAGATAGTCTTCAGGATGCAGGTAAATGGATTGGGTATCTGGAGCGTTTTTTGATTCTTACTTTCATCCTTATGGGAGTAATGCAAGGAATAGGCTTCCTCTTAGCTGCCAAATCTGTTTTTAGGTTTGGAAGTCTGAATGATGGAAAAGAACTCAGAAATACTGAATATATATTAATAGGGACATTGGCTAGTTTTGTCATTGCTATATCAATAGGCTTAATTATATCTAAAGCTATTTTATGCCAGATATAACAATAACTTTGGAAATGAGAATTTCCTGATATGTAAGACTTCGTGGAAAGGAGTACAATAAATAAGGTTATGAACAAAAACGATAGCCACACAACAATGCTATTGCTGTGTGGCTATCGTTTTTGTTTACGGAACCAGGATAAAGAGGGTAGCTATGACTTCCGGACTTCCATTAATTCTGTACGCGATTGCAGGTTACCATTCTTATCATAGGACTCTGACTTAACAACTCCTATTCCTTTGGCATACCATTCTGCGCTTTTAACTTTCACTTTGAAGCCCATGACAGAAGTGCTTACGTCACTTGTAAACTTGTAACAATTGAATGTGCCGCCCGTTACTGTAACATCTTCAATGGATTCTACTTTTCGGTTTGTAACATCGGCAGACATTTTCATGGTTATTATTCCCATTTTCATTGCCATCAAAATATTTGCATCGGGAAGTGTATTGCCCGGGGAGGGGTTTGAAGGTATCTCCATATTGTTTCCGGTTACCTCTACTTCGGCAGGTATTGCTCCGTCTTTCTGAAAAGCTGCTTTATTGATGAACTTACTCATGTCGAAATATAGCTTGTCGCCAATCTTGTGAATGGTAATTTCTTCTTTGAAAAGGAGTTTGTCTTTTGGGTCCATTGATTCACACAGATAGGTGATATCCATGTTATCGCCGTTTGTTTTTAAATGAGTGATGGTGTATTTCATTGTATTGGTTTGCTTATTCTTCTTATCGAAGGTTTTGTATACCAATACTGTTCCTTCCTTTGACGGGAAGAATATTTCCTCGCTCTTACAAACCATTGCAAAGAGGAACATTGCTGTGAATAGGAATAATGCTTTCATATTTTGACGTATTAATTGATTTATTTCTTTTCCTGCTCTGAATTGGGACTCTTTTCCTTTTTCTTATTTTCTTGCTGATCAGTAGTTCTTGATTCTTTTACTGGCTTAGTTTCCTTTCTTGGATTTACATTCTGATTCCTTGGAGTTGTAACATCCTGTCTTCTCGGAGTTGTAACATCTTGCCTCTGTGGAGTTGTAACATCTTGTTTCCTCGGAGTTGCAACATCTTGTCTTCTCGGAGTTGTAACATCTTGTTTCCTTGGAGTTGTAACATCCTGTCTTCTCGGAGTTGTAACATCCTTTTGTCTCTCCGGCTTATTTTGATCAGGCAACACTTGTCTGGGAGTACGGATAGGCTGATTCAGATCACGTTGTTTATCCGGTTGCACATTTATATTCTCTGGAATTTCTCTCTTTACAGGTTGTGTAATAGGTCTGTTAAGCGGACTTACATCCTGATTTCGCTGAGGAATATCTTTTCTTGGTGTACGTTTTACATCGTCCATCTTGATAACACGTGATGGAGTTGTTTTTCTTATATCATTTCTATCAATCCGAGGTCTGTAAATTTGTAATTCTCCATTTCTGATTGATTGTCCCGGTCTATTGTTTTCTTTGATGGGAAGTGGATTAATTCTTCTGCCCGTTGTTCTTTGTACAGATTCTCTGTCGGGCCCCGATACATAGGTTGAATGTCGTTCGTTATCAGTATAGGTGCGATCAATGACATTAGAATTTCTGATAATTCTTTCGTGGTCTGAACGATTCACATAATAATTATGTATGTTAGAGCGTCCAAAATCTCTGTCTCTCACAAAGCACCAATGATCGCGGCGACTATCATATCTTCTGTCAAAATAGGAATTAATTCTCATACCGGGTTCCATTGGCGACCAACCATAATATCCATCGCCCTGAATCCAGTTTACCCATGCAGGGCCCCATTCATAATCGGGTACCCAGAACCAGCCAAATGAATTATCAAACCCCCAACGACCATAATGGAATGCAGCCCAGCCCCAATTATAATCTGACGCCCATGCCCAGCCATATTGTGTAAGAACCCAATAGCCGCTGGTTGAATACGGGGCAAAGCTTTCTCTTAAATTGGGGATCCATACATAGCCATAATTTGCATAATCAAACCATTGACCATAAGGGCTCAACTGATCATAGAAAACCTGAAAGCTAATACCTGTTTGCTGATATGATGACTGCCTAGGCAATGATGCACATGAAGTGGTCAATACAAATATTAGGGCGACGATTTTAATGTTTGCTTTCATGGGTAGCTCTTTTTTGATTAAAGTCAATTCCATGTTATATAACAATGTACGTGAGTTAAAAGTTTTATTTTAACAGGAAGATTAAGAAAATAGTATAAAAAGAGATTGATTAAGTGGGAGGGGACAATTGCATTACAAACAATAAGGGCTGAACTTTGCTTTAAGTTCAGCCCTTAATCAATATAGTTATAAAGAGTATTATTTTAACCATTTGTCTAACCATGCAGCAAAGGTTCTTTGCCAAAGAATGCCGTTCTGAGGCTGAAGCACCCAGTGGTTCTCGTCAGGATAGATAAGCAACTGTGCAGGAACACCACGAAGCTTGGCTGCATTGAAAGCCGACATTCCTTGTGAAGCCAGGATTCGGTAGTCCTTCTCTCCGTGGATACAAAGGATAGGAGTGTCCCACTTGTCTACAAACTTATGAGGAGAATTTGGCAAATGTGCGCTGTGCTGTGGCATTGTTCTTGTCCCAGTAAGCACCGCCCATATCCCAGTGGGCAAACCACATCTCTTCTGTTTCCAGGTATTGTTGTTCCATATTGAAAATGCCATCGTGAGCTATGAATGCTTTGAAACGCTTATCGTGATGTCCGGCAAGCCAGTAAACAGAGAATCCGCCGAAGCTGGCTCCTACACATCCCAGTTTGTCTGCATTAACATAAGGTTCCTTTGCCATCTCATCAATTGCAGAGAAATAATCCTTCATGCACTGACCACCGTAATCTCCACTGATCTCTTCATTCCATTTATTACCGAAACCGGGTAATCCACGACGGTTGGGAGCTACAATGATATAGTCGTTAGTTGCCATCATCTGGAAATTCCAACGGTAAGACCAGAATTGGCTGACAGGAGACTGAGGTCCGCCTTCGCAATAAAGCAGGGTAGGGTATTTCTTGCTAGGGTCAAACTTAGGAGGATAAATAATCCAGGTAAGCATATCCTTACCGTCGGTTGTTTTAATCCAGCGCTCTTCAACCTTTCCCATCTCTACCTGATCGTAGATGTGTTTGTTCTCAAAAGTGAGCTGTAAAGCTTCTCCTTTCATTGAAACAGCATAAATCTCATCGCCCATGCTCATTGAGTGACGGGTAGCCAGTAATTGTTTTCCGGCAAGCCTGATTGAAGCGTAATCGTGAACACCGGTTGTAAGCGGATACAGCTTTTTGCCTTCACGGTCTACTTTGTAAATTTGTGAGGTAGCATGCCATACGCCTGTGAAATAAAGGCTCTTACTATCATTGTTCCAGATAAAACCATCCACATCAGACTCAAATGCTTTGCTTACGAATGTTTTCTCTCCGGTAGCCAGATTCATAACGAACAGACGGTTCTGATCACTTTCATAACCATCGCGCTCTCTGCTTTGCCAGGCAATGTATTTACCATCCGGAGAATATTGTGGATTGGTGTCATATCCCATCATCCCTTCAGAGATGTTTTTGGTTTGCTTCGTAGCCAGATTATAGACATAGATATCTGAATTGGTAGAGAAAGCATATTCTTTGCCAGTCTTCTTACGAGAGGTATATGCAATATTCTCACCTTTTGTATCCCATGCCAGCTGCTCAATGCCTCCAAAAGGTTTCATTGGCGACTCGTATGGCTCACCTGCCATTATATCTGTAATGTTAGCTAGTGATGAACCGTCAAAGTTGGCAATAAAAGGGTGGGGAACTGTAGTTACCCATTCATCCCAATGCTTGTACATAAGGTCTTCTACAACCAATCCGCTTGCCTTTGGAAGGTCTGGGTATTTATCGGCTGTACGCTGACCATACTTTACTTGCGAGATAAAAAGTACTTTCTTTCCATCGGGAGAGAAAGAAAAACCTTCTATGTCCTTATCGAAACTTGAAAGTTGTTTTCGTTCGCTACCGTCAGAGTTCATCTCCCACAGCTGATTGCTGCCACTCTCTGAGCAAAGAAACGCAATTTTGCTTCCTCCCTTTATCCAGATAGCTTCATTTTCGCCAAACGAAGTGTGAGTAATCTGCTGATTTCCCGTTCCATCTGTGTTCATTACAAAGACTTCTCTGTTACTCTTGTTCTGAGGAACGCTGTAATATCCCACTGTGTAGACGATCTTCTTTCCGTCTGGTGATACATTAAAGCCTCCGATTCGTCCCATAGCCCATAGAGCCTCAGGAGTCATTCGGCCACCTTTGATTACTATGTCGGACTTTCCGATAAGCGGCTCGTTCTTGTCACCTGCCGCTTCTGCCGTAATTGTTCCGGCAAGCATAAGTGCTGCTGACATCATTACTAATTTTGATTTTCCCATGTATTTAAATAAATTATATATTCGTTATGCGAAAGTAATCATTCCGTGTTAATTAATTATTCTTTCAGGGAATCTTTTTTACGAGTTGTGCAACTCGATGCTGGTGAGCTGCACAGCTCACGTTTTCGGCCTGTGCAGCTCGCGGGAATAGTTTAACCGGAAAACAGAGTAGTACTGGTATGAAAAGAAAAAAGGCGAAGATAATGTTTATCTCCGCCTCTTAATATATTATTCAATTATGAATTATTTACGTCCTACGCGTTTAGCTCTTTCTTTTGCCATACGTTCTTGTTCTTCCTGCATCTTAGCCATTTTAGCCATTAATCCGGAAGCTTTCTTCTTATTAGGATTATTTTTATGAGCTTCTAGTTTTGCAAGTAACTTATCTTCATTAACAAACCTACGTAGAGCAATCATTGTGAGGATACTAATTAATGTTGAGATTAAGTAGTAATAGTTCAATCCGGCTGCATAGTCATTCAAAATAAAGATGAACATTACCGGCATTACATACATCATTGCTTTCATGCCAGGCATTTGCTGTTGGCCAGTGTCTTGCTGAGTCATGGTGTATTTTGTATTCAGAATATTGGCTGCCGACATTAACAAACAGAACAAACTCAGGTGAGTTCCAATGAATGGAATATTAGTACCCCATGTAATGAATGCATCGTATGTTGAAAGGTCATCGGCCCAAAGGAAACTTTGCTGACGCAATTCAATAGCACTTGGCACAAACATAAAGAGGGCAATTACAATAGGCATTTGCAACAACATAGGCAAGCAGCCACTCATAGGGCTCACTCCATATTTGCTGTAAAGCCCCATCGTTTCCTGTTGCTTCTTCATCGCATCTTCCTTCTTTGGATACTTTTTATTGATAATATCGATCTGCGGTTTCAGAACTCTCATTCGTGCAGATGATATGTATGATTTATAAGTAAAGTAGAAGATTAGTATTTTTACAATAATGGTCATAAACAAAAGAACCATTCCCATGCTTAATCCCAGACTTGAAAGCCATGCAAAAAGATTCACTGTGAATACTTTATTAATCCAGCGAAGAACAGACCATCCAAGTGGAACCAATTGGTCTAGCTCCAGCTTATCATTGCCTTCGCGAACAGAATCAAAAGCTTTAAGTGTCTTATAATGATTAGGGCCAAAATAGAAATGCATATTGGTAGACTTAGCTCCTTTGGAATCAAAGAAGGTACTCATTGCTGATGAGTAATCTTTCAGATAACCAGAGCCATCATTTTCCAATTTAGAGCTCAATACACTCTTTTCAAAATTCTGATCGGAAATAAATACGGAAGAGAAGAACTGGGTTTTATAACCAATCCATTTCAGTCTTCCGGTTACGGTAGCATCTGCATTTTTACTTTCAGAAAGATTTTCCGTATCGGCTCCATCGTACTTATACATAAGATAAGCATAACGGCTTTCGTACTTATATCCTCGTTCTGCCTGACGTAATTTCTGTTTCCATTCAATATCCATGTAATTAACTGAAGAGGAAAGCTTATCAGCCATACCGGTTGCTTTAACATTAAAGTCAAGCATGTAATTTCCTTTATGAATGGTATAAATGAAATCGATATAGCTACTGTCGCTGGCAGCCAAACGCATTGTCAGTGACGAATCATTCTTGTTTACAGTCTGGAAATAATAATCCTTAGTTTCGATTTTCTCTTTCTTGTTATAGAAGAAGAAATTCAGACTAACATCGTCTTTGTCGAAAAGAACCAAAGGTTTTTTATCCTGCCCGTTGTATTTCTTCAACATGGCCGAATAAACTGCTCCACCTTTGTTAGAGAAAGTAAGTTTTACGACATCATTTTCAATGGTAGCAAAAGTTTCGTTTCCTTTTGTTGCATTGTAGAATGTTGCTGCAGAATCAACCAGCTGAGCTGCTGTGGTAGTCGTGTTTGATAAAGCAGCGGCTGCTTCAGCTCTGTTGGCTACATCTTTCTGTGCCAAGGCTTGAATGGAATCCTGATTGTTTTTCTGAGCAATCTGTTGTTGTTCGCCTGGCCGTTGTAAAAAGGTGAATCCTATTAACACAACTGCAATCAGTCCGAATCCCACTAAGGTGTTTTTGTCCATAATTACAAATTATACATTATTATTTTAAGTCTTATTTATTAATTGCAGCCTTAATAAAGGAAACAAACAGTGGATGTGGGTTAAGCACAGAACTGCTATATTCAGGATGAAATTGAGTACCGATATACCAACGTAGGGTAGGTATCTCTACAATTTCCACCAAGTCGGACTCCGGATTAACTCCTACACACTTCATTCCAGCCTTTTCATATTCGGCTTTATAGAAGTTGTTGAATTCATAACGGTGACGATGGCGTTCCTGTATATGTTCTTTCTTGTAAGCCTCATAGGTCTTTGAATTCTTGTCTATAACGCATTCAAAAGCACCCAGACGCATAGTTCCACCCATGTTGGTAATTGCTTTTTGCTCTTCCATGATATCAATTACCGGATACTTAGTGCTTTCGTCCATTTCAACAGAGTTTGCCTCTGCATATCCTAATACATTTCTGGCAAACTCAATGGCAATAGATTGCATACCCAGACAGATACCAAATGTTGGAATGTCATTTTCGCGGGTGTACTTAGCTGCTACGAATTTACCTTCGATGCCTCTTGGACCGAATCCTGGGCAAATTACAACGCCATCTACGCGTGATAGTTTCTCGGCTACGTTGGCCTCAGTTAACTTCTCGCTCTGAACATACTCAATCTTCAGTTTGCGGTCATTATAAGTTGCTGCCTGAGAAAGAGATTCCAGAATAGATTTGTATGCATCCTGTAATTCTACGTATTTACCAACAAGAGCAATTTTAACTACTTCGGTAGCTTTTGCTCTTCTATCAAGAAACTCTTTCCATGAATCCAGATTTGGTGGATTGCCAATAGGAAGACCCATTTTGCTAAGGATTGTTTCATCAAGTCCTTGTTCATGCATTTTTAATGGTACCTCGTAAATGGTTGGTACGTCAGTGGATTGAACTACAGCTCTATCTTCAACATTACAGAATAATGCAACTTTCTTTCTTAAGTTATCGCTTAAGTGATACTCGCTTCGAAGTACTAAAATGTCTGGCTGTACTCCCAATTCCTGTAATTGCTTAACAGAGTGTTGAGTAGGTTTTGTTTTCAACTCTTTAGCTGCAGCAAGGAAAGGAACATAAGTTAAATGCACACAAAGTGCCGAATTACCTAATTCCCAACGAAGTTGGCGCATGCTTTCAATGAATGGAAGAGATTCAATATCACCTACGGTTCCTCCAATTTCAGTAATTACAAAGTCATATTTGTATTTATTACCAAGGAACTTTACATTTCTTTTAATTTCATCAGTAATATGAGGTATTACCTGTATGGTTTTTCCTAAATAATCACCACGACGTTCTTTATCTATCACACTTTTATAGATACGTCCTGTAGTAATGTTATTGGCTTTAGTGGTCTGTATACCTAAAATACGTTCGTAATGTCCCAAATCAAGGTCAGCTTCGTGGCCATCGACAGTGACATAACATTCCCCATGCTCGTATGGGTTAAGTGTTCCCGAGTCAATATTGATATAAGGATCAAATTTCTGAATCGTCACCTTATAACCTCTTGCTTGAAGTAACTTACCAATCGATGATGCAATAATTCCTTTACCTAATGAAGAGGCAACTCCTCCTGTGACGAAGATGTACTTTGTTTCTCCCACGACAATACTATTT
>Ga0183099_1001980_pt1 | contig 10992 bp, 10 predicted proteins | sample Biomet1_FD_127788 | JGI IMG/M metagenome (GOLD analysis project Ga0183099, IMG submission 127788) | Microbial communities from bioreactor (seeded with anoxic lake sediment) at LBNL, California, USA - Biofuel metagenome 1 | ecosystem: Engineered > Bioreactor > Anaerobic > Unclassified ... | reverse complement strand
GGACGTGGTGGCACCACTTGAGTTGGAGATTTCAAAAGAGTCCATAATCAGGTGGCCAAGTTCGTGTTCCGATGAAAAAATCCGGTGCTGCAGGGAGAATCCGGGCCCATTCCAGAGAAAGGGAATAAACTTCTGCGGTTCCGGTACGGAGTGGGAGACCTGACTGGCACTGATGTAGAACGACATCAAATTCCTCCTCAACAAATCCAAAAAATCAGAACACCCCGGACCTATCTAAATCATACCATTAGCATACCGCAGAGAAATATGAAATTCAATTCTGAAATTTACCAGCTTTCGGCCTTCCAAGGTCCTGAGATCCAAATTGCGGACAGATCTCATCTGAATAAAAAAAGTGCCAACGCTCAGCACCCCGTAGGATGCTATGAGCGACACCGCTTACACCATGAAATCTATATTTCGGATGCAAGAAAGGTCTGCCCAAAAGACAGGAAGACGACCATCCGTCATCGGATCAAGAAAGTATAGCCTGACAAACAGGAAACGGAGGGACATAAAAATAAGCAGTGTGCAGCGTCTGCGTCTGAGCTGCAGTCACTGATCCAGAGCCTGAACATCAGCATTCAGAGAAGTATTGTTTGGTAAAATTGTGAGAAGCACAGGAGGCATCAACGCCCCCCTGTGCTTCTCTTTGCGCTTTTGATGCTTGAGCTCAAACTGGCGCGTTTCCTCAGCCTCGTGCTGCGCCTTTGACCGGGCTTTGTGCTCCAGCTTGCCCTGCTCGTGTTGGAGTTTGCGCAGCCATAGTTGATTATATGGAGAAGCGCTATGAAGATCAGATTACTAAAATATCCAAATTTTGATTTGTGATAGGAATTTAAGATTTTACGTCCCAACAAGGTTTTTTATGCGGATATATGCAAAAGTACACGTCTTAAGTGACTGACAGCGAAATGTTTTGGGAATACTAGGGCTTGTTGCCTGTAGCTTTATTCGCAGCTTGACAGTCAATTTGATGATAGTTCCATTTCCGGTAAGAAAGTGGAAGCAGTATTGAATCGGGTCTCATTCCGCACTGGATAATTTGACCCCAGATAAATATGCACTTAAGATTTCGGGGTGATAACTAACTTTCGTGGTGGACGGATTCAGAGGGCAGGTCAAATTTACATAACCTTAACCAGTTGCGTAACTTCTATTTGAAAAGGCCTAATCCATCATCTGAATCTACATCATATGGAATCGTGGAGTAAAAATGTTCACAGATAAAAGACTGACATCTGCATACCGAAAAGCGAAAGTTGAATACTTTGACGCAAAGTCTAAGTATATAATTTTCAGTGATTCCCATCGGGGCGACGACAGTGCTTCCGATGAATTTACCAGAAACCAAAGTGTCCTGCTGCATGCCCTTGAATACTACTATGAGAATGGATACCGATACGTTGAGGCCGGAGACGGTGATGAATTGTGGGAATATTCCGATTTTAAAACCATACGACTGGCGCATTCCGACGTTTTTATGTCCATCAAGAAATATTATGATGCAGGCAGGTTGGTTTTGCTCTACGGTAATCACAACATTTATCTGCGTTCAAAATCCTTTGTCCAAAAAAACTACTATTGCTACTATGATGAATACAGTCAGGATACGCAGGAATTTCTGAGGGGCTTGGTCCCATATGAGGCACTGGTATTAAAGAGCAGGGATACCGGGCAGGAAATACTGATTGTACACGGGCACCAGGGCGATTTCATGAATGATCAGCTCTGGGTGGTCTCTATGGCGCTGATGCGGTGTTTTTGGAGGTTCATGCATGTGGTCGGATTTCAAAATCCGGCCAGCCCGGCAAAAAACCTTTACAAAAGGTCGAAAATTGAAGTTAAGTACAGGAAGTGGATCGCAAAGCATCATAAAATGATTATCTGCGGGCATACGCATCGGCCAAAATTTTCAGAGAAGGACGAGCTTCCGTATTTTAACACAGGCTGCTGCATTCACACAAAAGGGATTACAGGAATTGAAATAGCCGGTGGCGAAATCATGTTGGTGAGTTGGAGAATCCGGGCAGACCCGGACGGAAATCTCAGGATCGAGAAAAATATCGTCAGAGGTCCCATCCCTATTGAAAATTATGATATTTAAACAGACGAATTCTGTACAGAGAGCTTGAAACTTTTGTTTTCAGCTCTCTGCTTTTTATGGAATAAATATGGAGGTCAGATTAGAGCCATTCGGCTCAATGACATAGCTGTTGTCATTCAATATAAAAATTTTAGATAATAATTGTATTTTCTTGTATTATTTTGTCTACTGCAAGTTATTCTTTGTTTACATTCTAACAAGGAACTACATAGGAGGAGAAGCAATGACAGCAATTAAACTGGATATGTTCCAAGCCGGGGCCGTGGCGGCCTTGGTCTACTGCCTCGGGCGGTTTCTAATTCTCAAAGTGCCCGTTCTGAACAAATACTGCATCCCCGCTCCCGTAGTAGGCGGCCTCATTTTTTCCATTATGAATCTGATCCTGCATTCCACCGGCGTAGCTGAAATTTCTTTCGATAACACGCTCCAAACCATTTTCATGACCATCTTCTTCTGCACGGTCGGTTTCACCGCCTGCTTCAGCCTGCTGAAAAAAGGCGGCTTTCAGGTTCTGCTATTTTTGGGGCTGGCAATTGTCATGGTCATCTCACAGGATTTGATTGGCAGCGGCATGGCCAGCGTCTTCGGTCTGGACCCCAAGCTTGGTCTTTGCATGGGCTCTATCCCTCTGGTGGGCGGTCATGGTACCTCCGGTGCATTTGGCCCCTTGCTGGAAGACAGCTTTGGAGTGACAGGCGCTACGACCGTGGCCATCGCGGCGGCAACGTACGGCTTAGTTGCGGGCGGTGTGATGGGTGGCCCCATTGCTCGGCGCAGAATTATGAAGCATGAGCTGCACAGCACAGCAAAGGAAGAACACATCTCTGATCTGCAGGCCGAAAAAGCAACTACCATTGACCCGCAGCGGTTTGTCAACGCCGCTTTGTTCATTGCCATAGCAATCGGTGTCGGAACTCTGTTGGTCACTCTTTTTAAAAGCTGGAATTTCACCGTTCCCGGTTATATCGGTGCAATGCTGATCGCCGTTGTAATCCGCAACAGTTTTGACGGCATGAAGAAAGATGTCCCCATGCCCGAGATCGACTCTTTGGGCAATCTCTCCTTGCAGTTGTTCCTGGCAATGGCGCTGATGGGCCTGCAGCTGTGGCAGCTGGCTTCTCTGGCGGTTCCCATGATTGTGATTTTACTGGTACAAACCGTTTGGATGGGGCTCTACGCCAATTTTGCTGTGTTCAATATTATGGGCAGAGATTACGAAGCCGCGGCAATGACCACTGCATTCTGCGGCTTCGGTATGGGCGCCACTCCCAACGCCATGGCAAACATGGGCGTTCTGGCCGATAAATACGGACCGTGTCCCCGCGCGTATTTCATCGTGCCGCTGGTGGGAAGTCTGTTTATTGACATGTTTAACAGCGGGATTCTGACGGTCTTTATGAATGTCCTCCACTAAGAGGAAAAAATCCGACTTCCAGTATTTATAGAAAGACTTTCTAAGGGACAGACAGCTTTTACCTCTCCTGCAAAACTCTTCTCATTTTAAAGCACAGGCCGAACGATATGACTTCGGCCTGTGCTTTGTTATTCATACCGTTTGCAGAACCGTCTTCAAGCAAATAAGAAAAGCCTTTGCGCAGACAGTTTTCCTGTCTGCACAAAGGCTTACTTTTTAAGGTTTTCCTCCGGTCGCATCTGCTCGGCCTCACAGCGAAAATTCATCCTGCTCCGAAAGAATGAGAAGTCCGCCGATAAAGCCTTTGACACTGACTTTTCCGCCCCTCTTCTGCTTCCTGCGGATATAATCCATCTCGGCCTTGACCTCTTCAAACGAGAACAAACTCCCCGAGTACTCCACAAATGTTTCGTTCATGTAATCTTCAATTCCAAGCTGAGCAAGGTTCCGCATTCCTTTCGCGATCGCCCTGCGGACTCGCTGCTCCATGCTCTGCGGAGCCGCACTCAGAGAGGCACAAATCTGCCCGAAGTTTACATGATAAATTGAGAGCTTATTGTCGTGCATATACTCACAGATTTTCAGGATGTCAATGCAGCCCTTTTCTCCTGACATTCCAAGCTGGTTCATTGCCAGCTTGGCTCTTTTCAAAAACGCATCCTCCTTACGCACATCGGTGGGAACGTTTTCCCCGAACAGGCTGCGAATACTTGCGATTGTACGTTCGTTCTGAATCTGATTTGTAACAGCACGGATGACAGACTTCACTTCAATGGCGTTAATCGGTTTACTGATGAAAAAGTCCACGCCTGCGTGATACGCCTTACCGATCAGGGTTTTGTCGGAAACCTGAGAGATCATCACAAATTTTGCGCCGCACCCCAAGAGCTTAAGGGACTGTACAATTTGAATACCGTCCTTTTTTGGCATCAGGAAATCAATCAGCACAATATCCGGCCTGGCCGATAGGACGCTTTGCTCATCCGGCTCTTTTCCACCTGAATCTCCGCAGATACTCCCTAAATTTTGCTGTTCAATCAGGTCCTCTAAGATATCGATGACAGCATGGTCGTCTTCTATGACATAAATCTTCATGCTTCTTCCTCCAGAGAGCTGGCGGGAATCCGGATCTGAAATTCCGTTTTTACATTTGGCTGTGACGTAACGGAAATTGCTCCATGAAACCGTTCTTCCACAACACTTTTCACTCCGGACAAGCCAACACCGCGATAAATATTCCCTGTTGTCTGGTCAAACTTGGTGGAGAATCCGTGCTGAAAAACCTTGGGAAGGTTTTTCTCCGATATTCCCGGCCCATCATCACAGACGCTGAGCATATAGTCGGCTTGGGCCTTGTGTCCGGTAATTTTGATACGGCCCTTTCTGCGTTCAAATTCAATCGCTTCCACCGCATTGTTCACAAGATTCTTTAATATCAGCATCAGAGAATAATGTGCCTGCGTCATAAAGTCATCCTGACACTGAAAGTCCAGAAATATGGACAGATGCTTGGCATCGATCTGAGAATAGGTGACCTCCTTCAGGATGGTGAGAAGATCGCTGAACTTCATTTCCGTTTCCGGATACTCGTCATTGATCTCCCGCTCCAGTCCCATGATGATTCCAAGATAGTCCTTTTTGATCTCGTGCACATCTCTTGCAATCGCCAGAGCGCAGTCCAGGATCTGCGGTTCGATCTGCCTGTTCGACAAGGATTCATACAGCCGATATGCGTTGCCCATGATCTGCTCAATTTCTTCGGAGTTCTTTTTCATGAAATAGATCTCGTTTTTCAGTTCCGCAGTCATCAGAAAAAGCCGCTGGTATCGCTGTTCATGCTCTTTCCTGGCCAGAAGGGAATGATAGCGATCAATCAATACAAACGTGAAGCCGACCAGCGTGGTGCGCACAACCGCGATCGCCAGCAATTCCAGCGAATGGGACTGGCTGGGAAACCCGCCGCTGCGCAAAAGGCTCTCTATCCAATTTGAAATGAAATCGCAGCAAAGTACGCTGATGATCAGGCGGGAAAATTTCACGGTATGCCTATTGCGCACGGCAAGATAAAAGAGCAGGCTATAAAACACATAGTACAGTCCGCCCGGCAGCGCGGTCCAAAATGCGTGCGTCAGCGTATCATGTCCCATCCAGGCCAAGATTCCGCGAAACAGGAAAATCATGATACCGGAAGTAAATCCGATCCATAGCGTGCCCAAGTCCAGGTCAAGCGTTAAAAGCAGGATTGGCAGCAGCGCCACAGACATTGAAACACGGAGACCATTGTTAAAAAGGTTCCAATAAATTTCTGATACCAGGGTGATACAAAGTCCTGTTACCAAAGTATATTTCCATTTTGTGTGACTCTTCATCCACTCCCACTCTCTCAAGGGTCTATTTCCAGCTTGGCTTTTGCGGGACACATCTTGAAACATTTTATTATAACACATTTCTACACAAAAGCCAAAAGGAATTGCTATCTTTTTTATTTACATTGACCGCTGTCGGAGAAAGCGTGGGAATATCCACGGAATTACTTTGCTGTTTGCCATCATTGACGGCAGGAGCGGCAGGGGATAGAATCGTGATAGGAAACCAATCTATAGACGCACCATGTGGCAGTATCTGACGCTGGTAAACCGACGACAAAGGGAGAAAGATATGAGTAATTATACCACAGGGGAGCTGTTGGAAGCCAAGCATTCCATTGCTTCCACACTCAGCAAGTGCGAAAAGGCGGTATTGAAGCTGACGCCGGGGAAATCCCAGCACACGCTGACCATTCGCCGCATTCGGGCATTTCAGATTTCATTGGAGTTAATCGATCAGGCGCTGAAAGACGCCGAACCTGAAATCACTACAAACTTATAAATGAGGTGCTGCTATCATGAAAACTGCGATTTGCTATTACTCCCGCCACCATGGGAACACGCTGAAAGTTCTGGAGGCTATGGCCGAGGAGAAGGATGTCGATCTTTTCGACGTGACCTCCCACGCGGCAGCGCATCTGGAACAGTACGATGCCGTGGGCTTTGCCTCCGGCATCTATTACGGCAAGTTTCACGATAGCGTGGTAAGCTTTGCGCGATACCTTCCTGAGGGCAAGAATGTGTTTTTCGTCTATACCTGTGGCTCCAAACGAGGCAACTATACCAAGGCCATTGTTGAGGCTGTGGTCGCCAAGCGTGCCAACATACTGGGGGAGTATGGCTGCAGAGGCTACGACACCTTCGGCCCATTCAAGCTGGTGGGCGGCATCGCCAAGGGACATCCCAACGCGGACGAACTGCAAAAGGCGAAGGAGTTTTACCGTTCCATCTGCAGGTAAGTGACGAGAAAGGAGTTTTCCGTGTTCAATACCCGAATTTCTTACGTTGCCGGTCAAGCTCCTGAGCTTTTTCCGTCTCCGGCCGCAGGCGGACGCTTTTCCGCGTCCCCGTGAGGCGGAGAGCTCTCCGGCTGCAGTTTTTCGGGTGAAATTTTCTTCTTAGCAAGGCGGTCTTTCACATATTGCCTGAACAGGGTGTACAAAACCGAGCACAGCGGAATGAACACCAGCATTCCGATGATACCCATAAGCTTTCCGCCCAGGATGACCGCTGCCAGCACCCAAATGGAGGGCAGTCCCACGGAGGACCCCACCACACGGGGATAAATCAAATTTCCCTCAATCTGCTGAAGGACAAGGAACAAAACGATGAAAAGCAGCGCCTGAACCGGATCCACCATCAAAATCAGCAGCACGCCAACCCCGCAGCCGATGAACGCCCCTATAACGGGAATCAAGGCTGTCAGCGAGATCGTAACGCCCACCAAAAGCGCATAGTGCATTCGGAAAATCGCCATGGACACGGCGAACATGCTTCCCAGAATCACCGCCTCCAGGCATTGGCCGGAGAGGAAGTGTGAAAACGTACGGTTGGAGAGGGTTGCGATTTCCAGCACCCGGTCCGCCGTCTTTTCAGGAAGCAGCGCATACAGGCACTGACGGGCCTGCCGGCCCAGCTTTTCCTTCTGGAACAGAAGGTAGATGGCAAACACCAGCCCGATCAGAAACGTACTGACGCCGCTGACCACGCTGCCCACAATACTCATGCCGCTGAGAACGCCGCCCACGCCGACTCCCACCAGGCTTCTGCCAAGATTCTGAAGCTGTTCCAGCGCCTTGCTGGACAGGGTCGCCCAATCGATCTCCAAACCCGCCATGACCGCCTGGAGTTCCGGCAGCCTGGCCTCCAGCTCTGCCAGAGTCGCCGGAAGCCGCGTGAGAAAGCTCTGCGCCTGCTGGATGACGGAGGACACAGCGTCCCCAAGATTGGGAACGATGACAAGGCTTGCCAGCGCCAGTACTCCCGCCACTAGCGCCAGTGTCAGCACAAAGGCCAGCGGGCGACGAAATCTATCCATATGTTTCCCGCCATCGCCCAGATGCCGCTCCACGGCCCGCATAGGTACATTCAGGATGAACGCGATGGCGCAGCCCAGCAGGAACGGGGACGCCAGCCCCATCAGCGCTTTTAACGCTTTTTCGATTGGCGACAGGTTTTGCAGGCACCAATATCCCGCCAGCACGGCAAATGCCGCCAGCGCCACGGTCCGCACCGTCTTTTTATCAAATTCCATTAATTTCTCCTTTGCGAGGAATCGCCGCGCGCTTTAGCAGAAGCACTTGCCGCCATCACGGCAAAAAACGCCGAAACGATCCGCTACATCAACTCCGGCGGTAGTTCTTCGCCGCCTCCAGGTACGCCACCGCCTCCGCCCGGTTGCTTTCAATCTCAGACGGCGTCAAAGATCGGACCACTCTGGCGGGGCTGCCCAGAATCATGGAGCCGTCCGGCGCGTCCAGCTTTCCAGTGACCAGCGCCCCGGCGCCCACGATGCAGTCGTTTCCGATCCTTGCTCCGTTTAAAACCACGGAGCCCATGCCCACCAGCGTATTGTCCCCCACGGTGCAGCCGTGGAGAATGGCCCCGTGGCCGACGGTGCAGCCCTGGCCCACAACGGTCCCCTCGTGGAGAAGACAATGGTCCTGGATATTGGTGTTCTCACCCACCTCGATATGGCCCCAGTCGCCCCGAAGCACGGCGTAGTACCAGACGTTGACGCCTTTACTCAGCGTCACGTCTCCAGTCACCACCGCGCCCTCGGCAATACAAACATGTTCGTCGGTCTCTCTTTTTTGATACGGCATTGCTTTTTACAGTCCTCTCTCAGATGGCGAAGTTTCCGTTCACGAACACGGGGATCTTCTCTCCGTCGTGTGTAGTCCCCACGATGGATAGATCCTGCGTCCCCACCATGAAATCCACATGGGTGATGGAGTAGTTCAGACCTCTCTTTTTCAACTCGTCCCGGCTCATTTGCTGGCCGCCCTTCAGACAGGGATATGCCTCGCCGAAGGCGATGTGGCAGGCTGCGTTCTCGTCGAACAGTGTGTTGTAGTAAAGAATTTTCTGGTTGGAGATCGGGCTGTCATAGGGCACCAGCGCCACCTCCCCGAAGTAGGATGCGCCCTCGTCCACGGAGATGGCAGCTTTCAGCGTTTCCTCTCCCTTTTCCGCGCGGGCCTCTACGATCTTGCCGTCCCTGACGAGAAAATGAAATTTGTCGATGATGTTGCCGTCGTTTACCAGAGGCATGGCGGCGTATACCACGCCGTTGACCCCGGTTTTCAGCGGGGAAGTGAACAGCTCCTCCGTGGGGATGTTGGCAATATAGGCCTGGCCCTTCAGCGTCACGTCGTCTCCGGCTTCCCAGATATGACCCTCCGGAAGCTCCACCGTCAGGTCGGTGCCAAGAGAATTTGTGTAATGAAGGAATTTGAAATTCAGCTGATTCAGCTTTTCCTTACGCTGAGCCAACGTCTCGATATGGCGCCGCCACTTCGCAACGGCGTTGCCGTCTCCGCTGATGCGGACGGCGGCAAAAATAGCGTCCCACAGCTTTTCCATAGCCTCGTTCTCGCCCACGTCTGGGAATACCCGCTTCGCCCAGGAGGGAATGGGGATGGAGGCGATGCACCAGGGGAATCCGCTGCACATCTGGAGGCGGTCGAATTCCCGCAGAGCCTTGCCGCTGGCTTGCTGTGTCCGAACAATGCGCCCGGAGTCCACACCCTTCAGGTTTTCCGGATTGCTGGCCGAGATGGCGAGATAGGCCGCGCCCTCCAGCGCATAGTCATTATAAAAGTGCCGCCGCCACAGGGGAACGCTGTCAAACACATCCTCCTCTGCACGGAGGTACTTCATCCGGCTCAGCGCATCGTCGCCCCAGTTCATCACCACCTCACGGCAGCCCGCGTCATAGGCTTCGGCGGCACACATCCGGGCAAACCAGGCGCATTCCACCGGGGAAGAGATCACCAGCGTCTGGCCTCTTTGTACGTTCAGCCCCACCCAAATCAGCAGAGCGGCGTATTCCTTGAATTTTTCCTCATAATCCATTTTTATCAGCCTCCATTTCACTTATAAGTCACCCTTTTCCTCCCTGCGCAGGGAGATCAGGGTCCCGTTCAGCTCCGCCCCCATGATGAGCGCCGTCGCGCTCATATACATCCACACCAGCAGGGCCATCGCCGTGCCGATGGAGCCGTACAGCAGGGAATAATTGGCGATGTTCTCCATATAGATGGCGTAGATCCACGACAGCACCATCCATGCTGCAAGAGAAGCCAACACACCGGGGAGCAGATTTCGCCAGGGCTGGCGGGTATCCTGAGTAATGGCATACAGCGCAAGCAGCGCGAAGCAGGCAGTCACCGCAGCCAGCGGAAAACGCAGCCTGGCCCATAGCTCCGCCACGAAGGAGGGCAGATAAAAATGCTCCACCGCATACTGGAGGACCGTGTTGCTGACGCTCATCAGCGTCAGTGTCAGCACCAATGTTGAAAGCAGAAGCACCGTGTAAGCCAGCGTCCGGATCAGGTGCGCCACCGCGTGCCGGGGCGGGCCCAGATGGTATGCTGTGCGAACGGAGCGCATCAGGGTATTCGCTGCCCTCATGGGAAAGTAAATGGAGAACACCAGACCAAACATCAAAAGGCGCACGTTGGAATTGGCCCCCACGTGAACCAGATACATTCCAACGAAATTCACAGCAACCTTCGGCAAAATCTGCCCCAGGTCCGCCAGAATCTCCGCCACGTCCAAATGCAGCAGACCCAGCAGGGAGCTGATGAAAATCAGCATGGGAAAGATCGCAAACAGCAGGTAAAACGCCAGCGCCGCGCTCTGGATGTTCACGTTATGCCGTAGATACCGCCGTGCCATCAAATAGACGCCTCTCCAGAACTTGTTTTTCGGCAGCGGCCGCAGATATGGTCCGTTCATGGCGTCTCCCTCCTTCGCGCATACACATATACAGTATTTACCGGCGGAGCAAAAATATGACTGCCGGCAAATCGCGTCACATCGCCGGTGTGATTTTATCATGGTTTTGGGCCGACGTCCACTGTCTTTTCCCAGTTTTTCCA
>Ga0183099_1001979_pt1 | contig 10994 bp, 10 predicted proteins | sample Biomet1_FD_127788 | JGI IMG/M metagenome (GOLD analysis project Ga0183099, IMG submission 127788) | Microbial communities from bioreactor (seeded with anoxic lake sediment) at LBNL, California, USA - Biofuel metagenome 1 | ecosystem: Engineered > Bioreactor > Anaerobic > Unclassified ... | reverse complement strand
ATAAGAATAAGACCAGTGACAAACCAAGAAATATCGGAATACCAATTTGAAGCTTTGTTATGAGCTCCTTAAAAAATATTTGTGTATACCCCATTTCGGCAAACCATAAATAATCGATATAAAAGTTATTCGACAATAGCAGCATCAAAATAACAAAAATTGCTATACCCAGTGTAATAAAGAGTTTCTTCCTGCTTTTTCTCATTTTTTCCATCTTTCATCATTCGATATTATTTTAATCTAATTTTAATATTATACCACATAATTTCTGAACTTCATCAAAAAATACTTTTTTTCTTCTTGATAACATCAAATTTCTAACAATCTCTGCCGTAAATTAAGTGACTCGAATTCATGTTACGTGTCTCCACATCGACAGCTTCTACAACAAAATCAAAATAACTGTCAGGATAGGGTTCATCAGCCAGGGTAAAGTGCCACCACTCCTGCTGCATCGGTTCAAATCCTTCTGAACGCATGAGATACCTAAGTTGGACTCGATTTTTACTTTGTTCCAGACTCAAGTGATCATAATCACTAAAAGAACTCTCGGAAAAGAAATCGAATTCTCCTCCCATATCGATTTCTTTTCCAGTTTCAATATTGACGACGGTAAGATCCACCGCGCTGCCCCTGGAATGAGATGATTCTGTTGCAATAAAGCCTCCTTCAAAAACTTCACGTCGTGTTATTTGCGGATAATAACGGTCTTTCGTTTTCCCATCCTCGGTCTTATTTCCCCAACGGATAAAGTGTTCCACCGCCCGTTTTGGCCGATACCCGTCAAATACTTTGAGACTGTACCCATCATTCGAAAGGTGTTTTTGAACTCTGTCAAGAGCAATCGTTGCTTTTTCGGTCAGTAAAATAATCGGTGCTTCATACCCGTCAATTCGCTCACCAACAAAATTTTCTCCCGTATAATATTTTACATCCGTCATGATTCCAGATATTTCTAAGGAGATATCCACAAAATCGTTCGGACGCACAATTATATTTTTTTTCATCAACACTGTCCCCTAATTCAATACGTTTTTTAACCTATTTTTTTATTTTATACGATGCACGGGATGATTACCAGCAATAATTGTAATTTATCAGCACCGATTAAAAAAAGATACCCGTAATCTACAGGTATCTCTATTGGTATTATTTTTGATGCACTATTTTATGTCCAGGACCATCTTCCCGATACTTTCAAGTTTTTTCTCTGTCAATCCACAATCAAGCAAATAATCAAGTTCATCCAGTGTCCCTTGTCCATGAGGAACCAAGGTCGCCCCGGAATCACTGCCCAATGCAATTTTCACACTGATTGCATTGGCTTTTTTCACCATTGATCGATGTTGTCGATAATAAGCTTCCGACACTTGTTTATACTTTTTCATCGGACTGTCATCACTGCATTTCGCGATATTTGCGAAGGGTGCCAACGTCGGTACCCAAACAACGCCACTTTCACGCATCGCGCAAAGGCATTCATCATCTATTCCGTAACCATGCTCGATCGTGTCCGCACCGGATGTCAAAGCCATCATAATCCCTTTTGGGGTATTCGCATGAACCATTACTTTTAAACCACACTGATGCGCATGATCGATCATTGCCATGCATTCACTTTTCGAAAATCCCAAAGGCTCGGTTGCACCCAATTCTCTAAAGCTCATAATCCCTGTCAGAATAATTTTTATAAAATCCGGTTTTCTTTTTATGAGTGCATCCATCTTCTGAATGCCATCTTTTCCGTTCTCAACCGGATCTCCCAGGAAATCGCCATAATGACCTTCTTTATAAAAAGCGCGTATCGGTGTTCTGAAAACCAAATCGGAGTCTTTTGAAATCTCTCTGAGAACGATTCCCACTCCTGATGCATCACCACCATCGCGCAGTCCTTTTATCCCCTTCGACTGATATGTCTGGATGACTTTTTTCATAGCTTCAACCATATCCTGGTTATTGATTTGCGATTTATTAACCTTTAAGAAATTACCTAATCCACAGTGGATATGACAGTCAATGATCAATTTTCATGCTCCTTAAGCTTTAAATGTTTTACTGTTACTTTCAAAACTACATTGAAGCCGAATTCTTTAGGATTCTCAACTTCATCAAAGACGCCCGAACTTTCCAAAAATAAAAACGCCTCCTCAAAATGAACAGTTTATTAGTATAAACTGTTCACCTTAAGAGGGGCATTATAGAATGTCCAGCTTAACCGGCATCTATTTTCTTTCCAGTTATTTAGACACTGGTGCGATTCCAGCCATGTCAAGAATCTCTGGAATTCTGTTTTCCCAACCTAATGACATGATGTGAACACCCTGGCAGTAGTCTTTACATTCTTTGATCAGACGAGCACAGATTTCGACGCCTGTGTCACCTGCTTTTGTCTTTTCTTTATCTGCTTTCAATTCTTCAATCATATCATCAGGAACGTGAACACCGGCTACATTGGCATTCATATAACGACACATACCAACATTTTTCGGAATGATGAGTCCCAGTTGAACAGGTACACCAAACTGTTTAGCTTGTTCCATAAATTTGATGAATTTTTCCGGTTCATAAACGCCCTGAGTCTGGAAATATTCACATCCGGCTTTCACCTTTGCTTCCATTTTTGCCAGCTGGACATCCACAGAGTCACTACATGGTGATACAACTGCGCCCTTTGCAAACTTAGGAGGAGCTCCATCAACAGCATTGCCCGCAAGGTCAAAGCCTTCTTCTAATCTTTTTACCGCGTGAATCAATGACACGGAATCAAGATCGAATACCGGTTTTGCTTGAGGATTATCTCCCAGTGTGGTGTAATCCCCTGTTAATAACAATAAATTCTCAATACCCAGCAATGCAGCACTTAATACATCCGACTGTAGGGCAATTCGGTTTCTGTCCCGACAGGTTATTTGAAAAATTGGAAGTAGTCCCTCATCTTTCAAGACCTTACATGTTGCCAGTGAACCTGTACGCATAACTGAAGATTGATTGTCCGTTACATTCAATGCATGGACTCGGGTCTTTAAATATTCATGCGCATCTTTAATCAAGTGGTCAATTTCGACCCCCTTTGGAGGTCCCACTTCTGCAGTTAAAACAAACTCGTCACGTTGAAACAGCTCAGTTATTCTCATTTATAATTACTCCTAATCATCTTAAATTATTGGTTATTCTGCGGTCTGGATTTCCGAAATTCCGAAGTTTCGCACTTTGGGCGCATCATATTTCATGGCATCCAGTTTATTCAGTTTCTCCAATTTTCTGTAAATTCGTTCCCATCCGCATTCCATATCCTTGTCGACTTCACACTTGCCATTTTTGGCGCCGCCACATTGGCCGTTGACCCGGCTTTTTGAACATGCGGTAATTGGGCAAATCCCTCCGGTACCATTCAGATAGCATTCACCACACTGTCCACAATCAACATTCAGCGGTGTAACACCCTGGAATCCTGGTAATGGATAGGTATCGCAGCAGGAATATACGTGTTTATCCTCAAATTGAGCTGCAACAGTCTGAATACCAACTCCGCAGGAGAATACCAGAATGGTATCTGCCGCATTGATTTTATCCATGTGTTTTTTCAATTGCAGTTTCAGATTGTCCGGATTACAAATATAATCTGTTGTAATGATCTGGGTCACTTCTTTACTGGTTGCAAGTTCTTTTTGCAGTTCATCTGCTTCGTGTTCAGCGAAATAGACCTCTTTGCAACCGTGGCAATTTATGATCACAATTTTTCCTTCAGCTAAAGCTTCAATTGTCTCTTTTGATTTTAGTTGGGTAATCAGCATATTATTTACCCTCCCTTATGGCAGTTTTTCCAATTTTGATTCGCTCAACAATTGGAATTTTTGATGAGCAGATATATTCACAGCATCCACATTCAATACAATCCATTGCATTCTGTGTTTTCATGCCTTTCCAGTCTTCTGTCAGTGCGTATTTAGTGAAATACAGCGGGCGAAGTTCCATTGGACATACGTCTGCGCAACGACCACACTTGATACATTCCACTGCCTCTTTGACCGTCGTTTCAACGGCGATAATCCCATTGGAGCACTTCAGCATTGGAACATTGAGGTTTTCCTGCTTGAAGCCCATCATTGGACCGCCAATTTTAATGGTAACATCATCACCAATTACATCACCGCAATGGTTGACGATATCCTTGACAGAGGTCCCAACCTTCACTAAGTAATTGCCAGGTTTGTTCATTCGATTACCGCTGACAGTGACAACTCGTTCGATGAGCGGCATTCCTGTCTGGATCGCATCTGAAATGGCTTTGGCTGTGCTTACGTTACTTACAATTGCACCGACATCCATTGGCAGTCCGCCACTTGGCACTTGCTTGCCCATAACCCGTTTGATGAGCATTTTTTCAGCCCCTTGTGGGTATTTGGTTTTTGCAACGACAATTTCGATGTTTTCGATATCGGCAGTTTTTGCCTGCAGCAATTCGACAGCATCCTGTTTATTGTCTTCAATTGCGATCACACCTTTTGGTGCTCCCGATGCTTTCATCATGGCTTTTAAACCATAAATTACTTCATCTGCAAACTCCAGAAGAACCCGGTGATCCGCTGTTAAGATTGGTTCACATTCGCAGCCATTAAGCATTACCAGTTCAATGGGTTTAGGTGCCTTAAGCTTAACTGCCGTTGGGAATCCTGCTCCACCCATACCGACGATTCCCTTTTCACGGACAATCTCGATGATTTCATCGGGTGTTAGGTTCTCCAGTTTTCCAGCTGGTTTCACCGACTCGTCGAGTGTATTCTTTCCATCTGATTGAATAACAATCGCTAAACTGTCCATTCCGCTAACCGGATGTCGTCGTGGTTCGATGGCTACAACGGTACCGCTGACGCTGGCATGAATGGCACTGCTTATGACCCCTTTTGCATTAGCAATTTTTTGACCCATTTTTACAGTCTGTCCAACTTCAACGATGGGTTCAGCTGGTGCACCAGCATGCTGTGACATTGGAATCACAACATTTAGAGGATCAGGGAAAGGTACCAGTGAAATATGTTCACTTAACTCTTTAAATTCAGTCGGATGTATTCCACCGTAGTATCCTTCGTACCGTTTTTCGCGGACAGAATCTACATATTCACTGATGAACTTGCGATTTACTTTGGAATAATCGCGAACTTCTACCGGTTTGTTCAACAGTTCCTGCAAACGTCCCTGTTTTTCCAACCTTTTATAGATAAGCTCCCATCCGCAATCCATTTCTTTGTTAACTTCACATTTGCCATTTTTAGCGCCACCGCATTGTCCGTTTAACAAGCCTTTTGAACAGTCAACAACTGGGCAGATTCCTCCGGTCATGTTCAGATAACACTGGCCACATGCTTCGCATAGCGTGTCTGTCAATGCCATTCCATGATAACCATCAACGGCAATGGTGTCGCTTGCAGCATACACCGGAATTTCCGCCAATCCTGCAATTGTCTGAATTCCCAGACCACATGAAATAACAAATACATTTTTGGCTTCTTTCGGAAGAATCTCTTGAAAGCTCTTCGATGTCAACGGTTCATTGCACAGAAAATCTATTTTTGCACTGCCTACGATATTTTTTCCCTGTTCTTTGGCAATTTCTTCAAACAGACCGCATTCCGGCTCGTCAAAACTGTCGAGTTCCTTAAAGCATTTGTTGCAGGCTATAACAAACAAATCATCCTTGTCTGCCAGAACCGCATCGAGCTCTTCCTTTCTTTTTAGTTTAAACTTCGTGTAATCCTCCAATTGCATACCTCCTTTGTTTTTTTGTGATTTATAGTAAGCCGTTTTGCATTTTACAGGCTTTGATTACATGTTTAGCTAATAATGCTGTTGTGATAGGTCCTGTTCCACCACCGCATCCTGGTGTTGCAGAAGTGATCATTGCTACTTTGTTCAAGCAATCTACATGAGCATCACCGGTTCTGATTTTTTTACCGTCTTCATTTAAAACGAATTCTTTATTCGCGTCTTTCATCTGAGCCATTGCAACATCGATCAAAATACAGTTTTCGTTCAACATTTCTGGTTTTACTAATCCGTAAATTCCACATGCAGTTACAACGATATCTGCTTTTTTAGTATATGAAGCGGTGTCTTTAGTAAACACATGGCACATTGTTACGGTTGCGAATTCGTTTGTTAACATGATAGTAAGTGGTTTTCCCAATACGTTAGAGTTGTTGATAACAACGACATCTTTGCCTTTAACATCGATGTTATAGTATCTGAACATCTCCATAACGCCTTCAGCTGTACATGGGAAGAATCCTCTTTCATCAGCGATCATCAATTTTCCTAAGTTTGTCGGATTAAGAGCATCCGGATCTTTTTCAGGACTTAATAGATATTTAATTTTTTCTGCGTCGATTTGTTCTGGAAGTGGCTGGAAGATCAAAACTGAATGAATGTTTTTATCTTCATTGATTGATTGAAGCTTAGCAATAAAATCAGCTTCTGTTACTTCAATTGGGAATTGTACAGATTCAACTTCGATATTGGATTTTCCCATTCTTGTGATAATACTTTTTTCATAAGAAATAGAACCTGGGTCTTCTCCAACACGCATAATTGCCATTTTTACCTGGATGCCTTTTTCTTTTAATTCATTAGCATCTTTCAGTACTTCAGCCAGCATCGATTCGCTGACTTCTTTTCCACTTAATAATTTTGCTGTCATAATTACAATACTCCTCTTAATTCAAAATTTAATTGATAATCTTTATGAAAGTTGTTTTTCAACTTGAGCATAAACACGGTCACAAATTTCAATGCCTTTATTCAACATTGGCTTGATTCTGTTATTAACATCTGCAACATAATCCTGATCTTTAATCGTTTTTATATTGATTAAAACGTTTACCCAACCACTGATCATCGCAGCTCTTAAACACTGAACGCCACAGGCAACATCACTGATAGCCAGAGCGGATCCTTTTCCAACCAGTTCTTCCTGCAATAATACTGCTTTGTAGCATACTTCGACGATTTCGAGAGGAATACTGCAAGCAACCTTCGTGCATTCTTCCAGAGTTTTTTCTTTAAACGCTTTTTCTTCTTCAGTTTCCTTGGGAAGCCCATAAGCTTTTGATAAAGGCAAAAAGTTTTTAGCATCTTCATCAATCATTGCCAACAGACGATCCTGTAGTACCTGAGCTTCTTTTAAAATACGTTGAATATCTTCTTCGTATTCAGCATATTTTTTCTTCCCGGTGGTTAAGTTTCCAACCATGCCTGCTAACGCAGTCCCAATGGCACCAACTAAAGCAGCTGCACCGCCACCACCTGGAACAGCAGCTTTGCTGTATAGGGCTTCAACAAATTCAGTACATTTTTTTTCAGAAATAGACTCGTTTCCCATTCATTAACTCCACTTTCATCATTTGTATAAAATTTAACAAGCCAGTTGGACCAAGAGGCTCCCCAACAGGGAACCTCCTAAGTCTACTTGTCTTGTGTCTGTTTTTTTTATTTCTAGAATAATCCTGAAATTACGCCGTTTTCATCAACGTCGATTTTTTCAGCTGCTGGAACTTTTGGAAGTCCTGGCATTTTCATGATTTCACCTGTCAATGCTACGATAAATCCAGCACCGGCTGAGATATTAGCTGCCCGAACGGTGATTCTAAATCCAGTTGGTCGGCCTAATTTTGTTGCATCATCGGTCAAAGAATATTGTGTTTTAGCCATACAGATTGGCACTTTATCAAAACCAAGTCTTGTTAAGTTTGCGACTTGTTTGTCTGCTTCCGGAGTATAGTCTACGCCGTCAGCTCCGTAAATTTTAGTAGCGATGGCATTGATCTTATCTTTGATTGACATATCAAGATCATAGCTGAATTCAAAAGTTCCTTTGCTTTCGTCAATTAAACGAATAACTTCTTGAGCCAGTTCTTTTCCGCCTTCGCCGCCTTTTGCCCATACTTGAGAAATAGCAACATTAACGCCTAATTTCTGACATTCTTCTTTAACTAATGCTAATTCTGCTGGTGTATCCAGTGGGAATTCATTAATTGCAACTACTGCTGGCAATTTAAATACCTGAGTAATGTTTTCAACATGTTTTAATAAGTTTGGAAGACCTGCTTTTAATGCCACAAGGTTTTCATTGTTTAAATCAGCTTTTGCCACGCCACCGTTGTATTTAAGTGCACGAACCGTTGCTACAATGATAACTGCATCTGGTTTCAGGTTAGCCATTCTGCATTTAATATCCAGGAATTTTTCAGCACCAAGGTCAGCACCGAATCCGCCTTCTGTTACAACATAGTCTGCAAAATGCATTGCCATACGAGTAGCAATTACTGAGTTACAGCCATGAGCTATATTAGCGAATGGTCCACCATGAATGAATGCTGGGGTTCCTTCTAATGTTTGTACCAGGTTTGGTTTTAATGCATCTTTAAGTAAAGCTGCCATTGCGCCTTGTGCATTGATATCAGAAGCCTTAACAGGTGTTCCGTCAACACTGTATGCAACAACAATTCGTCCGCATCGTTCTTTTAAATCAACGATATCACTTGCCAGACAGAAAGCTGCCATTACTTCAGAAGCAACGGTAATGTCGAAACCGTCTTCACGAACAACACCGTCTCCAGATCCACCTAAACCATCAACGATATTTCTTAACTGACGGTCATTCATGTCAACGCAACGTCTCCATGTAATTTTCTTAGGATCAATTTTCAGTGAATTGCCTTGTTTAATATGATTATCAAGCATCGCTGCCAATAAGTTATTTGCAGCGCCAATAGCATGGAAATCGCCTGTAAAATGAAGGTTAATATCTTCCATTGGAACAACCTGAGCGTATCCGCCGCCGGCAGCTCCACCTTTAACACCAAATACTGGTCCAAGAGAAGGTTCTCTTAACGCAACCAGGACATTTTTTCCTAATTTTGCCAAACCATCTGCAACACCAATTGTTGTTGTGGTTTTTCCTTCGCCTGCTGGTGTAGGGTTAATAGCGGTTGTAAGAATTAAACGTGCAGGTTTTTTACCTGTACTTTTCTTTAACAGATTGTAGTCAACCTTAGCTTTATATTTACCATATAAATCCAAGTCATCTTCTGTTAAACCTAATTTAGCTGCTATCTCACGAATATCTTGTGGTGTAGCCTCTTGTGCAATCTCAATGTCTGATTTAAAACCCATATCATTTCCTCCAATACTTTGATAAATTTTTAACATATCTATATGATAGCTGATTTTACAAAAAAAATCAAATATTATATAAGACAATTTTTTACTATAAAAAATCGAATAACGTTTACATTTCTTGGGTCTATCGTAAAAAACGCAACAATATTTTACTCTACCAGGCAGCGCAGCAACTATTTTTGTGCAAGCACCGTATTTTTACATCATCATTATGCCACATTTCGCAACATAATTGATCACAATTGTTCCATTTGTCTGCTTTTTGTGCAAAATTCACTCATTTCGTAAATTCAACATTAATTACATATTTGTGGTCCGATGTCTGATACATTTATACTGTGTTCAAAACTATTATAGGCCCACTTGTTACAACCAACTTCAATCCACCCATTCACTACTAAAAATCACCACTCTTATACTAGCTAGTCTTCTATTTACCTGTATATACGATCTTTTTTTATATTATCACTCTATTAATCAAATGTCAATATTTTTTCTTTCTACGACAATTTATTTCATTTAATTGTTTGTTATTTCTCAAACAATTATCCTTATGATATTATATTGGCTTTTTTAACACATATATACTAATCCATTAGTTAATATTTAGTCAATATATTACTCTTGCCTATTAAACGTGCTTCATACACCACTCACTTTTATTAACACAAAACCTGTATATGCAAGATGACTTATACCAATCGCAGGTAGTGTTACTATCATTCATAATCCATCATCTGTTGGTAGTTAGCCTTTCGGCACACCTATAAAAAAAGACGAAACCTTTTAAAGTCTCGTCTGAACTTGATTGGATATCATTGTTGTTTTTCTATTTAATCGGACCAATTGTTCCCTGTCTATATGCTTTACTGTATTTTCTGCAATGTTTGTCTTTTCCAAGAAGTGCATATGCTGCAAAAATTGTTCCTATCATATCTTTGTCAAGGGGATCCAGCAGCGCCGAGTCCATTCCTGCTTGAACAGCAAATGCCATGAACGTTTTATTCATTAAGGCCCGCAGCGGCAAACCGAATGAAATATTGCTGACCGCCCCAGTTATATGAATTGTGGGATATAATTCCCTTATCTCTTTAATTTCCCGGACTAAATTCAAAAATGAATTATTTTCTGTTGATAAAGCCATCACGCAAGGATCAATGTGAATGCGGTCTGGTGTTACACCATATTTTGCCGCCTTTTCAACCATCGTTCGGGTTATGTCCACTTTCGTCTGAACATCATTGGGAATTCCTCGGTCATCGCAGGTAAGGCCTACGACTTCCCAGTCAGTTCCTTCCATTAAAGGCAGAAGCACTTCACATTTATTGCCTTCTTCTGAAATCGAATTGATCAGTCCCGGTTTATTCGCATATTTGAATACCGCTTCAATCACTCGAGGGTTTGGGCTATCGATACTGAGGGGAACATCCGTTGCATTCTGAACGACGTCCATTAGCCATTTCAGTGTGTCGATTTCAATCTCAGGTGCCGTGCTTGCACAAACATCAATATAATCCGCCCCTGCTTCTGCCTGCTTCATTGCTCGATCTGCAATAAACGCAGCATCCCTTTTTTCAATCGCTTCCTTAACTACAGGAATCGTGCCATTAATTTTTTCTCCAATTATAATCATTCGATATGAATCTCCTTTTTTATGCAATGATATGTGGCATCGTTTTCATTTGCAAATAAGTCAAGATGCACACAGGTGCGATGCTTAGACTAACATCATCCACTTATTTTGTCAATATTTTTCCTGAAACAGAGCTATTTATCTTCCATTTTATTGAATGCATTATCTATATCGAGTATAATGTAGG
>Ga0183099_1001977_pt1 | contig 11013 bp, 12 predicted proteins | sample Biomet1_FD_127788 | JGI IMG/M metagenome (GOLD analysis project Ga0183099, IMG submission 127788) | Microbial communities from bioreactor (seeded with anoxic lake sediment) at LBNL, California, USA - Biofuel metagenome 1 | ecosystem: Engineered > Bioreactor > Anaerobic > Unclassified ... | reverse complement strand
CTTTGTATCGTCGAGGTAAAGCCCACCTTGAGCAACCAGGCGGCGTCCTTCACTTTTACTTGCAAAAACACCGTTGGAAGCAAGGATATCGAGTAGCTTGGTACCAATTGCGCTTTCATCGATATTTATAGTCGGAACGTCTTCCATATTGGAACCATCTCCGAAGAGCGCTTCAGCGGCAGCCTTAGCCTTTAAAGCTTCTTCTTCGCCGTGAATGAGTTTAGTTACTTCATAAGCCAGTACGACTTTTGCTTTGTTGATTTCAGAACCTTCCAAAGAGCCAAGACGTCGTACTTCTTCCATTGGTAGGAAGGTAAGAAGTGACAAGCAGTTTTCTACATCAGCGTCGTTGACATTACGCCAGTATTGATAAAATTCGTAAGGAGTAGTTTTTTCTGGATCAAGCCAAAGCGCACCGCCAACGGTTTTACCCATTTTGACGCCTTCGCTGGTGGTAAGAAGCTTGCATGTCATGCAATAAGCTGGTTTATGTTCTTTGCGACGAATAAGTTCTACGCCAGCAAGCATATTTGACCACTGGTCATCGCCGCCTAACTGCATTATACAGCCATGCTCACGGTTTAGTGTTAAGAAGTCATAGGCTTGCATGATCATATAGTTAAACTCAAAAAAAGATAGGCCTTTTTCCAAGCGTTTTTTGAAACATTCTGCCGTCAACATGCGGTTTACCGAAAAGTGTACGCCTACTTCCCGTAATAAATCAACATAGTTAAGCTTCAAGAGCCAATCAGCATTGTTTACCATAATAGCTTTTCCCTCGGAAAAATCTATGAAACGCGACATTTGTTTTTTGAAGCAGGCAATATTGTGATTAATAAATTCAGGCGTAAGCATTTTGCGCATGTCATCTTTGCCGCTGGGATCGCCGACCATGCCTGTGCCGCCGCCGAGAAGACAAATTGGGCGATGACCTGCATGCTGCATATGAGCCATTAGCATGAGGGCTATAAAGTGACCAACGTGAAGGCTGTCTGCAGTGGGGTCAAAGCCAATATAAAAGGTAATTTTTTCTTTTTCCAGTAATTCCTTAATTTCCTCTTCATGTGATAACTGCTTTAAAAATCCGCGTTCTTGCAATAAATCGTAAACTGACATGAAAAAACCTCCTAAAATATTTTCATAAAATTATTTGCTTAAAAGACAATAAAAAAATCCCTTTCCACGCTAATGGAAAGGGACGAGTAAACCCGCGGTACCACCCTGATTGTTCCCAAAAAGGAACCACTTAAAACTTATAACGGAGTTACCCGGTCTGGCCTACTGCTATTTCGACTGACGGCTCGCAAGTGTATTCAGCAACTTCTGCACAACGCGTTTCACCAACCCGCGTCTCTCTATAGTAACATTCAGTACCTACTTTTCTTGGTCATAGCTTTGTATTTAACTGTATACGAATATATCAATTTTGCTGTTTAATGTCAAGCATGTTCTTCTGTCAGATGTGATGTGCAATGTGGGCAACGTGTTGCTTTTTCATCAATAGTGCCGTAGCAAAACGGGCATTTTCTTTCTGGTGGAGCAGGTGGGGGAGTTGGTAAGAAACGATTCATCTGTTGAATCAGAATAAAAATACAGAATGCTACTATCAAAAAATCCACAACAGCGTTGAGAAACAGACCGTAAGCAATTACCGGGACCTTGGCAGCTTCTGCTTCGGCAATAGAAGCAACAGGTTTATTAGTAAGATTGATAAATAATTCTTTGAAATCCATACCGCCAAGCAAGAGCCCAACAGGCGGCATGATAATATTAGTTACCAGCGAAGATACGATTTTACCGAAGGCACCACCAATAATTACGCCGACTGCAAGATCGATTACGTTGCCACGCATTGCAAAATTTTTAAAATCTTTTAGAATAGACATAGTTACACTCCTTCCGTTTAAGCACTTAATGTTTATTTCGTTAAATAGGCGGATAATCCTGCTAAACTTGACGGCATTGCAAGGTTACTTTATAATTATTTTGTCAATAATTAATAATATCTTAGCTAAATGCAGGAGGAAATATAATGAGAGAAGACTTAGTTGTTCCAGGAGAAAATGAAGAAAAGTTTGTTGTTGCCGCTGATACAAGGGTTGTGACCATTCCGTTCACACCGCTGGAAGAAAGAATGTCCAAAGAGAAACCATACCTGATGGAAGGTCTGGCTAAGCTGCGCGATTTGCTTGGGCCTGATAAATTCAAAAAGTACATCAGCTCAGTACATAATATCAATAAAAGTGGCAGTGCAATAATGCTGATCGCTGATAACGAATTGCATCGCACCAATATTGAACGCGATTGTGTTGTAGCCATCATGGAAGCTTTTGAAGTTGACAATGTACGCGTTGTCGCTATGGGTTAATATGAAAAAGGGTCTGAATCACTAAAAATGATTCAGACCTTTTCTTGTAACTGTTGATGGATTTTAAAATAGCTGGTGCTAAAAATGTCGTTAGATTGTTGCCAAATGGCTATTTTTAGATATGAAAAAAGACTCTCGAAAAGATCGAGAGTCTTTATTTTTCATGGTCGGGGCGACAGGATTCGAACCTGCGGCCTCTTAGTCCCGAACCAAGCGCGCTACCAAACTGCGCTACGCCCCGTTAATGCACTCATTTATTATAAAGGCTGGTCAGTTGTTTGTCAAACTTAATTTACCAAAGGAAGGCATAACATTTAAGCGAATTTCAAAGGTACGTTCCCAAGGTAACGTGGCTTGAAATGTTAAATCTTGCAAATAGTATAAGGCATTGGCATCTTTGTAAAAAGGAAAACGTCTCAAGTTAGTAATTAAGAGCAAATTATTATAAATTGTTAGCTCTCTATTGATGTATCCTTCTACTAAATTTGTATAGGGAGTAGTGGAGTTTTTGTCGATACCATTATAATCAGAAAAAAGGCTGATTTTATGGCGAATTAATTTTTGGTAAGCCCAATCATCTAGAAAGCGGGCGCAATTAAACTTTAAGTTTTCTGCATACAATGAAGGTAAACTTTCTGCAGGTAAGGTTTTTATTCTCCCGGTAAAAATAGTCGCTTGTGCTAGGGCAGTACCAATAGAATTGCTTGCAGTATTCCAACCCGCATAGGCAGTAAGTTGGGCTAAGGGTGTATTGTTGGCAATTAGATGAGGCAAGAGGGCTTCTGCTCCTTCAAAGTTCATGGTTAAATCAACCAATGCCAAGGGTTTTTCAGCCATTAGGCTTTTAACTTTATCAGCTATAGCACTGTATTCTAAATGATTATTATTTCCACAGTGGATAAAAAGAATGAAATCTGCAGAGTCTTTAGAGGCTACGAGAGAGCCATTTATTAATTTAACTTTATCTGCAACAATATCTTGCAAAGTAAGGGGAACGAAAGGGAGAACTAGTTCAGAGGTTTCATTTGTACCGTATTCTACATATATTTTGGGCTTATAATTGTTGTTTTTACTAAATATTCTTGCTACTGCTAAGGCGCCTAATTCATCTGCCCCTTGTGTAACGTGAAAGCTGTTTTTAACTGGTAAGGTTGCTATGTATTCCTCAATATTTAGGCGATTATGATTAGGAAGTCCAAAAGGTTGGGCATCATCTTGTCCAATAACTAAATCGGTGAAGTTTTCTTTAACAGCTAAGTTAGTTAGCTTTTTATTAAAACTAGCATTTTCTTTATATAGCTTAATATATTTCCACTTTATTTCTGCAGGTATTTCTGCCTGTAATTCCTGATATTGTTCTTGGTCATAATCCGCACCTTGTATCTTTTTGTCCATAAGGATGGCCCAACGCATCAAATGCCATTGATACCAACTGTCAGGAAGAATTTGATCACTTACCAATAAACGAGGGATAATAGAATAAACGTAGATAAACTTATTGACATTATCTTGCTTCAATTTTTTTAGAAAGGTTAATATACTAGTTGCTTTGGGGTCAGGTAATGGTTGCAGCCGCGAGTTTAGCAGGCCGCCATGAGCCAATAAATCAATAGCAATAATGGCCCCTTGATTTTTTGGCAGATTACTTTTTAACCATTGGGCTACTGCCTGTTCTTGAGCTGGGATTTCATACTTGTCCAAAAGGTAAGCAGGGGGTAAAATAACGTTAAATCCTGCTAAGTGGCCAAGTTCAGTGGTGAAATCAGTGCAGGGAGGACGACTATCCAAAGGAACAGTCACTATTGATAGAGCAGTTTTATTTGCTGGAAAAACAATGGTAGTGCCACGGGGTGCAATATTGTGATACAATAATAAAGCTAATGCAATAATTAAAGTTGCGCTGAAGACGAGGATTCTTTTCACAGTTTGACTCCTTAGTTTTATATCGTACTATTTATTATATTATATTTAGGGAGAAAATTATATGCGAATTATTACGGGGAAGGCAAGAGGTCTTAAATTGATTACGCCTAAAGACTACAACGTAAGGCCGACAGCTGACCGAGTTAAAGAATCATTATTCAATATTTTGGCAGGTAAATTTTGTGCCAGCAGGGTTTTAGATGTTTTTGCAGGTACGGGCAATCTTGGATTAGAGGCTTGGAGCCGAGGAGCAGAGCAAGTAGTGTTTATTGATGAAAACGTTAATAGTCTTAAATTAGTAAATGCTAATGTTGCCAAGGCACATGCGGAAAAAGAAGTAAAAATCATAAAAGGAAATGCTTTAAATATAATTGAAACCTTATGCCAAAAGGGAGAAAAATTTGACATTATTTTTTCTGACCCGCCTTATGATAAAGGATTAAATGAAAAAATTTATAAAAAATTGCTGGATAATTCCATCCTTAAACCAGGTGGGACCTTAGTGTTGGAGCATTCTGCAAGCGAAGATCCTACAAGCTACATAGATGCAACAGATAAAATACGTACAGAAAAATATGGAGATACCGGAATTTCGTTAATTATATGGAAATAATGGAATATTTCTGCTATAATGTTAAGGAATTGTAAATAGATTTACAAGCTCTAATTTAATTGGGAGGTGCAAAGTGCGTAGAGCAATTTGCCCGGGAAGTTTTGATCCGGTTACTAATGGCCATATTGATATTTTTGAACGGGCCAGTGTAATGTTTGATGAAATTCTTATTAGTGTATTTACCAACCCATTAAAAGATCATGCGATGTTTTCAATGGAAGAGAGACTAGCCATGTTGCAAGAGGCAACCCAGCATATACCAAATGCCAAGGTTACTTTTTTTTCAGGTTTGCTAAATGAATACTGCAAACAACAACAAACACCGTTTATAGTAAGAGGCCTTAGAGCCTTTTCTGATTTTGAATATGAGTTCCAAAGAGCGTTGTTAATAAAAAAATAGATCATAATCTAGAAACAGTTTTTATTATGACGAATGCTAAATATTCTTTCTTGAGTTCTTCCAGTATAAGAGAATTAGCTGTATTTGGTGGCGATATTTCCGGATTAGTTCCAGAGTGTATAGAAGAGAAAATAAGAAATCATGTTATCGTTAAGTGCTAAATATTTGTGAGAGAGGTTGATGACCATGGAATTAGACAAAATTTTGGATGAAATGGAAGGCATTGTTATGGAGGCTTCACGCATTCCCCTTATGGATAAGATAATGGTAGATGAAGGCGAAATAACTATGGTTATGGATAAGTTACGTGCAGCTGTTCCTTTGGAGGTAAAGCGTGCCCATGATTTGTTGGAAGAACAAAAGAATATTATTACTAATTCTCGTGCAGAGGCTGATCGTATTGTAGAACAAGCTAAGGCCGAAGGTAATCGTTTGGTGGAATTGGCAAAAGCAGAAGCTGAACGTTTGGTTCGTAATGAAGAAGTTGTTAAAATGGCCGAAGAGAAAGCTAATGGTATTATTGAAAATACACAGCAATATGATCGTGATATGCGTGCAGCTGCTGATGCTTACGCTGAAAAATTACATAGAGAATCTATGCAATATGCTTCTGATGTATTTGCTTATTTGGAGGAAAATTTACATAAAACCTTGCAGGCTGTTCATGATAATGGCAATGCTTTGCGCGGACATGAGGACGATAACGCAGATAGACAATAAGGTAGTGCTATGAAAAAGTTGGGCTTGACGCTTGGTTCCGGTGGCATCCGTGGGTTTGCACACTTGGGAGTTCTCAGTGTTTTAGAAGAAAATAACATAGAGGTAGATATAATTGTTGGTTGCAGCATAGGCAGTCTCATAGGAGCACTGTTTTGTTGTGGGTTAGATTCTGCCACAATCATGAAATTAGCCAAGGGTCTCGGTAGAGATCCTTGGCTGGATTTTGTTATACCTAAAATGGGCTTTATCAGCACACGAAAAATTTATGAGATTATGAAGTTATTAACTAAAGAACAAAATGTAGAAGACCTACCGATTATTTTTGCTACTGTTGGTACAGATTTGCAAAGTGGCAAAGAATTTGTTTTTACTGAAGGACCTATTGCAGACGCAGTATGTGGAAGTATTTGTGTGCCCGGAGTTTTTGAACCATATGCCTATAATGGCATGTTGCTTGTAGATGGTGCGGTTTCCAATCCTACGCCGGTAAATATAACCAAACAGTTGGGTGCAGAAGTCATAATAGCTGTAGATATGGCTGGGACTCAGCTGGGTAACGAAATAGATAGTATGCAAAAAGTTATCGTACATTCTTTAAGACTAATGGAAAGAAATTTATTCCAATATAAAAAGCTTAGCGAGCAGTGTGACGTCCTTATTCGGCCTCATTTTCCTGCTCTTGGGGTAGGGAGTCTGACAGATTTTAACAATATGGATGTATTTTATGCTTCCGGGCGAGCTGCAGGAGAAGCAGCATTACCTTCTATTTTAAAAGCTTTGGCTGATTAGAAACATAAATTGCAGAAGTTGTATAATCACGATTGTAGTTGCCGTTGCCTTGTAAAATGTCGTAGACATTGGTAGCGGTAATTTCTGTTTTTAAGGTATTGTGAAAGGCAGCTTCAGGATATTTAATAAAAATATTTTTGCCTAGCTTCGTAAGAACGGGGAGTGTAGCCGATTCTTTCATTGTTTTAAGTAGCTTTCGACCACGATCGTTGAAGGCTAGAACGCGTAAATAACTAGGCACAATATTACTGGTAGCAGCAAAGGGAATTTGGGGAGTAGAAATAAGCAATTGACAAAGCAGGCGCTGAATTCTGGTAGCAGGATAACGTTTGCTTTTTATCTTACTTACCAAATTGGCAAAATCTGTGCAATTGCAATTATCAGCTAGTTTATTTTCTAACCCTTCAGAAGTATCACAGTGTTCAGCAATAGACGCCGCTTCTAATTTTGCTAATGTATAATTCAATATTGAGGTAAGGGTATTATTTTGGATGCCTAATAGTTGATTTTCATGCAGAGTCTTTAATTGCTCGAATACATCGTGGGGGACGGCATCAATTACTTCCTTGGTTACGCCATTGCCTAAGATATGTTCTCTAATTGCGCTAGCTCCTGGAAATAGAGCAGTCATGTTTTTATCTAGGTATCCTGCACCATGGCGCAGGATGGGAAGGGGAATGATAGAAGAGTTATGCGTGTTTAAGACACGATAATATTCTAGTGCTAAAATATTATTTGGACTTTTAATAATTTTTTCATAATTAGGGAATTTTTTATTTAAAAGTGTTTCTATAGCCGCAGCGTAAGTTAGTCCAAGCTTCATGTAAGGTTTTAGTTCTTTGGGATTAATTTTAACTTGCGCCATAGCTTGTAATATCTCAGGCGTCTTTGTTTCGCAGCCAAAAGCTAAGTGGGTTATACAGCCGGTTGCTTGTAGTATGCCCAAGGCTCCTTGGGCAAAGGCTTGACCACTACGACATGCGTAAATAGCTGGTAGCTCAAGTACCAAGTCAACACCACCGGTAATAGCCATTTTAGCACGTGCCCATTTATCAGTTAGGGCAGGTTCACCTCGCTGCACAAAAGAGCCGCTCATAACTGCCAATATTGTAGAATCACCAATAAGTTTTTTTGCGGTAGTTATTTGATAGGCATGTCCTTTGTGAAAGGGGTTATACTCGGCTACAATACCAATTACATTATTATTTTTCATAAAACACCTCAAAATTTTCAAAAATCTATGTTTTCTAAATGGATAAATCGAAGAAATTAGTGTATACTTATAATATTATAGTATGGTTTAACGGTAGTTGCAAAATTATTATTTTTGGGGCTTGGGAGGTTTTTTGATGAAGGTATTTGTTGTTAACTGTGGTAGCTCTTCCATTAAATTTCAGTTAATCGACATGGAAACGGAAATCCCCTTAGCAAAGGGACAAATTGAGCGTATTGGCAGTGAAGGGTCGTTCCTAAAATTAACCCCTGCAGGGAAATACACGGTAGATTTACCTATGGATGTTCCTAACCATGATGTAGGTATTAGGGCAATTCTAGATGCTTTGCAAAATAAAGATTATGGCGTAATCAAAAGTCTTGAAGAAATTGATGCTATTGGACACAGAGTAGTCCATGGTGGAGAACGTTTCACAGATTCAGTCCTTATTACTCAGGAAGTAATGGATGGGATACAGGCCTGTTCGGCTATGGCCCCCCTGCATAACCCACCTAACCTATTTGGTATTAAGGCCTGCATGGAGTTAATGCCAACTACACCTCAAGTGGCGGTTTTTGATACTGCCTTCCATCAGACCATGCCAAAGATAGCATATTTATATGGCTTGCCTTATGAGATGTATGTTAAATATGGCCTACGTCGCTATGGATTCCATGGCACCTCACATAAATATGTTGCGCAAGTAGCCGCAGAAATGATGCAAGAGCACATGAGTGACTTGCGTATTATCACCTGTCATTTAGGTAATGGAGCTAGTATTACTGCTGTTAAGTATGGTAAGTCTATTGATACCAGTATGGGTTATACTCCATTGGAAGGCTTAATAATGGGTACCCGTAGTGGAGAGATTGATCCGGCTATAGTCCCTTTCCTTATGGAAAAGGAAAATATGACGGCACCACAAATTGATGAGTACTTGAATAAACGTAGTGGCATTTTGGGAATTTCAGGTTTGTCCAGTGATTTTCGTGATTTGGAAAGCGCCGCCAATAGAGGCGACGAACGTTCACAGTTGGCTATAGATATTTTTGCCTATAAGGTTAAAAAATATATTGGCGGTTATGTTGCTGCCATGGGTGGTGTAGATGCCATCGTATTTACGGCAGGTTTGGGAGAAAATTCGCCTTTTATGCGAGATAAGATTTGCAATGGCTTAGAATATTTGGGCACGCGCATTGATCAGGAACGCAATAAGGTTAGAGGAAAGGCACAAGAAATCAGCGTCAAGAGAGCGACAGTTAAGATTTTTGTTATTCCTACAAATGAGGAGCTGGTTATTGCCAGAGATACTTATAATATTTGTAAGCGGATAATAAAATTATAGCTATCAATGAGTTTTACTTGACAAAGGTATATTGCATCGTTATAATTGTAACGATTGGTGGATTATGATTAAATTAAATGTAGCAGAAATCAAAAAAAATTGGTTGGTGAAAAACTTTTAGCTTTGACTTGGAGCCTCAGGAACTAAACCTAACACCAGAGGATTTGCCTGTTGTTGGTAAAATCAAGGTCGAGGGAAGTCTTGCTAACGGTGGCGATGTATTATTGCTTAAAGCGGTAATGCAGGCTAGGGTGGCTAGGCAATGTGGTCGGTGTTTGAAGAATTTTCAAGCGACAACAGAAGCTGAAATCTTAGAGAAGTTTTATCCAGCAGATGCCCAAGGTATTGAAAAAGATGCATACGCTTACGAATTCGATGTGGTAGATATCACTGATGCATTGCGTGAGGGTTTATTGCTAGTAGAGCCTATTAGCGCACTATGCAAAGAAGATTGCCGAGGTTTATGTCCTGTTTGTGGAATTGACAGGAATGTAGATTCTTGTACTTGTGAAACAACCACCATGGACCCCAGATTAGCAGCATTAAAGCAGTTGTTAAAAAAGTAGATTGAGAACTTTGAGGAGGTGTATTTGAAATGGCAGTGCCAAAGAGAAAAATGTCTAAAGCTCGTCGTGATTCACGTCGTGCTAATTGGAAGCTCACAGTTCCCGGTCTTGTTGAGTGCCCTCAATGTCATGAAATGAAAATGCCGCATCGCGTATGTCCTGAATGCGGATATTATAACGGGAAACAAGTAGTAGTAAAAGACGCTGAATAATTTCAGAAAACTAGAAGCCTTAGGGCTTCTTTTTTTGTCTAAAATGGCTAAAAACTTGACCGTATGGTCATTTAGTTCACACTTTTTTTGCTATAAAAAGCTTGCTTTTTTCGGTATAGTATTTTATAATAACAACAGATATTAAGACTTGGTACTAAAAGCGGGTGAAGTAGTGAGTACATCTAAAAAACAAATAAGGCAAGAGACTCTTCTAAAGGAATTGGAGAAGAACCCATTTCTTACAGATGAGCAATTGGCGAATACGTTAGAGGTTAGTATTCAAACTATCCGTTTAGATCGCCTAGCCAAAGGTATTCCAGAGCTTAGGGAAAGAACTAAGCATATGGCTATTGATGCTCAGGAAAAACTAAAAGCTATTGCCAGCGAAGATATTTTCGGACAACTTATTGATTTAGAACTGGGACATAGCGGAATTTCCATGATGCAAGTTACTCAAGATATGGTTTTGCAAAAAACCGGTGTGGCTAGAGGGCACTATATGTTTGCCCAAGCCAATTCTTTAGCCTTAGCGTTTATAGATGCTCCTGCGGCTTTAACCGGTGTGGCTAATGTTAAGTATAAAGTACCAATTTATAGTGGCGCAAATTTGGTAGCAAGAGCCGAGGTAATTAGGCAGCAAAACGATAAGTACATTGTTTGGGTAAAAATTAGAAACAATAATAAGGAAGTATTCCGAGCAAAGTTTTTGATAGTTTCATTACCTGAAGAAAGGACCGGGCAAAAATGAAAATAGCAGTGGACGTAATGGGAACAGATTTTGGTCCGGGCGAAATTGTATTAGGTGCACTGCAGGCTGTTGAAGAATATGACTGCGAAGTAGTACTTGTTGGAGATAGTGTGCAG
>Ga0183099_1001976_pt1 | contig 11013 bp, 7 predicted proteins | sample Biomet1_FD_127788 | JGI IMG/M metagenome (GOLD analysis project Ga0183099, IMG submission 127788) | Microbial communities from bioreactor (seeded with anoxic lake sediment) at LBNL, California, USA - Biofuel metagenome 1 | ecosystem: Engineered > Bioreactor > Anaerobic > Unclassified ... | reverse complement strand
AAGAACGGAGGGAAAAATAACGTCACAAATAACATCACAAATAACATCACAAATAACATCACAAATAACATCACAAATAACATCACAATGGGCAGGCTGCTGAACCCTGGAAAAGTTTCCGAGCTAGATTCTTTGGTCTACCTGCGCTTTTTTCTCGGATTATAGGTAATTTTTTAAATAAGTAGTGGGGATTTATAAATTATGCAGTAAGTTGACCTGTTTCATATAATAATGTGAAAAACTCCAATTATAATTCCAGTATTTTTAAGATTCTACATCTAAGGAACATTAACAGCCTTCCAGTCTACTGACGCTTTTCCAGAGTTGAGAGTTTCATGAATAAGCAAAAAGCCATACTAATATTGTTATTGTCCTTTCCACTCTTTTTTATACTGTGCGTCTTTAGTCCTTTCCTTATTTATGCACTTTTTGATAGTTCCTGGTACTACTCCGAAGAAGTTGATATTGGGTCTTTTGATTACAGTTCCGTACTTACGAAAGCGGAGATAGCTGGTTATGAGGTAGAAGGTTCCTGGCCCTGGCCCGGAAACTTTTCGGGCTTTGATCCAGGGGATGTGCCTGAAGTCCAGGACAGATTCGGAAGTGACATGCTTGTGCAGAATATAAGGCTTAATTATAAAGAGAGTTCCGAGCTTATGGTGTTTGCATGTGAAAACGGAACTGAAGAAGGCACCGTAACCTGTATTGCCGTCTCGAACTTCAGCCACTCCGACCCCGAGTCCCCCTTAGAGCTATCGGAATTTCCTGATGACTCATGGACGCTTGAAAAATTTGGGCTCCTCTTCGGCCTGGATGAAAAAGCTTCGGAAAAGTATCTTGAGGCTCTGAAAAAAGCCGCACAAAACCAGACATGGGACGCTGAAATACAGGTGAAAGAGTCTCCGGATTTCCCGGCTGTATATGCCTATCTTACGGAAAGCAGTGATGATTCCAGTTACAAGTCCGGTTTGGGTTTTTATGGATGCCTCAGGATAGGTTCGGATACGAAAGAAGTCTTTTTAAAGAACGGGAATCAGGTGGGTTCAGTAAGGTATTTTGTCCCAGAGGCAAGGGTAGTAACTTATGATAAGGGGAACAGGTACATAGTTGAACTCGATGCCTCAGGAAAGGTCAGGCTCGAAATCATAATGCATGTTGGAAGCAGTGGGGAAACGATACCTGAAGAGGAATATCGCGCATTTTTCAGGGAGATGTTTGGAGAATTAGGGCTTTCTCCTGAAGCGGTAGACAGCTTTGAATTTTTTGTCAGTTCTTCACGGGTTTGGTGAAACTGCCTGAAACTAAAGTAATTTATTTGCTTTATCTCCCGGGAACTGGAAAACGCACGAAATTTGCTGGAAAAATCAGCAGGGTGGCTGTATTCCATTTCTTTCAAAGACTTCCTTTTGTTGCTATTACTTTCATATTTTGCCTCAATTTTTCTTTTATGAGAACCTAATAAAGTATTATTGTATCAGTATAAATTTGTAAATAATTTGAAAAATGTAACAGTGGGATAGGAGACAGGAACTCTAAAATAGGTATAACTAAAGATATATGATATGTTCTATTAACCTATTATATAAATAAGCTAAGTACCTCCATAAACATTTCAGGCTAATGACAATATGATACGTAAAAGACTTCATCGCTATGCTATGTTGAAAAGATATGGCCAGATAATTGAGGTTCTCCAGAAATATGGGTTTGGATATATTGTTGACCAGATAGGTTTGAGCAGTATCAGGGATCTGACCTACAGGTTCAAGAATAAGGATAAAATGGATAAACTTAATACTTCAGGCCCGGTTAGAGTACGTAAGATACTTGAGGAACTGGGTCCGACCTACATTAAGTTAGGTCAATTACTGAGTATGAGGCATGATCTTGTGCCTTTGGAATACGCTACAGAATTTGCAAAACTTCAGGACGATGCACCTTCTTTTGAGTTTGAAGAAGTTGAGCTAATTATAAGAGAAGAACTCGGCCATTCCATTGAAGAATTATTTGAGTTTTTTGAGAAAAAACCACTTGCCTGTGCATCTATTGGGCAGGTGCATCGGGCAAAGATAAAAAATGGCGATGAGGTTGTCGTGAAGGTCCAGCGTCCTAGTATAAAGGAGGTAATCGAATCTGATCTGAATATTATGTACAGTATAGCCAGGCTTGTTGAGGAACATATGCCAGAGGCGAGATTATACAGGCCGATTGAGATTGTTGATGAGTTATCTCGCAGTATTCTTGCAGAAATAGATTATACTCAAGAAGGCTGGAATACCGATCGTTTCGCAGACAATTTCAGGGACAACACACAGGTTTGTATTCCAAGAGTTTACTGGGACTATACAAACACACGAGTGCTGACTCTGGAATATATTAAAGGTATAAAAGGCAGCCGTAAAGATTTGTTGGAAAAACAGGGGTTTGATAGGAGTAATATAGCTCTCGTCGTGGGAAGAGCTTTCATGCAACAGGTATTTGAAGATGGTTTTTTTCATGCAGACCTGCATGCAGGAAATATACTGATAATGGAAAATGGAACCTTAGCATTTCTTGATTTTGGGATGACAGGGTATCTTTCCTCAGAAGTAAGCGATATATTCCTGGATGGAATGGTAGCTTTAGTTAAAGGAGATAGTTCATCATTTATCGAGTTATTCCGGGATATGGGTTGTATAGACTCTCACGTAGACACGAGATCATTGAAAGTAGACATTGAAGCTTTTCGCTCTAAATACTATGGTAAGGCTCTGAAAAATCTTGATGCTTCTGCAGTTATTGAAGATTTAATAGGCGTTTTAAGGGAGCATCAAGTTACAATACCTCATAATATAGCCTTATTAGTAAGAGGTATAGTGGCTGTTGAGGGTTTTGGACTGATAATTGATCCAGATTTCAATTTTACTCAACTTCTCGAACCTTATGCGAAAAAAGAAATGAAAGAGCGCTTTTATCCTCAAAATCTTGCCCGCAGAACGTACAGCAGCATTTCAAGCTGGTCACGTCTGTTCCAGAAAGCTCCTACAAAAATCTCACATATCCTTGATCATGCCGAAAATGGTTATTTAAGAATAAAGTTTGAATCGGAGGAAGGTAATAGGTTGGTGTCCGAGATCGACGTTGCCAGTAATCGTCTATCTTTTAGTCTGATAATCTCTGCCATGATCATCGCTTCCTCTATGGTCATTCAGACAGATATGAAACCCTTTCTATGGGGTGTGCCTTTTCTTGGCATTCTCAGTTTCTTTCTTGCCAGCCTCTTTGGGCTATGGCTTGTTTTTAATATATTCAGGGCAGGCCGGATATGATTTTCTCAAATATGGAGCTTGCATAAGTATCTGTTCTAAAAAATGCCTTAAAAATCTTAAACTCATCTAAACCTTTCAGGTTAAGCTAAATAATGACCTGATGCCATAAAAATATCTGAAATAAGAAGTACCAAGTTCTATTTTTATTTTTTCGATTTGTAGCTTTCGAACTCAGTTTTGGGTAAAGAACAAAATATGAGGATGGGGTATGTTACGGCTTTGTAAGGCTTAGACCCATCCGATATTGTTTAACTATTTTCTGAACCTGAGTTGTTTAAAGACTATGCACAGGTGCATAACTGTTTCCCGAATACGACGATACTACCGGCCTGGGAAGGTCAATATCCAGGGCTTCTCTCAAGACCTCTTCAATGGTCTCTACAGGTACGAACCTAAGCTCGTTTCTGGCATCTTCGGGCACATCTTCAAGGTCCCTTTCGTTTTCTTTTGGCAGGATTACCTTCTTTATTCCTGCCCTGTGGGCTGCCAGAACTTTCTCTTTTATACCTCCAACGGGCAGTACTGCACCGCTCAACGTTATTTCCCCTGTCATGGCAAGTTTGGGGTCAACCGCTTTTCCGGTTATCAGGGACGTAAGGGCGGTAAAGAGGGTTATACCTGCTGACGGGCCGTCTTTAGGGGTTGCACCGGAGGGCACGTGGATATGAATATCGCTTGAAGTGAAGTCAAAGCTGTTTGCAGTGTTTGCAAGCCGTGACCTGACAAGGCTCAAAGATATCTTTGCAGACTCCTTCATCACATCCCCAAGCTGGCCTGTAAGTGTGAGTTTTCCACTGCCTGGCATAAACGTGCCTTCTATGAAGAGAATATCTCCTCCTACAGGCGTCCAGGCAAGCCCTGTAACCACGCCGGGAACATTCTCTTTTCTGGCTTCTTCCTGCCGGATCACCTCTTTTCCGAGGATTTCTTTGAGTATGTCCGCCCTGACCACGTAAGGAAGGTCAGCCTTTCCTGACACAATCTTTTCGGATACAAACCTTGCAGTCTTTGCAAGCTGTTTTTTAAGTCCGCGGACTCCTGCTTCACGGGTGTATTTGTCAATGATTACTTTAAGGGCTTCATCTTCAATTTTGAGCTTGTCGGCATCAAGGCCGTGGTCCTCCAGTACACAGGGCAGCAGGTGGTCTTTTGCAATTGCAAGTTTCTCGTTTTTCGTATAGCCTGAGATCTCGATCGTTTCCATTCTGTCCAGGAGCGGCCAGGGGATACTTGCCAGCGAGTTGGCAGTGGCTATGAACAATACATCGGACAGGTCATATGGGATTTCAAGATAGTGGTCTGAGAACGTGCTGTTTTGTTCCGGATCAAGGACTTCCAGAAGGGCACTTGCCGGGTCTCCTGAGTAGGAAGCTGAAAGCTTATCGACCTCATCAAGGATAAATACCGGATTTTTCGTGCCTGCTTTTCTCATGCCCTGAATAATCCTTCCGGGCAGGGCCCCTACGTATGTCCTCCGGTGTCCCCGGATTTCGGCTTCGTCTTTGACGCCTCCAAGGCTGATCCGAACATATTTCCTGCCAAGCGCATCGGCAATACTTTTTCCAAGGCTCGTTTTGCCAGTTCCCGGCGGTCCTGTCAGGAGCAGAATTGAACCCTGTTTCTCCTTTTTTAATTTCATTACTGCTAGGTGCTGGATTATCCTTTCCTTGACCTTTTCCAGCCCGTTGTGGTTGCTCTCAAGCACAAGTCGAGCTTCAGCAATATCGATGCTCTTTTTCTCTTCGGTTATCCAGGGAAGATCGATCAGGAGGTCGAGGTAATTCCTTATAACGTGGGCTTCAGGATTGTGACTGCCTCCGGTTTCGAGTTTCTTTAATTCGGACAATGCCTTCTTTTTTACCTCATCAGGCATCTTTGAGTTTTCAATTCTCTCCCTGTACGCAGCATCGCCTGAAACGGCTTCATCTCCTTCGTTGAGCTCGTCCTGAATCACCTTCAGTTGCTCGCGGAGCATTGCCTCTCTATTCGACTTGCTTATTTTGTCAGTGACTTTTTTTGCCATTTCGATCTGGAGATTGATATTTTCTTCATGCTTTGCCAGAATATGAAGGAATAGAAGATACCGTTCACGGACCGAGGCGAGCTCCAGGAGTTTCTGCTTTTCGGCAAGTTTTACAGGTATGTACGGCATGACAAATCCCATTATCTGGTCAATGGAATCCATCTTATCAATTGGTCGGGTAAACTGCTCGGACCCCTGGAACCGGTTGCTTATCTCGTGAATCGTCTTTTTAATATTTGCCACCACTTCGGCCTCAGTGTCCTCATCGAAGTCCGGCAGGTCGTAGACAGGCCGGTATGTTGCATAGAACAATCCATCCTTCCGGCGTAGAGAAAGGGCCTCTATCCTTTCGATAGCCTTTGCAACAACGAGATATCCATCATCAGCAGGCTGTGCGAATGTGATTTTAAGCAAATTTCCGGTCTTATACAAACTATCTTCGGATAAGTCTGAAGCCTCTGTGCCGCTCTTTACTGTCAGCCCTATAGCGTTCACGAATTCGGCATTTTTCATTTCATTTAGTAGTATTTCGCCGGTAACTTTGTCAGTCATGAGTTTTGTCCGGCTTTTAGGGTAAACCACTATCTCAAAAAGGGGCACTACCAGTTTCTCTCGGTTTTCTCCAGTTTGTTCTGAATACATTGTTAATCGTCTCAATTATTAGTTCAAGTATTTAGTTTAAATTAACCTAACTATTTCCGCGGACAAAAAAATTATCTTATCTTTCCCAGAATTTGTATAAGCATGTCAATTTCTTTCTCATCCAGCGAATTCGCCATCCTTTCAATAACCTGCAATAAAGCGTTCTCCTCAGCATGGGCTATCATCTGCCCTTTTTCTGTCAGACGAATGTAAAAAATTCTGCCATCATCCTGAGATTTCTCCCTGTACACACACTCCATTTTGACAAATTTATTAATCATCTCGGTGATGGTGGGCTTTGAATTGCTGGTGACTTTAGCAAGCCTGCTAAATGTAACTTCTCCGCATTCATCAATGGTCTTTAGGTATCCGATCTGCTTGAGAGTAATATCCGATAACCCACATTCGGAGAAGATCTGACAGGAGCATTCGCTTTTGATTTTGGTCAGGTTTTCAAAAACTATGAACAAATGCTCTTTTTTCTCCATCATATCTCTATCCGTCCTGTTAGTTAGGTTTTTCCTAATTATATACTTTTTGGTTGTTTCTGCTCTCATGGCTGCTGCTTTTCCGAGAGCTCAGAGTTTTTAACGAGAATGCGGTCTCCTCTCAGAATGGAACAAGGTCAGATACAGCAGTTTCAAGTGCATTATGAATTAAATTCGATGCATAGGGAAAGATGGCCTAAACTCTATTTCTTCCTTTCACTTTTGATTCTAGATTCATCTACTAATGTTCAGAATCATTGTTTCAAAAGCAGTTTGAATCTAAATTACATACTTTCCATATCAAGGATATTGAGGTGATATGAAAATGAACTGTGGAGATTTGAAAATGGGTCAGACTCTTCGTTGCGAAGCATGTGGTTTTGAACTTCAGGTAGTAAAGGAGTGTGGAGATGTATCCTGCGCTACAGACACTTGCTGTACCGGCAACGTAACGTGTTGTGGAAAACCAATGAAACTAAAACAATAAGACAATAAATAACGCAACAAATCTAGATGAGCAGATTCAGAGTAATTCTGAATAGCATTTAGTAACGATAAGCCTGGAAAAGGTTCCCTGTTCAGGGCCGTTTTCTGGGGTTCAAGATCTCAATAGTGTGTTTTTTGCTGTCTTTTTCCTTTTATTTTTTCCAGGAAACCCTGGATCAGCTTGGTTGCGGAATATGAGATGAAAAACCAGACCGAAAGGGCAATAATAATTGAAAGGCCCCATCTATTAAGATGCTCCATGCAGAAGGCAGCAGTGAGCACGCAGATAGTGCAGCCCATCATCCCTGCGCTGGCTCCGAGGGCAATGTCAGAAGCCTGCTCTGAGGTTTCGAAATGTCCTGCCATTATCACGGCAGCTGCCATAACAGCTGGAAAAGCGGCAAAAATTCCTGCAAAGGATTTTGAGGGGATTATCTGCAGCATGATGTTAGGACTTACGCACTTGAAGTACAAAATCAAGTGTGATATACGTCGTGGTTTCAATTTAGAATTAAAACAGTCAAAGGTTTAATGCTACTGATTTCTCAGTTCAACCGCGTAAGTTCTAGATGTAACAGACAGCAACAGCGGTTCCTCCGAAGGCGAACCTGAGGGCAAGGTCCCTGAAATCTAATTTCATAATAGAACTCCTTATTGCAATCTTTCTATAAGTAACTTAAAATAAATCATAAGTTATTTCCTAGCATTCCATAACGACTGGATGGCACATAATCTTGATTTGCTTTTTGAGCAAAAAAGAAGGGGATATAGATAAAAATTGCGGAACAAAAATTGATTTATTCCAAAGTTAGTTCCTGCTCAAACTTCAATGATACATGCCCCCAAAGCCAGCGGCTTAATAAATAATTTTGTTTACTGTCTTCATTCTTCCAAAGATATTGAAGCGTTGGACGAATTGAGTGTCAGCTGCCACAACAAGACATGGTATATTGGAGTTCTTGGTCACCGCCTGCTCCGTTGCACGGTAGCCCTGTCGCTGGAGATTTGTCTGAGGGGCCGGACGGTAATTATGGGTCTTGTACAGAGAGCATCCTTGATGTGATCCTCTAAGCCACACCTTGCCATCATGGCCTGCTGTTTCAATACCGGCAATACATATTGATCAAAGATTGGGGTTCTGACTATCATTATTTGCATGTCATCCCTTCTTTGGATAGACTCGCCCTTTACCAGCTTCAATAACTGGCTCAGCACTGGCAACACAAAGCGATCGGACGACAGAATCCCGAAAGCCAGCATCTTCTGTAGATATGTAAAAATAGCTGCCCAGGATATGCTCGATTCTCTTGTCAAATAGCCCATGGCGGGCTGCATGATAGTGCTGAAGCACATCCTGAAACTTGCTGTCAACGCAAACTGCCACACATTTGTTTTTTCCACGCTCCCTCTCGGCGCTTGCCTCTTCGCTATACATCTCCTCGAGCTGCTCGGGGCTCCTCTGTATTGTTGGGTATTTGAAACTTGAATACAAAATATCCCTGATGACATCTGATAGCGCGCAGGAACGTTCACGATCCAGTGAATCTATTCGCGGAAGGATATGCTAATTAATAAAAAGAGTTCGACTGATAATGATTTGTGTCATGTATATAATATGAGGGGATCAGATATGTAAGTTTGCACAATACGTATATAGAGTATTAAACTTCGTGCGAACTATATCTTGGAGTCCCGGTTCTATTTAGTTCAGCGCCGACTATAAGGTTCCCCGACTATAAGGTTCCAAGTACGGTAAAAAAATTCGGCGTCAATGCAAATTATCAACTATATCCCTTATGTGCAGCTATTTTGAATAACCTGATACATATTTATGGTTATTTATGCTGGTGAAGTTCGAAGGACAGTAGTTTTTAGGATAAGAGAAAAGACGCAATATATGAGGAAAAAGAAAAAATTTTTTAACATTGGAGTTACTATTTAGTTTTGAATGTTTTGATGTGGCTATTTTGTATTACTTCAGGATAAGGACTTGCCAAAGGACTATTGCTGCCTGGGACCAAAAGCAAACAATTCTAAAGGGCTCCGCAGAGCCCTCCATAAAAATATCCTATCCTATCATATAAGCCTGGAATAATCTTCCATGTATAGTTGGGTTTAATAATGGATCGGACTAGAACCATATCTTGAACCGTGTACTTTTTCATCTTCTACTTTTATTTTATGCGATGAAGTTGTACCAGTTCTTTTTTCATCTTCTACTTTTGTTTTATGCCAACCACACAAACAGCAACCTTCTTTGCAATGCATAATACGTATATGTTTCATAACACAAGCAAATCCTATTATTGCTAAGATATAGCCCACGATTTCCATAAGTTTGCGCATAGTTTTCACCCCAATCTATTATTGTACCTTATCGTTTATGAAGATACGCAAACAGACAGATTTGTCATAGGGCTCAATGTAGAAGAAAAAAGAATTGTAAAAAAGCACTCTCTATTCAAAAACAGGTTTTCTTTACTATACTGGCAAAAACCCTACCCAAAAATCGATCCGCAAAAGCCGCTCGGAAATATAATATAGAGATTTTGGTTTGAGCAGGTAGTGGAGACAAATATTCGAAGTGCCTGAATCAAAATTTTGATCGAAAAATTAGTTCTCTTTCTCCTCAACCATTACCTTTTTTCTAGTTGGTTGAGTCTCTTCATTATCCCAAACAAGACCAAGTTCTAGTGCTCCGTGTTTTGTAATTCCATAATAAGAGTCTACACGTTTATGAACCCTTCTGTGACGATTTAGGTCAAACCCATGCTTTACACGGTACTTATATTGAAGGTAGGCTTCAACACCGCTTTTGTTGAGTTTGTACCCGTACTTTCCGCTGCTAGACTTTTTCTTCAGTCTTGTGATATAAGAGTAATTGCTTGCAGTATAATGGGATGACTTCAAACAGATCAGCTCGAGGTAGTCCTGCTATCTATGGAGATAGGATAGTTTGGGAGGATGAAGGGATCTATATGTGTGATCTCTCCCCTGATCCAAACGCTCCATTTGCAAACTTCAGTAGCAATGTTACCGAGGGTTATGCTCCCCTGACAGTACATTTTAATGATATTTCCCAGAGAGCAACTTCAAGGATCTGGGACTTCAATGGCGACGGACAGCCTGACTCCAATGATATAAATCCAGTTTATGCATACGCAAGTCCTGGAACCTATACTGTCAACCTGACTGTAAGCAACGAAAATGGAACTGCCTCAAAAACAGCTGCGATAAATGTACTTACACCAGGCGACTCAAATGGTGGCAGTAGTAGTGGAAGCAGCAGAACTGGTAGTGCCAATGTTATTTCCTCGAAGACTGTTAAAGACGTTGAAGTGAACAAAACTGCAGAGAACGAGACTGACACTGAAACAAAATCTCACAATAATAACACTGCAGAAGAAACTAAATGTGAAGTTGTGGAGATTGAAAAACAACAGACTAATGACGAAAAGGCAAACTTAAGTAAAAGCACTCCTGGGTTTGAAATAATTTATGGGATAACTGGATTGCTTTGCATGTTTCTATATAATAAAAATAAAAAACAGTGAGTGTTGGATAAAAAGATTTTGAATTTAGTGCGAGGGGTGGGATTCGAACCCACGAATTCCTTCGAAGCCAGATCTTAAGTCCGTCGCCTTTGGCCTGGCTGGGCAACTCTCGCATGTAGGCTTGTTTACTCTCTATTAAAATTTAGTTCTCTATGTTATACTCTGAATCGAGCGCTTTTGACCTTGCTGGATAACTCTCGCATATTGAAAGACAGATTAAAGGAACTTCCAGTAAGTCAGCATATAACACAATAGCACAGGCTTTAAGAAAAGCTTACAGCTCAATTTTTAATATTGAATGTATGGTTAAATCCTGATAGTAGTTGAGAATATATCTGTAGCTGGCTTAGAATAGCTTCCATTTTAGGTGCCTACTGTTAGAGAGTTGAGAGAAAATAAGGAAAATTAAAATTTATTTTAGTGGAAAAGACAGATTAAAGGAACTTCCAGTAAGTCAGCATATAACACAATAGCACAGGCTTTAAGAAAAGCTTACAGCTCAATTTTTAATA
>Ga0183099_1001975_pt1 | contig 11013 bp, 13 predicted proteins | sample Biomet1_FD_127788 | JGI IMG/M metagenome (GOLD analysis project Ga0183099, IMG submission 127788) | Microbial communities from bioreactor (seeded with anoxic lake sediment) at LBNL, California, USA - Biofuel metagenome 1 | ecosystem: Engineered > Bioreactor > Anaerobic > Unclassified ... | reverse complement strand
TTGGCAAAGCGATGCAGCCCGCGCGCCGGGCCAGCAGCTCGTCGCCGGGGCGCAGGTACAGGTGGTACGTGTTGCCCAGAATAATCTGTGCGCCTGCGTCTTCCAGGTCGTCCGGGGCCAGGGCTTTAACACTGCCTTGGGTTCCCACGGGCATAAAGATGGGCGTTTCGATGTTGCCATGGGCTGTGGTCAGCGTCGCACGGCGGGCTTGACCCTCTGTGGCCTGTATTGTGAACTGTCCAATAGCGTTGGTCATTTGATTCCTTTACGTGGGCATATCTCGGTGAGTGGGCAGTCGGCGCATTTGGGTTTGCGTGCCTCGCAAACCTCGCGGCCAAAAAATACGAGGAAATGGTTGATGTCTGACCACTGCTCGCGTTCGAACAGCGGCATGAGGTCCTTTTCGATGACCACGGGATTATCGCTCTTGGTCAGGCCCAGGCGAAAGGTGATGCGCCTGACATGGGTATCCACGGCGATGCCTTCGTTGATGCCGAAGGCGCTGCCCAGCACGATGTTGGCGGTTTTACGCGCCACCCCGGGCAGGGTGATGAGCTCGGCCATGGTGCGTGGCACCTCGCCGCCATATACCGTCATTATGCGGGTTGCCGCGGCCTTAATGTTCTTGGCCTTATTGTGGAAAAAACCGGTGGAGCGCACCACCGTTTCAATCTCCAGCACATCGGCGGCTGCCAGGTCGGCAATGGCGGGCCAGCGGGAAAAAAGAACGGGCGTCACCTTGTTCACGCGGGCATCCGTGCATTGTGCGGCCAGCGCGGTGGCAACAAGCAGTTCCCAAGCGTTGGTAAAGTCCAGCGCCGGGGCCGGGGCAGGGTAGCGCCGGGCCAGAAGTGTAAAAACCTCCTGGGCGTGCGTGCGGGTGCCGAAGCGGCGGGCATGGTTGGATACTCCTAATGGCTGCTGCCAGGGCCGTGGGTAGCATTTGGGGCGCTTTCAGGCAAGGGTGGGCTTATCGCTGCATCATTGCAGAACACGCTGATGGATTGGGCGCACCAGTTGGTTGGACTCTACGCAAAATCGGGTGCGATTTCCATTGCCAGCGGAGGCGAAGTGTGATTGTACAAAACGCAACGGCGCATTGTGCGCCAGCGGGGGTGTCCCGGTTCAACGTTTGGCGAGGAAGTACGTGAAAAAGCTCATGATTATGGTTGTCGGTTTGTATGTTTTGCTTGTCGTCGCCTCCTTGGTTTATGCCCAGGCTGGCGCGGCCAAGCTTGCGGCGGCACATTGCTCCGCCTGCCACAGCACCACCCGCGTGTGCGAGAAGTTGGGGACCCGCAGCCCCGAGGTGTGGAAGCAGACAGTGCAGCGCATGGTCGCCAATGGCGCCACCCTGGGGCCGGACGAGGTTGATGTTGTTGCCGAATTCTTGGCCACGGCCAAGCCCGGTTCCAAACCCCTGTGCCAATAGGTCGAACCATGCCCTATCGCCTGATATACGTTACCGCCCCCAATCTTTCTGAGGCCGAACGCCTGGGCCGCATGGCTGTGGAAGCTCGTTTGGCCGCCTGCGCCAACATTTTGCCAGGTATGCAGTCCATCTACTGGTGGAAGGAAAGCCTGGAAACGGCCCAGGAAGTGGTTCTACTGCTGAAAACAACGGCTGAGCTTGCCGAGCCCTTGACCAAAGCCCTGACTTTGGCCCACAGTTACGAATGCCCGTGCGTGGTCAGCCTGCCCATTGAGGGTGGTAATCCCGCGTTTCTGCAATGGATCGAGGACGAGACGATTTAGCGTCCGCCTCGCTCACCGCCACTGAACACGGCGCCCAATCACCGCCCACGCGCCGGGAATCCCCGGCATTCCCTGGAGGAATATCACATGCAGATGTACATTTCCGGATCCTTGGCTCTTGACCGCATCATGAACTTTCCTGGCAAGTTTGCCGATCACATCCTGCCGGACAAGATCCACATCCTGAACGTCTGCTTTCTACTGGACGGCATGGCCGAGCACTTTGGCGGCACTGCGGGCAACATCGCCTTCAACCTGGCCATGATGGAAGAGAAACCGCTCATCCTGGCCTGCGTGGGCAAAGATTTTGACGCCTATGGCAAGCGCTTGGATACCATGGGGCTTTCCCGTGCGGGCATTCGCGTCTGTGAGGACCAGTTTACTGCCGGAGCCTACATTACCACCGACGAGAGCGACAACCAGATTACCGGCTTTAACCCCGGTGCCATGCGCGAGCGTTGCGGCTACCAGTTTCCGGCCAGCCACGAGGGCAAAGTCGTGGCGATCATTTCGCCGGGCAACGTCAACGACATGATCGAGTTGCCGGAGTACTTCAAAAAGGCCGGCATCCCCTACATCTTCGATCCGGGTCAGCAGATTACCGCGCTGACAGGCGAGCAGATGACCCAGGCCATTACCGGCTCCTTGGCGTTGTGCACCAACGACTACGAGCTGGAGATGGTGATGAAGGCCACGGGCAAGACCCGCGCCGAGCTGCTTGCCAGCACGGGCGCTCTTGTTACCACCCTTGGCGAACAGGGCAGCCTTATTGCCCAGGGTGCAGATGAAGTGAAAGTTTCCGCCGTCAAGGTGGACAAGGCCCTGGATCCCACGGGTGCTGGTGACAGCTTCCGCGCTGGTCTGCTTAAGGGGCTCTCCTTGGGCTGGACCCTGGCCGAGTCCGCTAAGATTGGCGCTGCTGCTGCCGCTTTCTGTGTGGAAAAGAAGGGGACGCAGGAGCATTCGTTCACCTTGGCGACCTTGAGCGAACGCATGCGCGCGACATTTGGTAAGGGTCTGGTCTAAGGCCAGATCGGTAAGGCTACAGCGGCGCGGCCCGCCTCCGTGGAAGGGCGTGGCCTGCGCATGGGAGGCGGCGGGATGATCGACCTCACAGCAGAGAGTGTGCAGGCCTATTTGTGCCAAGCGTATGGCGAGGACGCTCGGCTTCTTGACCTGGGCGCCATCGGCACCCTGGACAAGCAGGGCATTAAACGCTTCGGCTACGGCAAGCCGCTGCTGATCCGCTTTGAGGTGGGCGGCGAGCTGCTTGAGGGCGTGCTCTCGGTTATGCGCGGCGATAAGTACGGCCACCAGTTCTACTGGGACCGCGCGGCCATCCTTATGTTTCAGTACGAGACCAGCGCCCGGCTGCCCAAACATGTGCGGCCGCTGGGCCTCGGCTATGTGGATGGTCGGGACCAGTTGGTGCCGGTATTTACGCCCAAGGAATTCTTCATCCTCAACGAGAAACTCACCGGTTACGACTACTTTCAGGACTTGGATCGCATTGGCCGCGAGGGGTTGCGACCGGAGGACGTGGAGCAGACCCGCGCCTTTGCCCGTTGGTTGGCCGAGATCCACGCCACCAAGAACGATGACCCGGACCTGTACTATCGGCACACGCGCAACCTGCTGGGTGCCAGCGAATGCATTATGGGCCTCATCGACGAAGCCTTTCCGCACCCGTGCCCCTTCCTGCCGGACGAGCAATTCCAAGCGTTGGAGAAGCGGCTCATCGACTGGCGCTGGAAGTTGCGCGGCTTTGCCCACCGGCTGGCCGCTACCCACGGCGATTTTCACCCCTGGAACATCCTGGTGGATGGCAAGGGCGGTTTTTCCGTGTTGGACCGCAGCCGGGGCGAGTGGGGCGAACCGGCGGATGATGTTGCCACCTTGGCGGCCAATTACCTGCTTTTTGGGCTATTGCAGTCCCCGGACTCTGGCCGGTTGGGCGGAGATTTCCTCACCCTGTGGAACGTCCTGTTTGAGGAATACCTGGAGGTGACAGGAGACGCAGAGGCGCTTGCTGTCATGGCTCCGGCCTTCGTGTTTCGGGGGCTGGTCATCGTCTCGCCGGAATGGTATCCAGAACATCCGCTCCCCGTGCGCCAGGCCTTGGTGCGTTTTTTGACCAACGTGCTGGAGGACGGAATTTTCGACTGGCGGAACATCAACAAATACTTGGAGTAAGCATGGACGACGCCGGGATGCAAAACGCGACACCGCCGACACCGCCCGCATCGCCTGCTTCGCCTCTCCAAACGGAGCATTCCGGCTGGGCGTTGTGGTTCACCGGCCTGCCGGGCAGTGGCAAAAGCACTATCGCCCGCGATGCCTTCAAGGCCTTGCAGGCTCAGGGACGCGATGTGCTTATGCTGGTTATGGATGAACGCCGCAAAGAGTATTTCCCCAAGCCCGCCTATACCGCCGAGGAACGCGAAGAAGCCTACACCCGCATAGCCCAGGAGGCCGCCGACTTGGTGGCGCGGGGGCATGGGGTCATCATCGATGCCACGGCCCATCAGCTCAAGTGGCGGCTTGCCGCGCGCGGGGTCATTCCGCACTTGGCCGAGGTGCTTGTACGCTGCCCCCTGGCCGAGGCCATGCGCCGAGAGGCTGTGCGCTCCCTACAGGCCACGCACCATGGACCCTATGCCCGGCCGCACGGCTATGTGATGCCTGGCCTGTATGCCAAGGCCCTGCAGCGCAAGCATTCCGGCATTCCCGTACCCGGCCTGGGCCAGGTGGTTGGGGTGGATGTGGAATATGAAGAGAATCCAGATGCTGAATGCGTGCTGGATGCCATGCGACCCGTGCCGGAAAACACCGCCGCCGTGCTGGAATTTGTGCGTGGCTGGGCCAGGGACGGGCAGTGAGTCCACTCGGTCCGCTTTCGCCCCTTGGCCCGTTTTCTCCAATCGACGCCACGGCTGTTTCCGAGGCCGCGTATGCCTTTGGCCTGTGGACGGGTTGGGGCGTGCTGCACAGCGTGCTGGCTTCTCGTCGCATCAAGGCTGCGCTGGAGTTGGTGCTCGGCCCGGTGCGTTTTGCCCTGTATCCCTTTATCTACAGTGCCATCAGCGTGTGGACTTTTTATATGGTGATGCAGAAGGAGCCGGACCTGCCACAGTTGGTTTGGGCCGTGGACGGGTTGGCTGGTCTGTGTATGCATGCGGCACAGGTCGCGGGTGTGGGGTTGCTCATATGGGCGGCGCTGACGGTAGACGGTATGGCCTTTCTTGGGTTGCGCCAGGTGGGGCAGTTTGTGCGCGGGCGCATGCCGCAGGAGGCCGACCCGGAGCGCGACTTTCGTACCACGCGGGCATACGGTTTTGTGCGCCACCCCATGCACTTGGGCGGCATACTCATTTTGGCCCTGCAACCGCGTATGAGCCTGACGGCCCTGACCTTCGCTGTTTTTGGTTGCCTGTACATCGTGGTGGGCTCCTTGCTGGAGGAACGCCGCATGGCCGCGGCCCTGGGTCAGCGCTGGCAGGCGTACAGCCGATCAACACCCATGTTTTTGCCCTGGCCCAGACCCAAAGCGGATGTGTTGGAGCACCCGTAATCAGCGCAGCGCACCATTCATCACTGCTGGGGCGTTGACCTTCTCTTTCAACGGGTCTATTTCCGCAACCGCGAGCAGGTCGCGCCGAAACGTTCCGGTGTTTCCCTCATTACAGCATCCTCGGAGCCCTGAGTGCAAAAGACTTTTCATATCGTTACCTTCGGTTGCCAAATGAACGTTGGCGACTCCGATTGGCTGGCCCGCGCCTTGGTCAGCCGGGGTTGGCGGAGCGTGGCCGAGGAAGACGCTTGGCTTTTTGTGGTCAATACATGCAGCGTACGCGATAAGCCGGAGCAGAAAGTGTACAGCGAACTGGGCCGGTTGGAACTGTACGCCCGCAAAAAGCCGGGGTTGACGGCTGCGGTGGGCGGTTGCGTTGCCCAGCAAATAGGACGTGGTTTTTTCGACCGTTTTGCTTTTGTGCGCCTTGTCTTCGGGTCTGATGGCATCGCCGGCGCCCCAAATGCCCTGGACCAACTGGCCGAGAATCCGGCTGAGCGCATCGCGCTTTTGGATTTTGACGAGATATTCCGTGAGCGAGACACCTTGCTTGGACCCATGCCCGGCACGGTGACTGCCCTGGAACCCGCCTTCGACGCGGACCTGGGCGAGCCCGAGGCCGGTCCGGCCCAGGCTTTCGTCAACATCATGCAAGGCTGCGACAACTTTTGCGCCTACTGCATTGTTCCGTATACGCGCGGCAGGCAAAAATCCCGCCACCCGGATGCCGTGCTGGAGGAATGCCGTCAGCGCGTGGCCTTGGGCGCACGTGAGATCACTCTCCTGGGCCAGAATGTGAACAGCTACGGACTGGACCCCTCCCGCAAGGGCGCGGAATTGGGCGTGACGGGCGGCGTGGGCTTTGCGGAGCTGCTGCGCCGTGTGGCGGCCCTGCCGGGCCTGCTGCGTCTGCGTTTCACTACCTCGCACCCCAAGGACATCGACCCAGCTGTGATCCGGGCCTTTGGCGAGGTGGAAAACCTGTGCCCCTCCCTGCACCTGCCCCTGCAAGCGGGCAGCGATGATGTGCTGAAACGCATGGGCCGCAAGTACGACCGTGCGCGTTACCTCGATATTGTGCGCGAGCTGCGGGCCGCTAGGCCGGACATCGCGCTGACCACGGACCTCATCGTGGGCTTTCCCGGCGAAACGGAAGCGGATTTTGTGCAAACGCTGGAGATGATGGAGCGCGTGGGGTTCGAGTCGAGCTTCTCCTTCCGGTACTCCGACAGGCCAGGAGTAGCCGCCGTGCGCATGTCGCCTAAAATTTCGGACGAGGTGGGGCAGGGCCGCCTGTTGCGCTTGCAGTCTTTACAAAATGGCATTACTAAAGAAAGTCTAAAAAGGCTGGAAGGATCAGAGACCGAAATACTGCTTGAGGCTGAAAGCCGCAGACAGGATGGCGGCGAGGTCTTCTGGCGTGGACGCGATGGAGGCGGGCGCGTGGTGAACGTGCGCGTTTCTGGTGCAGAATCCGGGGGTGTTCCGTTGGCGGGACGCATGCTCCGGGTGCGTCTTGTGGAGGCCAAGAACCACTCCCTGCTGGGGGAAAAGGTGGGCCTGCCGTGGTAGAGATGAAAGTGTACGGACTGGCCGTGGATGAAAAGGCGCAGTCACCGGTACTAATCCTGAAGGATGAAGGCCGTGATCTTGCTTTGCCCATTTGGATCGGCCCGGTGGAGGCCATGTCCATATCCCTGGCCTTGAACGAGGTGGAAACGCCCCGACCCATGACGCACGACCTGTGCGTGCGCTTGGTGGATAGCCTGGGCGGTCGCGTTGTGGCTGTCGAGATTATCGCCCTGCGCGAGGGCACCTTTTTTGCCGAGATTGTTATGGAGGTTGCGGGAGCGCTGAAGCGCGTGGACTGCCGCCCCTCCGACGCCGTGGCTCTGGCCGTGCGCGCCCATGTGCCCATTTTGGTGGCCGAGAGTGTTCTGGAACAGGCCGGCACGCGTTCCCTGGAAGGCACCCGCGCCCAGTTTGCCGATGCCGAACGCGACAAGTGGACGGACGAGTTGGAAAATCTTTCCCCCGACGAAATAAAATACAAGATGTGAGGCGGCAATGATCGACCTGCACACACACACGACCTTCAGCGATGGCGAACTTATTCCGGCGGAACTTATCCGCAGGGCCAAGGTGGCCGGTTACAAAGCCATGGCCATAACGGACCATGCCGACGCCAGCAATATTGCACTGATTTTGGAAAACCTGCGTCGTTTGACCCTGAACTACGGGCATTTTTTTGACATGGAAGTGCTGGCCGGGGTGGAGCTGACACACGTACCGCCTGCGCTGATGGCTGATTTTGCGCGCATGGCTCGCGAGGCCGGGGCGCAGATTGTGGTGTGCCACGGCGAGACTATTGTGGAGCCGGTGGAGCAGGGAACCAACCTGGCCGCCATCGAGGCCGGTGTGGACGTGCTGGCGCACCCCGGTCTTATCACTGAAGTTGAGGTCGCTCTGGCGGCCGAACGCGGCGTTGCGCTGGAGATCACCACGCGCCGTGGTCACAGTTATTGCAATGGGCATGTGGCGACCCTGGCCCGCAAGTACGGGGCCAAGCTCGTCATCGACAACGACGCCCATGCTCCCGGCGACCTCATGGGTGAGGAGTTGCGGCGCAAGCTGGCGTTTGGGGCGGGGCTTACGGCCGAGGAATACCGCATGACAGAGGCCAACGCCTGGGAAATTGTCCAGCGTTGCCGGGTTATTCGGTAGCGTCCGGCGTTATTTTTCTGCTCCGCCTCCATGATTGGGCGCGGGGTGCTGTCGGCTGTCTTTCTTGTTGAAGGCGGCACACATGAGAGGACGGCTGGGGTTGTGAACCCACGGCCGCCGCGAGAGGAGGAACGCTCGCATGATTCCTGAAAGTGGATTTTTGGGCATGATGCTGGGGGCCACCCTGGGCGTGCAAGTTGTCCTGGTGTTCCTGGTGGGCATGTCCTTGTGGAGCTGGACCATTATCTTCAGCAAGTTTTTTCTGTATCGGCGCGCCCGGCGGCAGGTCACCAGCGGTTACGCCGTGTTTAACGATGCCGAGGACCTTTCCGAGGGGCTCTCCGCCATCAGCCGTGACGACGGCTCGCCGTTGGCCAAGGTCGGCCTTATGGCCGTGGCCGAGTTCCGCAAGCTGGAAAAGGCCGACATTGACCGCGACCGTAAGCGTATGTTGGTGAAGGATACCTTGCGCCGCGTGCTGCGCCAGGGCGTGAACGAGGAAATGAAGCGCCTGGGTTCTTCCCTTTCCTTCCTGGCCACCTGTGCCAACGCATCGCCCTTCATCGGATTGTTCGGCACCGTTTGGGGCATTATGAATGCCTTCCACTCCATTGGCCTTTCGCAGTCCGCCGCGCTGGCTACCGTGGCTCCCGGTATTTCCGAGGCGCTGGTTACCACCGCCATCGGCCTGGTTGTCGCCATCCCGGCCACCATCGCCTACAACTCGCTTTTGTCCATGCTGGGCGAGGTGGAGGCCGAGCTGGTCAACTTTGCCGGAGCATTTCTGAACCGCATCGAGCGCGAGGTTTCCTGGGCCTCCGGCTCCACGAAGAAGCCGTAGGGGGCCGCTGTCATGGGCATGTCCTTGCAGAAACGCGGCGGCTACATGGCCGAGATCAACGTCACACCTTTCGTGGACGTGATGCTCGTTCTGCTCATTATTTTTATGGTCACCGCGCCTATGCTGACCCAAGGTGTGGATGTTGACCTGCCCAAAACACGCAGCGTTCGCACCCTGCCTGCAGGTACGGACCATTTGGTGCTGACCATCAAGAAGGATGGCTCGATTTTTTTGGATGAGTACCCGGTGGCATTTGAGGATTTGACCAACCACCTGCAAAACTTGGTGGTTTCCCAAAATAAACAGCTGTACCTGCGCGCGGATAAAGAAGTCGCCTACGGCATTGTCGTGAAGGTAATGGGCGAGATTAAGAGCGTGGGCATTGAAAAGCTAGGTATAGTGGCCGAGAACAACGACGACGCCAAGACCGGGCAAGCCCCGGCCAAGTAGCTGCGACATACGGTCGCGAGGATATTTCGGTGCAGGATTCCAGACAATCCACAGGCTTTTTGCTGTCGCTTCTACTGCACACGGCGCTCGTCGTCGTGGCGGTAGTTGGCGTGGGCGATCGCCTCAAAGTGGATATGGACAAGCCCATGTACACCGTTGACCTTGTTTCGTTGAACCCTTCTGTTGACCCTGCCGAGGGCGAGACCGGCGAGGCCGCCGGAGCACCGCCACCGCAGGCGGAACAGGAATCTAAGGGCGCCGCGGAGCAGGCCGCGAGCATTCCGCCTCCACCGGCCAAGGCCGAGAAGGCCAAGCCTGAACCTGTGCGCGATGACGCCAAGGCCATCAGCGAAAAGAAGGTTGTGGAAAAGAAGAAGCCTGAGGTAAAGGAAGACAAGAAACCGCCCGAGAAGCAGCCAGAAAAGAAGCCTGAGGAGAAAAAACTCTCCAAGGAGGACTTGCTGCGCGAGGCTTTGCAGGATGTAAAAAAAGACGTCAGTTCCAAGGATAAGGCCAAGCCAGCGGCTCCAAAGGGCCGCGATGCCATCGCCAGCGACCTTGCTGAATTGCGCAAAGGCGCAGGCGGCAATATTTACACCACTGGCGGCACTGGCCCTGGCGGTGCCTATGGCGGCAAGGGTAAGGGCGCAGGCGGCACTGGTTCTGGTTTGATGAGCGTGTACGGCGCCATTGTGGAACAGGCTGTTAAAAAGAATTGGCGTTATCCGGTGTTTGGCTCCAGCAAATCAGTGGCTGTGGTGCTGGAGATTAAGATCGATTCCCACGGCAAGATTGCTTCTTCGAGGGTTTTGACGCCCTCTGGCAAGCCGGATTTTGACGACTCGGCCATGCGTGCCGTAGCGGAGACGCAGGCCGTGCCCGCGCCGCCCAGCAAGAGCGTGGATACTTTGCGCATCACCTTCAACCTGCAAGACCTGCGGAAATAATTCCCGGGCCAAGCGACACTATGAAACTGAAGACTTGGATCCTGACCCTCGCGTTGGTGTTTCTCTGTGTCGAGGCCGCACATGCCGAGGCCGTGTCCGTGGATATTTTTGGCCCTGGCCAAACCCGCGTGAACATTCTGCCTTTGCCGCCGCGCGGCTCCGGCGGGGCGCCGGCGACCAATATCGCCCGCAGCTTTAGCGAATACGTGCAGGGCGACATCGCCTATTTGCCGTTTTTGCGCCTGGCGTTTTTGACGGAGATTTTGGGCGGCGACCCCAGCAAGGGCGTCAAGGCCGACGACATCACCTTCAAGCCGCTGCAACTGGCGCGCATCGACCTTGTAATGACCATTGCCAGCAGTGGGCAGGACATTGAAGCGCGCGTGTATGAGACGTATTCGCGTAAATTGCTGCTCGGCAAATCCTACACACAGGTGGATTCCGGCTCTGTGGCTCGCGTGGCCGACCGCTTTTGCGCCCAACTTATGCGTGTGCTTACCGGCAAGAGCGGCTTTTTTGACTCGGCCATCGCCTTTTCCCGCCGCACGAACGGTGGCAAGGAGTTGTTTGTCTCCTCCGCCTTGGGGCGCGATTTGTACCAAATAACCCGTGAGGGCGGCTTCAACGTCAGCCCCAGCTGGTCCAAGGACGGCAAGTTGCTGGCCTTCACCAACATCTCGGACAAAGGCCACCGCCTGGGCATTTGGGACCGCAAACAGCAGTCC
>Ga0183099_1001974_pt1 | contig 11023 bp, 8 predicted proteins | sample Biomet1_FD_127788 | JGI IMG/M metagenome (GOLD analysis project Ga0183099, IMG submission 127788) | Microbial communities from bioreactor (seeded with anoxic lake sediment) at LBNL, California, USA - Biofuel metagenome 1 | ecosystem: Engineered > Bioreactor > Anaerobic > Unclassified ... | reverse complement strand
TCCTATAAGTCCATTTATATCTGTCCCAAATGTCATCGTATAACCGAGGACAATCCATTCCACCGAAATCAAAGCAACAATGAAAAAGCTCTGCATGATCGTCCCTAAAACATTTTTACTGCGGACCATTCCCCCGTAGAAAAATGCCAATCCCGGCGTCATCAAAAATACCAGCGCCGCACTGATTAAAACCCAAGCTGTGTCCCCCGTATCAATTGTCGCCGCTGCCGTCTCATCCGCAGCAAAGGCCGCTGGCAACGCCATAAACATACAGGCAGCAATTGTCAATAACATTGATCCTATCTTCTTCATATGAATCATCCTTTCTCTTACCATCCATCTATTGCAAAAAAAAAGCGCCTCATTCAGGAGCATCCATGGCCATGGATGTTACTGAATAAGACGCCATTGTCTTTTGCCTGCTATAAAATTAAAATACCAGCAAAACGATAAGTCAGAAAGAGCCCCTGCAACCTAGGTTTGCAGGAGCTCCATTGCTCTACATCATTTTGTTGTTTTATTATATCGATTTCATATATCCCTGTCAACATAATAAAAATTGTATTCAAGTATACAATTTAAGTTCTCATCGTGCCTGTGGCAGGTCCCAATTGTAATGCAGTGCTAGAAGGCGCAGACCGGTCGTAATCGAAAAGCAGCCATACATAGCCGTTGCTGGCACAACATATGGGTAGATAAAATAAAAGAACAGCGCGCCGGCAAGTGCCGCCGTCGCATAAATCTCCTTGCAAAACACGGCCGGAATTTCCTGGGCAAATACATCGCGGATTACCCCGCCGCCAACTGCGGTAACCACTGCTAAAAAGGTGACCGTCAGTATATTGTAGTAACCAGCCTCCACCGCCAGATTTGCCCCCCCGGCAGCAAAGGCACCGAGACCAATCGCGTCACAAATTTGCAGCACCATCGTAAAACGCTTAAACTGATGATGAATCAGCATCACCACCCCCGCTGACACCAGACTCACCAAAACAAACACGGAATTTCTAAAAGCCGCCGGCGGTGTATTGCCAATGACAACATCACGTACAATCCCCCCACCGACCGCCGTTGCCAGCGCTAAGATAGCAACGCCAAATATATCGAGTCGCTTTTGTACCCCGACAAGGGCCCCCACAATCGCAAAAGCAATGGTCCCTATCATGTCAAAAACAGCCATAACACTTATATCCACGTCTAACCGCTACTCCTTCATTCGTCCCAAAATTGTTCTGGCAACATAAATGCCGCTTGCCCCGGCCTGGGAAAGTCCCCGTGTAACCCCGGCACCATCCCCGATAGCAAACACATTGGGCAAGCTCGTTTCAAGCTCCTTGCTAAGACTCAGCCGCGAGCTGTAAAATTTAACCTCAACGCCATAGAGCAGGGTATCATCATTGGCCGTCCCTGGCGCAATCCGGTCTAATGCCTGAATCATTTCAATGATATTATCAAGGTGGCGTTTCGGCAGGACCAAACTGAGATCACCAGGAGTCGCCTGCAACGTCGGCTTGGTGAAGCTCTGTCCCAGCCGGTGTAAATTGGTCCGCCGCCCCTTCATCAGATCGCCAAAGCGCTGCACGATGATTCCGCCCCCGAGCATATTGGAAAAAGAGGCAATCCGCTTGCCATACTGATGCGGTTCATTAAACGGCTCCGTAAAGCGATTACTGACCAACAGGGCAAAATTCGTATTGTGGCTTTGCAATTTAGGGTCGCTATAGGAGTGTCCATTTACGGTGATAATTCCATCTGTGTTTTCCGTTACCACATGACCATGCGGATTCATACAGAAGGTACGGACCAAATCCCCATAACGCTTTGTTCGGTAGACAAGCTTCGCCTCATAGACTTCATCCGTTATATGATTGAATACAGCATCCGGGACCTCGATCCGCACACCGACATCCACTTGATTATTGAGCAGGGACAGCCCCAGACGCTTGCATTCTTCCGTGAACCATTCCGCGCCGGCACGGCCCGGCGCTGCCACCAGATATTCGGAAGTTATTTCTTCGCCACTTTCCAGCAGCAATCTGCCCCCATCGACTTGCGGCAAAATGGATTTAACCAAGGTGCCAAAACGAAATTCCACCTTGTCTTTCAGGTATTCATATGTTTTTTCCAGCATTTTTAAATTGTTTTCCGTCCCCAGATGACGTACACTTGCATCGAGTAGATGCAGGTCATAGGCCAGTGCCTGCTTGCCGAGCGTGCTGTTTTCGGTGCTGAATACCTTTGCTGGCGCGCCATGCTTCATATTGATATCATCCACATAATTGATAAGTTCCATAACTTTGTTATCTGGCAAATATTCATTGAGCCAGCCGCCAAATTTCGTCGTAAAATTATATTTCCCGTCAGAAAAAGCCCCCGCACCGCCAAAACCACGCATAATGTTACATGGTTTGCAATTTATACAGGCATCGACCTTACCAGCCGCAATCGGACATAAACGATGATAAATATCACGTCCGCTCTCAAGGACAACAATCCTGAGCTGTGGCTTTTTTTCAATAAGCTCATACGCAGCAAACGTTCCTGCTGGGCCAGCTCCAATAATTGCTACATCATACTGTTCCATCTGTAAAACCTGCCTCCCGTTTGTTTTTCTATTCTTTTTTCATTATATAATATCCACCTGCTGTTCACAAAAAATAATTCGCCCCCACCACAGTAACCTTCCGGCAAAATTTACCCATAGAAATCAATTGTTCATTTAATTTTTATCGATTATCCATTCCTTAATACCATTCCTTGCTTTCTCCTGCCCTTATTATGTATAATGTAAACTATGTTCTTTAAGGAGGAATTATAAATTTTATGGTAAAAAACAACATCGACATTATTTTGGCATTTACCGTCTATCTGGGACTTATGATGGCTATTGGCGTTTACTACTACCGACGTACACGCAATATGGCCGATTACATCCTTGGCAACCGTAAGCTTGGTGCCTGGGTAACCTCTATGAGTGCCGAAGCCTCTGATATGAGTGGCTGGATGCTGATGGGCCTGCCGGGTTATGCCTATCTTTCAGGACTCAGCGCCGGTTGGATTGCCCTTGGTCTGGCCTTGGGTACTTTTGCTAACTGGCGATTTGTCGCCGCTCGACTGCGAAAATACACGGAAATTGCCAGTGATTCCCTGACTATGCCAGATTTTTTTCAAAACAGATTTCATGATCATTCTAATCTGCTTCGCATCATTCCCGCGATATTCATCCTGATCTTTTTCATCATCTACACATCCTCCGGATTTATCGCGGGCGGCAAGCTGTTTGAAACCGTTTTTGGTATCCCGTACATCTATGCCATGCTGCTCGGGGCATTCGTCGTCGTCTTTTACACCCTGATCGGCGGCTTCCTTGCTGTCTGCTGGACGGATTTCATCCAGGGGGTCATGATGTTCTTTGCTATTTTGATCGTGCCAATGGCTGCGATCTATTCCATCGGTGGTGTTTCGACAACCTTCACGGCCCTCTACACCATCGATCCACAGTATTTCAATCCGTTCACCAAGGCGGATGGATCGATGCTGTCCTTCGTTGAACTCATTTCCCTGCTCGGCTGGGGACTCGGCTATTTCGGCCAACCGCATATCCTCGTGCGCTTTATGGCAATCACTTCGTCTGCCGAAATTAAGCAAGCTACCCGAATTGCAATGACTTGGGTTGTCCTCTCCCTCGCAGCTGCGGTTCTCGTTGGCATGGTCGGCAGAGTTTATCTGACAACTGCGCTTACCGGCAGCGACAGCGAAACCGTTTTTCTGGTAATGACCAACCTGCTGTTCAGTCCGTTTGCGGCCGGGCTGGTTTTATCTGCGGTCCTCGCCGCCATCATGAGCACCGCCTCTTCCCAGCTGCTCGTCGCAGCCTCCGCCTTTGCCCAGGATTTCTACAAAGCCCTGTTTCGCAAACACTGCGGCCAAAAAGAGCTTCTATGGGTCAGCCGTGTTTCCGTACTGGTAATCACCGCCATTTCTATTTTCATCGGTCTTAATCCGGATAATTTTATTTTGGAAATTGTCGCCTATGCCTGGGCTGGCTTCGGTGCCGCTTTCGGGCCGGCGCTTCTGGCCTCGCTGTTTTGGCGCCGGGCCACACGCAATGGCATTCTCGCCGGCATTATCACCGGTGGTCTGACAGTTTTGATATGGAAACAGTTTGCCTTCTTCGGCATTTATGAAATTGTCCCAGGATTTTTCTTCTCCCTGCTGGCAATTTATATTGTGAGTAAGCTCGACCACGAGCCACCTGCTGCAGTAACGGAAATGTTCGACACGGTTGAACACAGTAAAATTTAATTATAAAAAGTCGCAAAGCCAAAAGCGAAATAACCCGCTAAAGTTAGGCCAAAGCGCAGTAGCATTATTTGCTGCTGCGCTTTTTCTATCCCAGCAGTATGTTTTACCATATAAAAGCTGCCCTCCATAAGCTAAATTTAAAACTAACTTATAGGGGGCAGCTCAAGTTTTGCATTTTTTATTTAATCGACATATTTTTCCTTAATCCGATAGATTGCTTCTCTGCTGTTAAAAAAGGCAGCGGTAACAGCCGGATCAAAGTGCCGCCCGGCCTCCTGCTGGATATAGGCAAATGCCTCAGCTACCGGCCAGGCTTCCTTATAAGGCCGCCGGCTAGTCAATGCATCAAAGACATCAGCCACAGCTGTTACTCTGGCATAAATGTTGATATTTTCACCGACCAGTCCGTAAGGATAGCCCGACCCATCCCATTTCTCATGATGCTCCAGGGCAACAATCCTCGCTGTCTGCAGCATCTCCGAGGCATGATCGCCGATGATTTGCGCGCCCATGACCGTATGCTGCTTCACCTGCTCAAATTCTTCTACTGTCAATTTTCCTGGTTTCTGCAATATGGCATCGGGAATTCCAAGTTTCCCGATATCGTGCATCGGTGAAACATTCAGTAAAAGATCCGCCTCTCGCTCAGGAAAACCATAACTGCGCGCAATTTCCTGGCAAAACTCACTGACCCGATAAATATGCATCCCTGTTTCATTATTGCGAAATTCTGCGGCAATTCCCAGTCGGCGAATGATTTCTACCCGCGTTTCCATGATTTCCCGGGTTGCTTTTGCAACCTGTATTTCAAGTGTGCGCGTTTGATCATACAAGGCCAGATGTGTTTTTACGCGTGATAATACAATGGCGGCACTGATTGGTTTTGTAATGTAGTCGACTGCACCAACTTCCAATCCCCGGGCTTCATTGACAGCATCATCTTTCGCAGAAATAAAAATTATCGGAATGGCCTTGGTCAGCGGATTGCTCTTTAGTCGTCGACAGACCTCATACCCATCCATCTCCGGCATAACGATATCGAGCAGAATAATATCCGGCAATGTCTTTTCTGCGATTTTCAGGGCCATTCTTCCTGATCTTGCTGCCGTGATAATATAACTGTCATTTAATACACCTTCAAGAATTTCGATGCTGTCAGGGGTATCATCTACAATTAATACGGTATGCCTTTTTTCCATTGACTTCACCTTTATCCATTGCTTTTCATTTTAATCTGCCCTGATTAATGCTTTATATGTTTTCCCTTGATAATACTGCTTGCATCTTCAAAATCATACTGTTTAATATAAACGGCAAGCTGTTTTTGTTCCTCTGGAGAAAAATATTTTTCAAGCTGGGGCGATACCTCCTCGTATAGCACCTTGGCCCGTGTATCATATTTTTCTAACAGTTCCAACAAAGAAACGAGTTTGGCGCTGATCCCACCGGCATCCGTATTTTTGTCCGGATCCAGCTCCGATTGTGCCAGAAACTCCCTGATCTGCAGGCAAAGGCTGACCATCTGCTGATCAATCTTCGCCAGCAGCGTGGAAAATTCAGCCCCGTGGTAATCATTACTCTTGATTAACAGTTCTGCATCCTCAAACATACTCTGTAATTCGCGGGTCCCAATGTAACCGCACAATCCCTTCATCGTATGCGCAATTCGCACTTTTTCATCGATATTGCCAATATTAACTGCTTCAAACGAGCGGACAATATTCTGATTTTCCACAAAGCGCTTCAAAGTGTTTTTATATAATGTCATATTTCCATTAAAATACAGGCCAATCAGTTCCTGATCTACAGTAAAGTTCTTCACCAGCTCAGCTGATTCTGGCATGTACACCTGCTTGTCAGCTTCATAATCTCCCTGGCCTGCATCTCTCACCCATTTGTAAATGGTCTTATATAAAAGCCGCGGTGCAATCGGCTTCGTTATATAATCATTCATGCCGCCAGTAAGCACCTGCTGTTGGGTTCCCGCCATCGCATCAGCGGTCAGGGCAATAATCGGCAATTTTTTGCCGGGCAATTCACTGCGAATACGCTTGGCGGTCTGATAGCCATCAAGAACCGGCATATGCAGATCCAGCAAAAGGACATCGTAGCCCATCGTATCGGCCTTTAACTCAGCAATTGCCTCCAAGCCATTGCTGGCAATCGTCACACTGACCCCGGCATCCTCTAACAATTCCTGCACAATCTGCTGATTAATCTCATTGTCTTCTGCCAGCAACACCCTTATCCCTTTGATATCACAGTCATTGCCGTCCTGAGCCGGCAGGCTGTGTTCAATCTCACCGGTTTTAGGGGCAACCATCGATAAAATAGTGTCAAATAATACCGACTGATTGATTGGCTTCATCAGGACTTCATCAAACCCTTCATGAAGTGCCTGTGTGACCAGATGTTCGCGGGTATTGGCAGTCAGCAATATAAATCGCGGCAATTTCCCACTGGCATAGATCTCTTTCAGCGTCCGCAAATTCTCCAGGCCTTCATTGCCATAAATGCCACTACCAATAATCACCAGATCAAACAGTTCCCCATCCCATACTCGTGCCAGAGCATCTTGTTGCGGCAAAGAAATAACATTGCAGAAACCAAAATTCCTAAGATATACATCCAATACCTCACGAACACTCTTGTTTTCTTCTATCACTAACGCCCGTAAATTCTGAAGACTGCTCGGGATACTCTTTTTACTCTGTCCCGGATCCGCTACTTTAAACAAAGCTGTAAACATAAAATTACTGCCTTTGCCATAGGCGCTGCTGACATGGATATTTCCCTGCATGAGTTCCACAATCTGCTTTGATATGGTCAGCCCCAGGCCGGTGCCGCCGTACCGGCGAGTTGTCGAGGTATCCGCCTGATTGAAAGCCTGAAACAGCCGGGCGGTTTGTTCTGCCGTCAGACCGATTCCCATATCGCGAACCTCAAACAGTAGCGTTACGGTATCCGTCTCCTTTTGTTTTATGCTGACGTGAACAAAAATCTCACCCTTATCGGTAAATTTTATCGCATTATCCGCCAGATTTAATAATACCTGCCCGAGCCGCAACGGATCGCCGAGCAGATACTCGGGGATTTCCGGATTTTGCATAACAATAAACTCCAGCCCTTTTCGATAAGCCTTCGTCCCGACAATATCTGTAAGATTATTCATTACATCCTCTAGCCGGAACTTTGTTTCCTCAAGCCGCAGCTTACCGGCATCAATTTTGGAAAAATCGAGAATATCGTTGATGATATGCAGCAGACTATGGGCCGCGACATCCATTTTTTTCACATAATCTTCCTGTTTGCCATCTAAATTTGTTTTGAGCAGCAGATTAGAAAAGCCAATAATCGCATTCATCGGGGTACGAATTTCATGGCTCATATTGGCCAAAAATTCACTTTTTGCCTGCGCTAGCTGCTCCGCCCGCTCTTTAAGCACCTTGAGTTCCTCATTGCGCTTATTGATTAAGGCATTAGCCCCATCAATTTCTTCCATCAGCACCGTGAGCATCAACTGATTTTTGTCCTTCATTTCCTGCAGATGCCGCCGGTTTTCCTCCGATCGGTTCAGCTTTTTTTCCAACACTCTGATTCGCTTGAGCAGTACTGCCGCATCCTGTTCTTTTTCATCCATCATTCTTCACCTACCAGCACTACAGCTATTGTTCCATTATGAAAATAGCTCTCTTTGCCATTTTCCAGTGGAGCAATTTCACCATAAGCACAAATTCCATTAAAAGGGAATCCATCCGGCATTGTTTGCTGTAAGTATTCGTATTCTTTGGCTACCTGCAGACCCAAAATAGACTTTCGCAACGAGCAGGTGAATACCAGGGCCGCTGCCGGCTGTTTGCCCGGATAGGCATCAATAGCCTCTTTTAGCGCCCACTGTGAAGCCTGACTCATTTTATCCTGAGAGCCTGAGGCCAGCTGAACCGTTACATCTTGGGGAATATCACCAAAAAAAGTGATGCTCTTGTCTTCTTGGTCAAACGTATACGGTCCCCGTATGTAAAACTTATCACTTGTTTTATCTGGGAAAACAGCCAGTGGATATTCTGTCGGTACCCGGCTGTAATTGCCGCCTACATACCGGTTGTAAAAATCAACGATAGGCTCACCATCCGCCTCAAACACCCTGTTATGCTCGACTTTGGTTATGCGCTTTTTGTGCCCGATTGGCGTCCAGCCATTGGCAATCCCCGATGAAAATAAGATATCACCAGCAAAGAGCATAACCTGCACGGAATCGGTCATAACCTCCCGCTTGTAAAACTGATATGTTTTTTCATGCTCCACTGATCCGCTGCCAATGCACCAAAAATAGGAAAATCCTTGCCTAATTCTTTTTTAATCCCTCGAGAATAGCCACGCCTCCAACGGTAATGCTTTCCGCCAGGGACAGGCAAAAGGCCGGCTTTTTTTCAACTCTGTCCGGGCACTCTCCACTGCGCTTTTTACTGCTGTTTGCGCCCCCCCAGCAGAGCTTTGCCACAACCGGCCTTTATTTCAACGAAATCAGCATAAAACATCATCAGGGTAATGGAATCTTCATCAAACCCTAGCTTTGAAGAAATCTCTCCATCGGTTGTACAGCCAATCAATTCCAGCTGCGGATAACAATCCATAATCCGATTAAGAATCACCTGATGATCATACTCTATCGCCGTATATAAAATACCCGCCTGTGGCAGAAATTCGCCTAAATCCTCCTGGCACATCTTCAAAACATCTTCTACTGCATCTAAGGAATCTACTTCTTCACTATGCCCTACTGCAACTTTAATCATCCCTACTACACCTCTTGAACTTTTTAATGTCCGCTACAAAACGTATTACATATAACAAAAGTACAACAAGCTTTAGCTTACAAGCAACTATTCCGACAGGGGATTGCTGTTATTTTTCTCCTATAAGAATAACCGCAATCGTCCCGTTATGAAAATAACTCTCTTTGCCATTTTCCAGCGGAGCAATTTCCCCATACGTATAAAATCCATTAAAAGGAAATCCTTGTGGCATGTTTTTTTGCAGATATTCATATTCTTTGCTTACATGCATTCCTAAAATCGCCTTGCGGGCTGAACAAGTAAATACCATGGCCGCATCGGGCTGGCATCCCGGATATCCCTCTACAGCCGTCTTCAGAGCCTGTTCCGAAGCTTCACTCATCTTGGCAATTGATCCCGATACCAACTGGACTGTCACGCCTTGCGGAACATCGCCAAAAAACGTTATACTTTTATCCTCATGATTAAAGGTATATGGGCTGCGCACATAGAACTTATCGCTGTTTTCTTCTGGAAATACCGCCAGCGGATATTCGGTTGGCACCCTTGAATAATTGCCACCCAAGTACCGGTTGTAAAAATCCAAGATAGCTCCCCCATCCACCTCATAAACCTTATTATGATCGACTTTTGTTACTTTCTTTTTATGCCCGATCGGTGTCCAGCCACTGGCGATTCCCGAGGAAAACAAGATGGGTCCGGCAAACATCAATACGGCAATCGAATCAACCAGTATTTCCCGTTTATAGAACTGATAGGTTTTGGTCATTGACCACTGGTCAGCGGCAAGACCGCCAAAAATAGGAAATTCCCGTCCCAGCTTTGCCTTTAAGGCATCAATAATTGCTACTCCGCCAAGAGTTACACTCTCAGCCAGCGTAACGCAAAATGCCGGGCTGTTCTTTAGTTCGCTGCTGGCCTCGTCCACCGCACAAGTTGCTGCTATCATTGCGCCCGCAGAAAGATTTTTTCCCCGTCCCGACTTTATTTCAATTGTATCTGAATACAGCAGCATCAGCGTAATTGAATCTTCCGCGCAGCCCAGGCAGGAAGATAATTCCCCATCCGTAGTACAGCCGATCAATTCAAGTTTCGGATATTCTTCTAGTATACGATCCAATATTACCTGATGCTCATACTGCATGGCACTATAGAGTATCCCCGCCTGCGGAACAAGTTTCCCTAAATCCTCCTGACACAGCTGCAGTACCGCCTCAACAGCATCGAGGGTATCGACTTCTTCACTATGCCCAACAACAACCTTAAACATATGTAGCCCCCTCCTTTAAAATCTCCCATACAAATACATAAATATAACGAAAATATACAATTATCCGAATATTATAACACAATATATGAAAAACTATTGAAGAAGCCATTTATGTATATTTGCCCTTGCCGGCAAAAACTCCTTCCCCTGCAGAAAATTTTCTCTCCCAACAACAAAAAACAGACTGCGGCCAAGCTTTGACCGACAGTCTGCCTTATAAAATATACTGGTTAACGCAGATAAAAAATATACAAATATACACTGCTGATTGCTATTGAAAGCAGCATCAGGGGAAAAGCAACCTTCATGTATTTAACGAATGACATCTGACAGCCATGCTGGGCTGCCATTCCAGATACCACGACATTTGCACTAGCACCAATCAGTGTTCCATTGCCCCCAAGGCAGGCTCCCAAAGACAGCGCCCACCACAGCGGCATGATATTGGGCATACCAAGCTCACCCAGATCTTTAATCAGCGGGATCATCGTCGCTACAAACGGAATATTGTCAACAAAAGCCGAGGCAATAGCACTGAGCCAAAGCACCAGCATGGTCGTCGCGGTCAAGTTTCCCTGGGTAGCCTTCATAGCTTCTGCCGCAAGCATCTTGATAACGCCGGTTTCCACCAGTCCGCCGACAAGAATAAACA
>Ga0183099_1001973_pt1 | contig 11024 bp, 9 predicted proteins | sample Biomet1_FD_127788 | JGI IMG/M metagenome (GOLD analysis project Ga0183099, IMG submission 127788) | Microbial communities from bioreactor (seeded with anoxic lake sediment) at LBNL, California, USA - Biofuel metagenome 1 | ecosystem: Engineered > Bioreactor > Anaerobic > Unclassified ... | reverse complement strand
TGTGGCCATAATGAAGAGCTTGGGAGAAACAGCATGAGCATGGACCCGCAGAGCGCCGTGCGCGACATCCGCCGCGGCGAGGACATAGAGGCCGAAAGCCTGCGCATCATCGACGCCGAGACGCCGGAGCCCAGGCCCTACGCCGGGGCCGAGTGGGCCGTGGTGCGCCGCATGATCCACACCACGGCGGACTTCGAGATGCTTGCGCTGGTGCGTTTTCATCCGCGCGCGGTGGAGGCGGGGCTGAACGCCCTGGCCCAGGGCGCGGTGCTCGTCACGGACACGGAAATGGCCCGCGCTGGCATACCCGACCGGCGCATGAACGCCCTTGGCTGCCAGGTGCGCTGCCTCATGCGCGACCCGGAAGTGCAGGCCCTGGCGCAAGAGGCGGGCTGCACCCGCGCGCGCGCGGCCGTCGATTTCGCCGTGTCGCGCATCAAGCCGCAGATTTACGTCATCGGCAACGCGCCCACAGCGCTGTTGCGCCTGCTGGAACACATCGAGGCCGGACGGGCCAAGCCCGCGCTCATTGTGGGCATGCCCGTGGGCTTCGTCAACGCGGCGGAATCCAAAGCCCTGCTCATGGCCCAGCACGCCGTGCCGTTTATCGCCATCGAGGGGCGCAAGGGCGGCTCGGCCCTGGCTGGCAGCGTGGTGAACGCCCTGGCGGATATCGTTCTGGCGCAACGGGCTGCCGCGAAGTGACACCCTTCAGCGCACGCCCGCATCATCATGGAGGTATAATGGACGTGAACGTGAACCTGCGACTGACCTGTGTGGCCCTGGGCGTGGACGACTTGCCGCGCGCCAGCGCGTTTTATGAGCAAGGGCTGGGGCTCCGGCCATCCGCCGCAAGCGGCGGGGAAGTCCGCTTCTATGAATGCGGCGCCACGGTGCTGGAGCTGTACCCGCGGCTCGGCCTTGCGGAGGACGCCTGCGTTGCGCCGGAGCGGCTGGCCCCGGCAGGGCGCTTCGACGGCGTGACCATGGCCTGCAACTGCAATAACCGCGAGGACGTGGACGCGCTGCTGGCGCGGGCCGTGGCCGCTGGGGCGCGCCTGGCAAAACCGGCGCAAGAGGTCTTCTGGGGCGGTTATTCCGGCTATTTCGAGGACCCGGACGGACACCTCTGGGAAGTGGTGCATGCCCCGGGCTTTGGGCTGAACGAGCAGGGCGGGCTGGTTTTGCCCGCGCCCGAGTGAGCCCTTTGCGCCGCCTGCGCGCGGCCCGATTCACTGCGGCCCGGCTCATGGCCTGCGGGCTGCTTGCGGCGCTGCTGTGCGGTTGCGCTGGCAAGCCTTTGCCCATGGGCGGCGTGGACATCACCCGGCCGTCGCAGCAACTGCTGCTGGTGGTGGCCGAGGACTGGCAGTCCAAGGCGGCGCGCATGCAGCGTTTTGAGCGCGCGCGGCCGGACGAGGCCTGGCAGCCGGTGGGGACGACCTTTCCCGTCAATCTTGGGCGCGGCGGCTTGGGCTGGGGGCGTGGTCTCCATGGTCTGGCCCTTGGTTCCGGTCCGGTGAAGGCCGAAGGCGACGGCAAGGCTCCGGCCGGGCTTTTCGCCCTGGGCCAGGGCTTTGCCCAAGACCCGGCCGAGGTCGGCGCGGCCAAGCTGCCCCTGCTGCGTGTGGACGACCGGCTCGTGTGCGTGGACGATGCGAAGTCACCAGCATACAACGGGTTTGCCGAGCTGACGCCCGGCGTCTCCCCGGCCTGGGACAGCGCGGAGACCATGCGCCGGCCCGACGGCCTGTACCGGCTGGGCGCGTTCGTGCATCACAACACCTCGCCCGCGGTGCCCGGCGGCGGCTCCTGCATTTTCCTGCACATCTGGCGTGGCCAGGGCATCACGACCTCCGGGTGCACGAGCATGGACCAGGCGGACATCCTGCTGTTGCTGCGCTGGCTTGATGCGGACAAGCGGCCGGTGCTGGCGCAGCTGCCGCGCAAGGACTTCGAGCGCTTCCAAACAGCGTGGCGGCTCGAGAACGCGCACCCATAAGAAAAGGGCGGCCCCCATGCGGAGGTCGCCCTTTTTGTTCAGCCTTGGCTTGCGGGATTAGTTGGCGACGTGGGCGTCGTGGGCGGTGGCGTCCGCGGCGTCGTCCTGAGCTGCGGGCGCGGCCATCTGTCCCCCCATCATTCCGCCCATAGGACCGGACATGGGAGCCCTGCCGCCCATCATTCCACCCCTCATTCCGCCCATCATTTCGCCGCACATGCCCATGCCGCCCATCATGCCGTGTCCCATGCCCATCATGCCATGGCCCATGACGGGCACGCGCAGCCCGGTCTCCTTGAACATCTGCGCGCGGAACTTGCTGTTCGCCACGAGCATCTTGGCGTTCAAGTCGGCAATGTCGCGGATGACGGACTTGGCCTTGCCGGATTCGCCATCGCCAGCGGCGTTGACGGCCTCAAGCTCGGCGTACTTGGCGTACAGGCTCTGGTGCAGGGGGAACAGGATCTTGGCGTTCTCGGCCATGAGCTTACGGGCGGCTTGCTGCTTCTCGGGGGAGAGCTGGGCCAGGGGACCCATCATGGGACCCATGCCGCCGTGTTGGCCGTGAACGCCGCCGTAAGGAATGGTGGCGGGCGTGGGCACGGCGTTCTTCATGGGCTCCGCGGCCAGGGCCAGGGAGGAGGACAGGGCGATGGCGGCGCAGGTGGCCGCGAGGATCTTGGGGAAACGCTTCATGATGTTCACTCGCTTATGGTTGTCGTTTGTGCCGGATTCTCGTTTCGAACCAGGCTGGGGGTGTTTATTTGGGGGGAGCCTTTGCCGCACATGGCCTCCGGCGGCGTGGGGGAGGGGAACGACGCCGGAGGCCAGCCTTTCGGCCTATAAGGAACGGTTCATCATGGAGGCGTCGCCTGCTGCGCGCATGTGCCGGCCCATGGTCCCGCCGTTCATCATCTGGTTTGTGGACATGTTTTGGGCCATTTGACCTTGATTCATCATGCCTGCGCCCATCCGGCCTTGTCCCATCCGGCCCTGTCCCATTTGGCCAGTCGCCGCGCCGGGACAGTTCACCTGGGCGGCGGCCGTGGCGGCAGAGGTCTTGTCGGAGGTCGCCTCCGCGGCGATGGCGAGCGATGCGGTCAAGGCGACGGCGGCGCAGGTGGCCGCGAGGATCTTGGGAAAACGCTTCATGTCATGCCTCCAAGGGGTGCCGAGAGTGTTTCGTCCTGCTCGTTGCCCCTCATAAAGCATACGCTGTGCCAGCGTGAAAAGTTACGTTATTCTTGCGTGTTGACTTGTTTTGAGCGGGGTCTTTATGTGCAGATGTGTGCACATACTTGCCCGTCTTACGCTGGCGGATGTGCGCTTGTGCAGGTGGTGGGCTGCATGCCCGCGTCTTTTCGAAAGGTTGTTGCGGGGGGAGGGGCCTTTTCATCCGCTTGGAGCGCAGGGGGAGGCGAGAATTTATTTCGTTGTGGCGCGGCAACATACGCGGACTTCAGTTCCGCATTGGAAAATACCCCTTGTGAAATTTTTCCAAATGACTATTTTTAATTCGGAAGACCCCTAATTGCTTTGAGTAATAGTAATGATATGCGGACAAGGGGGCTGCCGGAGGCTGGCGGTGTGTGTGTGCGGGAGGCCGCAGGATGCGCGCGCCGCCCGCGGAAAAGCAAGCTGGACGCGCTCTGGCCGGAGCGAACTCAATATTGGGGAGACATGGCGATGATCAAGGACAAACCCGTGGCCTCTCGGGAGGAATTGGAGGCTGCGACGGCATCGTGGGCGCGGCCGTGATGGGAGCGCGCCGGAAATGGAGGATCTCAGAAGGAACGGTCGGACGGCGGGGATGACGTGACAGCATCGCCGCCAAGCACAAGGGGGAGACACCATGAATCTGCGGGGCAAGAGGGTCTTCACGGGGCGGATGCAGTTGTTCAATGAATGGGAGATACGCCCGTTCGCCATTCAGGGCGAGGATGGGGCTTTTCTGCCGGGGCTCTCCGCGCGCAGGCACCGTGCGGGCGAGTCGAACAAGGAATACTGCTTCGCCGACCGGTGCATGAACAAAGAGGAGGCGTTCGAGTTCGCCATGGCCCAGGGACGCGGCCTGGTGCTCGAAAGCTGACGCTCCCCGTTGCAAAGCGCATGAAAAAGCCCCCGCCCGGCGCGCCGGACAGGGGCTTCGTTGTCTCTGAATTCGGGCTCAGTAGCTCACGCGCTTCACGCCGGGAATGGCCATAAGCTTTTTGCGCACTTCCTCGGTGGGTTCCTGGTGCACCACGTACACGGTCTGCACGCAGTCGGACAGGAAGCGGGAGTTGTTCTCGCGGATGTTCACGCCAAGTTCGCCCAGGGCGGTGCCGAACTTGCCGAACATGCCCGGCTTGTCCTCGTGGGTGATGAAGAGGGCGTAAATGCGTTTGCCCTCCTGCTCCACGGTCTCGCCCACGTTGACGGAATTGCCGAAGTCGCCGCGCTTCAGGTACTTCGTCACCACCTCGGCGATCTCCAGCCCGGTCTTGCGCACGGCGTTCTTGGTGCTGGCGCCCAGGTGCGCGCTCATGACGATGTTGTCCAGCTCGTGCAGGCGGCAGTTGAAGGGCTCGCCCTCGCGCTTGGGCTCGTTTTCATAGCAGTCCAGGGCCGCGCCGGCGATGGTGCCGTTTTTGAGCGCGTCGTACAGCGCTTCCTCGCTCACGTTGCTCCCGCGGGAGGCGTTGATGAGATAGGCCGTGGGCTTCATGAGCGCCAGCTCGCGCGCGGTGATGATGGCGTTCTTGCCGCCCGTGTGCAGGCTCACGAAGTCCGACGCTTTGAGCACGTCGTCGATGCTCGGCAGATAGTCCACGTTGGAGTCCTGCAACTGGTAGAGGTCGAAGCCGACCGTCTTCATGCCGATGCCCAGGGCCTTGCCCGCCAGGGCCTGGCCGATACGCCCGCAGCCGATGACGCCAAGCGTCTTGCCCATGAGCTCGTTGCCGGCGAAGCGCTTTTTGTGCCACACGCCGCTCATGAGGGTGCGGTGGGCCATGGGCACCTTGCGCGCCACGGCGAACATGAGCCCGAGGGCGTGCTCCGCCGTGGCGTTGGTGTTGCCGTTTGGCGCGAACTTGACGATGACGCCGCACTCTTTGGCGGCATCCAGGTCGATGTTGTCCGTGCCGACGCCGCCGCGGCCCACGACCTTGAGCTTGCCGCCGTTTTTGGTGCCCGCCTCCAGAACTTCGCGGGTCACCTTGGTGGCGCTGCGCACAAGCAGGGCGTCGTAGCCGCCGATTTCGCCGAGGAGGTCCTCGGTGCTGCGTTTTTCCGTCTCGACGCTGAAACCTTCTTTCTTGAGCAGGGCGACGGCTTCTTCGTTCAGCCCGTCATTGGCAAGAATGCGCATGTCGTCTCCCCCTGTGTGAGGTCGGGTTATTTCACGAGTTCGGGCCTCAACGCCTCCAGATAGGCGGTCAGCATGTCCGGGGTCACGTCGCCCATGTGGCCCAGGCGGATGAGCACCCGCTGGCCCGCTTCCTCAAGGTCGGTGTTCAGCTTGCCGTAGCCGGGATCGAAGAGATAGCCCTTGGCGCGCATGGCCTCCTTGACTTTCTTGAGCTGGGCCATGGTCATGCCCGCGGGCACGCGCACGGCTGTGACGGTGGGGGAGCGGTGGCCCTCCGGCGCCAGCAGCTCGAAGCCGGGCAGACCGGCCACGAAGGCGTGGGTCATGTCGCGCATCTTGATGTGCCGGGCGAAGCGGTTTTGGATGCCCTCGGTGTTTAGGATGTAGTCGATCTGCACGGCCAGCTGGTTGGCGAGCGTGGTGTTGGGCGTGGTCAGGGTCTGGTTCTTTTGCGCGCGGCCCAACTGGCCCACGATGTCGGAGGTGAAGCCGCGGTTCGTCACGGTCTTGGCTTTTTCAACAGCCTCCGGCGTCACAAAAAGAATGCCGAAGCCCGCGGGCAGGGCCAGGGACTTCTGGGTGCTGGTGGCGTAAGTCGCCGCGCCGGAGGAGGAGAGATCAAGCGGTGCGCCGCCGAAGATGCTCACGCCGTCGACCAGGGGCAGGGCGCCGTGCTTGCGCACCAGGGCGCACACGGCTTTCATGTCGTTCACCACGCCGGTGGAGGTCTCATTGTGGGTGAAGGTGACGCAGGCCGGCTTGTGCTCCACAAGGGCGGCCTCAAGCTTGGCCAGGTCGATGGCCTGACCCGGGGCGAACTTGAGCTGTGCGGCCTTCTTGCCGTTCAGCACGGCCATCTTGTGGTACAGGTCGCCAAAGGCCCCCACCGAGACGTTCAGCACGCATTCGCCATCGGCCACCAGGGAGCGCACGGTGGCCTCCATGGCGTTGGAGCCGGAGCCGTTGAACAGGATGACGTGAAAGTCGTCGCCGCAGCCGGCGAGTTCCTTCAGACCGGCCATGGCGGGTCCGAAGCGCTTGATGTTCTCGGAATCGCGGTGGCCGAATTCCGGCAGCGTGCCGGCTTCGCGGATTTCCGGGCGGATGTACGTGGGGCCGGTGATGAAAAGTTTGAGGTCGGCAAAATCCTGGGTGCTCATGGACAGGTCACCTCATGTGTAGAAAGATGTTCTGGCGGGTTTGAAAGAACGGAATCTGGACTCATACCCGGACAGCAACGCTCTGTCCAGATGGTCCGGGAATCTTTGCCACGCCTCGGCTTGCGGGCGCGCGGCCAAGGCCCGGCAAGGCACCGGGCGCGCCCGCCCTTGCCAACCGGCCAAGCCCGACCTATATTCCGCCCTTCGCGGCACACAAGTGCCCCCCTGGAACCCATCCTCCCAGCCTGGAGACACACGCCACATGCCCTTGATCGGCCCCCATATTTCCATATCCGATGAACGCATCCTGACCCGCGTGCTTGGTCTTACCGCCAGCCCCGAAGAGGGCGGCTTCGCCCAATGGCCGGACAGCGTGCGCGAGCTGGCCGTCAGCCTGGCCGCCGAGTTGTTTCTTGTGCGCTACAATCCCTTTGTGGATGCGGAGCTTGTGCGCGAGAGCGTGGACCGCAAGCTCTCCATCGCCCGGCCCAGCCTCTCCGGCGAGTTTCCCCGGCTGCTTTCCGCCGCGGTGGCGAGCTTTTGGGAGCGCTACGAGGACGACCAGGCCTTTGCCCGCAAGCTCAAGGCCCGGCTCATCGACTTCATGCCTGCGGAGGGCGTGGGCGACGCGCCCAACACGCGCATAGAGTGCGCCACCGACGCCACCGACCTGCGCCTGGAGCTGCCGCTGTTCGTGCTCTTCCCCGAGACCACGGAGCAGGTGCGCAAGGTCGTGCTTTTGGCCAACGAACTCGGCTTCGGCATCATTCCGCGCGGCGGCGGCACCGGCCTCACCGGCGGGGCCATCCCCATGTTCTCGCGCAACGTCGTGCTCTCTCTGGCGCGCTTCAAGAAAATCGAGGACATCAACCCCGACACCATGCTCTTGACCGCCCAGGCCGGGGTCATCACCCTCGACGCCATCAAGGCCGCGGCCGAGCAAGGCCTGCTCTTCACCGTGGACCCCGCCTCCAAGGCCGGTTCGACCCTGGGCGGCAACATTGCGGAGAACTCCGGCGGGCCCTTCGCCTTCGAGTACGGCACCACCATCGACAACATCCACTCGTTTGAGATGGTCACGCCCACGGGCGAGATCATCACCGTGCGCCGCAAGGACCACCCGGGGCACAAGATCTTCGAGGGCGAAAGCGCCGTCTTCGAGATTCTGGACGAGCGCGGCGCGCTCAAGGAGACCATAACCCTGGCCGGCCACGACGTGCGCGGCGCGGGCCTGGGCAAGGACGTCTCGAACAAGTTTCTGGGCGGTCTGCCCGGCGTGCAGAAAGAGGGCGTGGACGGCATCATCACCACCTGCACCTTCACCGTGTACCACCAGCCCAAGTTCTCGCGCGTGCTGGTTTTGGAGTTCTTCGGCCGCAGCATGAAGAACGCCATGTTCGTCATCGGCGACGTGGTCGGCCTGCGCGACGCCATCCGCAAGCAGGGCGACATGGTCAAGATCAGCGCCCTGGAGGAGTTCGGCACCAAGTACGTGCAGGCCATCGAGTACAAGAAGAAGTCGGTCCAGTACGAGGGCGACCCCATCAGCGTGCTCATTTTGCAGCTGGACAGCGACGACGAGGCCGCGCTTTCCGAATCCGTGGACGCGGTTTTGGCCATTGCCCAGCCGTACCCCGGCGTGGATATCTTTGCCGCGCGCGACGAAAAGGAGGCCGAGCTGTTCTGGGAGGACCGGCACAAGCTTTCGGCCATCTCCAAGCGCACATCCGGCTTCAAGGTCAACGAGGACGTGGTCATCCCCATGCGGGCCATTCCCGGCTTCGCCGAGTTCTTGGAGAACCTGAACCTGTTCTACATGGCCAAGACCGCCCGCAAGGCCCTGCTCAAGGTGCGCGAGCTGCCGGGCGTGCCCTTTGACGATCCGGACATCGACTTCGGCATCGAGCGCGCGCTGTTCATTTTGAAGAAGCGCACCACGGCCAGCGACATCTCCGACGAGGAGCTGGCCAGCCAGGTGCGCATGCTCTTCCACGAGCTCAAGGACAAGTACCCCAAGCTCGACCGCGAGATGGAGGCCATCTACCAGGAGGCCGTGGCCAAGCGCATCGTCATCGCCAACCACATGCACGCGGGCGACGGCAACTGCCACGTCAACGTGCCGGTGAACTCCAACGACCCGGAAATGATGGCCCAGGCCTACGAGGCCGTGGACGAACTCTTCGCCGAGGTGCTCAAGCTTGGCGGCGAGATTTCCGGCGAGCACGGCATCGGCATCACCAAAATAGCCTTCCTGGCCCAAGCCAAGATCGACGCCCTCAAGGCCTACAAGGCCATTGTGGACCCCCGCGACGTGCTGAACCCCGGCAAGCTGACCAAACGCGCGCTGCCGGTGGAGCCCTACACCTTCTCCTTCAACAGGCTCATCGGCGATTTGCAGAAGACCGCGCTGAAGGACAAGGAAAATCTGATTGAACTGCTGCGCAACGTGCAGACCTGCACCCGCTGCGGCAAGTGCAAGCAGGTGTGCCCCATGTACAGCCCGGCGCGCGGTTTGCTGTATCATCCGCGCAACAAGAACCTGAGCCTGGGCGCCCTCACCGAGGCCATCTACTACTCCCAGGTGCAGGGCGGCGAGCCCTCGCAGGAGTTGTACGAGGAGCTGCGGCGCATAATGGAGCACTGCACGGCCTGCGGAAAGTGCAAGGGCGTGTGCCCGGTCAAGATCGACTCCGCGGCCAACGCGCTGCAGATCCGCTCGTTTCTGGAATACAAGGGCAAGGGCGGGCATCCGCTCAAGAGCCTGGTGCTGGGCAACATCGCCCAGGACCCGTCCGCGCGGCTGCCCAAGGTGGCCAAGTTCCTCTCCCTTGGCCAGGCCGCGGCCAACAGCGTGCTGGGACTCGTGCCCGGCCACTTCCGCCGCCGGTTGGAAAGCCCGGCCATGCAGGGCCCCGGCCCGCTGGTCGACTTCCGCAATCTCTCGCAGGAGCTGGGCCTTGCCGAGCATTCGCTGTTCCGCAACCCGGCGGCCAGCCCGGACGACACCGTGCTGTACTTCCCCGGTTGCGGCGCCGGGCTCTTCAGCCACGACATCGGCCTGGCGGGCGTGTACCTGCTGCTCAAGGCCGGGGTGAACGTCGTCATGCCGGAGCGGCACCTGTGCTGCGGCTACCCGCTGCTGGCCAGCGGCTGCACCGAGGCCTACAACGCCAACCGGCACCGCACCATCCAGGAGATTCTGGACATCCTCATCGCCACGGGCCGCGCGGGCATGAAGGCCACTACGCTCATCACCAGCTGCGGCACCTGCCGCGAGTCCATAGAGACCTACGACTTCAGCCAGGAGCTCAGCGAGCCGCTGAAGCACCAGGACATCGTGCAGTTTTTGCTGGGACGCCTGGACCTGCCCAAGGCCGAGGGCGAGAAGCTGCTGTACCACGCGGCCTGCCACGCGGAGTGGGTGGACGTGCCCAAGGTGAAGGCCCCGGAGATTTACCGCAAGGCCATAGCCGAGGCCCTGGGCGCCAACGTGCGCCTTTCGCCCGGCTGCTGCGGCGAGTCCGGCCTGGGCGCGCTCACCAGCCCGAACATCTACAACCGCATCCGCGCCAAGAAGCGCGAGCAGCTGGCCAGCGACCTCGCCCGGCCCGACTCCAGGCGCCCGGACAAGGACACGCCCATCCTTGTGGGCTGCCCCTCGTGCAAAATGGGCGTGAAGCGCTGCCTGATGCAGATGCACAGGCCCAACGACGTGCTGCACACCACGGAGCACCTGGCCGAGCGGCTGGGCGGCCCCAAGTGGCAGCGCGAGCTCAAGCGCATGATCGACAAGGGCGAGAAGAAGGGCAAGGTCGTCGTTGTGGACGGGGGCAAATAGCGTGGCTGACGCGCAGCCCCCGGCCGGACTCGACGCCCTGGAACAGGGCCTGCGCGCGCACTTGGCCGAGCGGCTCGCGCGTGAGGGTGCGTGCGACCCGGCCCACGACCTGCAACACCTGGAGCGCGTGGTCGCCACGGCCAAGCGCATTGCCCGACGCGAGGGCGCGGACCTCGGCGTGGTTGTTCCCGCCGCGTGGCTGCACGACTACGTCGTGGTGCCCAAGGACAACCCCTGCCGCAAGCAGGCCTCGCGCTTCGCCGCGGTGGACGCCTGCGCCTACCTCAAAGCCATGGGCTGGGAGCAGGACGACACCCTCGCGGCCATCGGCCACGCCATCGAGGCGCACAGCTTCAGCGCGAACATAGCGCCGCGGACCCTTGAGGCCAAGGTGGTGCAGGACGCCGACCGCCTGGACGGCATCGGGGCCATCGGCATCGCCCGGTGCTTCGCCACCGGCGGGGCCATGAACCGCGCCTTCTACAGCCCTGTCGACCCCTTCTGCGCATCCCGCGAACCCGACGACGCCACGTTCACCATCGACCATTTCTACCGCAAGCTCTTCAAAACCGCCGCCAGCATGCAGACGCAGGCCGGGCGCGAGGAGGCGGAGCGGCGGGTGGAGGTGATGCGGAGGTATTTGGCGGGAGTTGGGGGAGGAGAGTGGGGGAA
>Ga0183099_1001972_pt1 | contig 11031 bp, 11 predicted proteins | sample Biomet1_FD_127788 | JGI IMG/M metagenome (GOLD analysis project Ga0183099, IMG submission 127788) | Microbial communities from bioreactor (seeded with anoxic lake sediment) at LBNL, California, USA - Biofuel metagenome 1 | ecosystem: Engineered > Bioreactor > Anaerobic > Unclassified ... | reverse complement strand
TATTCATCTCCCAGGTCCGGCGAAAGCTGTGCCCGAACTCGTGTACCACAACCGGGCGAAAATGTTCGTGATGGGCAGTGGTCAGAGTAAAGGAATTATAGATTCCTCCTCCGCCATACTGTTCTGTATTAGCCAGAATAATAATATGTTCGTAAGGAACTCCCGCCAGCGAATTATGAATATCTATCAAATTGCTGCTGGTAAGATATCTGTCAGAATAGAAACTGTCAAAGTGTGAGCTGAAAGCAGTATTATTCCAGATTCCTTTTTTAGGAGAGCTTACGCCGCTATCTTTTGATGGACTCTCTACAGCCACAATGTTAAATCTATCTTTCATTGACCTGAACGGTTCATGTTCAAACAGCGCTTCACAAGCTATTTTTGCATCTTTGATAAATAAATCCATTTCCTCGGTTGTGTAACCTTCAGCCAAAATAGCCACGTCAATGCAATCTTCCGGACTTCCGCCTTTTTGCAGATAAGTATAAGGAGTAACGTGAGTATTTCCCTGCTTTTTGATCAGGATATCATCTGGCTTTACATATGTTTTAGCAATGTGGCATAGTTTCCTTTCTTATCTCGAAAAGCTATGCTTATTTCTACCGGGTGTTTAGGATAGGGAAGAAGGTAGGTGTTCTCAAATCCACGGGAAACATTTTTGGCTTCGTCCGTATCCAGCCACTCTTGAAAAAGTGTACTGAAAGACGATTTATAAATACAAGCTCCCGACTTCAAATCATTTACCATAATCTGTCCGTTACCATCAAGCGGTAAATCTGACAAGTGGTGGCGCCTTCCAGCCCAGGAAGGTAGTTGGGATATTGCTTCTACAGATACAGCTTGCTGGTTTGCTGTACCAGAAAATATATAATCCACACGGAGTGTTTTATCAGTAAAATAGTCGTTAAAAGATTGTGCTTTTGAATTAATAAACAAAAAGCAGCAAAGTATAAATAGAACAATATTCTTTTTCATTTAGATATATAATTTGGTACAAAGTTAAGACTTTTTTGAATAATAATGGCAAGAAGAATTGTGAAGAGTCTTCCATTGTGCTTATTTATTATTTTTTTAGTAATTAAAGTGATAGATTGTTTATTTTATTGCAAAAAAAATACGTATTTTTGCAAAAATAATTAGATTATTAATAATATGGGATATCATCAATTAGATCGTTTAGATAAAGAAATTCTTAGACTGATAGCAGATAATGCTAGAATTCCTTTTCTGGAAGTGGCACGCGCGTGTAATGTTTCTGGAGCGGCTATTCATCAACGCATACAAAAACTAACCAATTTAGGTATATTGAAGGGATCAGAGTATGTAATTGACCCTGAGAAAATTGGTTATGAAACTTGTGCGTATATAGGACTTTATTTAAAGGATCCTTCTACTTTTGAAGACGTAAGAAACGCTTTGGAAAATATACCAGAAGTTGTTGAATGTCATTTTACAACAGGACAATATGATATGTTTATTAAGATTTATGCTAAGAATAATAGTCATCTGTTAAGCATAATCCATGATAAACTTCAGCCACTTGGTTTGGCACGCACAGAGACACTGATTTCTTTTCATGAAGCAATTAAACGTCAAATGCCAATCCTTGATATTGAGACCGAGGATTAAAGTATTCAGCGTCTTTCGTAATCAATGAAAATATACGAGTAGTGATGCTTTTCATCTATAAGATGGGGCTCTCTACCCGTTTCCTTCCATTCTTCCTCTTTTATCTCAGGGAAAAACGCGTCCGCATCTTTAGTTATATCTTCAATTAATGTCAGATAAATTGCATCTGCAATAGCCATGGCTTGTTTATAAATGCTGGCGCCTCCCATAATAAAGACTTCTTCTTCCTCTTTACATGTTGCAAGAGCTTCAGCTAAAGAAGAGAATCTCTCCGCTCCGGCAAATTCTGCATTAGGATTGGTAGAGAGAACCAGGTTTCGTCTGTTGGGTAAGGCTCCTTTGGGCAAAGACTCGAAAGTGTTTCTGCCCATAATCACAGTATGTCCTGAAGTAAGAGCCTTGAAACGCTTCAGGTCATTAGGTAGCCAGTAAAGAAGTTTGTTTTCTTTTCCGATTGCATTATTTTGTGATACGGCAACAATGATGGATACTTTACTCATACTATTTGTTTTTATACAGAAACTTCCCCTTTAATGTGAGGATGTGGGTTATAATCTACAAGCTCAAAATCTTCAAATTTGAAACTGAATATATCTTTCACATCCGGATTGATTTTCATTTTAGGGAGTGGACGAGGTTCTCTTGTAAGCTGAAGTTTTACTTGTTCCATATGGTTCAGATAGATATGGGCATCTCCAAGAGTGTGAATAAAATCACCGGCTTTAAGTCCTGTAACCTGCGCCATCATCTGAAGCAATAAAGCATAGGAAGCAATATTAAAAGGAACTCCCAGGAAAATATCAGCACTGCGTTGGTAAAGTTGTAAACTTAATCGTCCGTCGGCTACATAAAATTGAAAAATAATATGGCAGGGAGGAAGCTTCATATTATCAATATCAGCCACATTCCATGCACTGACTAACATACGTCTGGAGTCTGGATTGTGTTGTATTGTTTCTACAATATCCTTAATCTGGTCAATGTGTCCTCCTTTATAATCAGGCCATGACCGCCATTGATATCCATAAACATGTCCCAGGTCTCCGTTCTCATCAGCCCATTCATTCCAGATTCTCACTCCATTGTCCTGAAGATATTTCACATTAGTGTCTCCTTGTAAGAACCAAAGAAGTTCATGGATAATAGATTTTAGATGAAGTTTTTTTGTGGTAAGGCAAGGAAAACCTTCTTCCATATTAAAACGCATCTGATGTCCGAATACACTAATAGTACCGGTCCCCGTACGATCGTCTTTACGGGTGCCCTCTTTCATGACTCTGTCGAGTAAATCCAAATATTGTTTCATGGGTATTTTTTAATTTCAGTCTGCAAACTTAGTGAAAAAAGTTCCAAAAGCCGTTTTTTTTGATGTATTTTTTAATGCAGATTAGGATTGAAAAGATAACCTTTTGTTTGGTATTGTTTGTACTTAATGATAATTATTTTGGCCAGTGAAATCCTCTTTCAGTAATATAAACTCCGCTTAAGATTAACAGCGCTCCTATTATTGCAAAGAGAGTAATGGTTTCATTTATAACAATGGAAGAGGTGATGAGAGTTATTAATGGAACAATATAAATATAGTTTGTTGTTCGTACCGCACCTAAATGTTTAACGGATTTATTCCATAGAATATAGCAAAGCATAGATGCTATCACTCCCAGAAAAATAAAATTACCTATGATCATTGGTTGGAATAAAATGCGTGTGTCAGTTGTAAGCGGCGAGATGATAAAAGTTGGCAATAAGGTTATTATTCCGTAAAAGAAGACCTTACGGGTGATGAAAATCGTTGAGTATTTGTTGTCTAGTTTTTTTAAAATTATACTATAAAAAGCCCACATCACTGCAGCTGTGATTGTTAGAAGATCTCCGGCTGGATTAATTTTCAGAATAAAACTGCCGTTGAATACAACGAAGGCAACTCCTGCTAAAGCAATAAAAGAACCGGTTATCAGATTTTTTTTCAGTTTTTCTCCTTTTACAAAAAGATGTGATAAAATAGCCGTGAAAATAGAAGCGGTACATACGATTAGCGAAACATTAGAAGCCAATGTAATTCCCAGAGCTCTGTTTTCTGCAATAAAATAGAGTGAACCTCCACATAAACCTGTTGCCACTAATAAAAGTTCATCTTTCAGATTGTTTGCAAATAGTTTACGTGGACAAATAGTCCAGATACAGATGTATGCGATCAGAAAACGATAGAATATGATATCCTCGGGAGTGAGACCTTCTTTAATGAGTACTTTGGTTGAAACAAAAGTGGTTCCCCAAATGATTACTGTAAATAATGCCATGAAGTGGTACAGGCTATTACCACCCCACATATTCTTGCTGATATTCATATTTTTATTAATTAGTGCTGGATGGGTTTGCCAAACAGATTGCAAAGATAAATAAATTCTGTCCAACTCAAGAATGATATTAAAATAGCTGTATTTATGAGAACAATAAATCATTCCAGATCGTTGAAATAAAATAGTAACAATAATGCATTTATAATGTAATCGATGCGAAATAAAAATGAAATGTAACTGAACTTACTTTGCAGTATCAAATTAATAACAAAAGTTTAGGTATGAAAAAGATTTTAGTATGCTCTCTCTTATGTCTTTCAACACTGACAGTTATGGCTCAGGAAGTTGAACAAACACCGCTTGAAAAAACGCAGGCAGAGACTGAAAGATTAAGTTCACTCGTTGATGACTTAAGCAAATTGAAGATCTCTGGTTACATTCAGAGTGATCTACAAATAGGTCAGGAGGATGCTAGTTTAAAGGTTGGAGCAGGAAAAGCAGCAACAGAAAATACATTTACTCGTTTTGGTATTCGTCGCGGCCGTGTTAAGTTTGCCTATTCTGACCTAAATCTGGGAGTTGTAAAAGGTTCTGCTGTCGTTCAACTGGATATTACAGAAAAGGGCGTAGGATTTAAAGATGCATATTTTACAGTAACAGATCCATGGGCCGGATGGACTACATTTAAAGCCGGTATATTTGACAGACCTTTCGGTTATGAAATTTCGTATTCGTCAAGTTCCCGTGAAACTCCAGAACGCAGTACAGGATGTGTAACTCTTTTTCCTGACGAACGTGATTTGGGAGCAATGTTTACCATTCAGGCACCAAAAGGACATGCTTTGAATCCACTTAAATTTGAAACCGGATTATTTGCTGGAAATGGTATTAAGCAGGAAACTGATAATAGGAAAGACTGGATTTCTCACCTTTCATATAAAAAGACTTATGATAATGTTCAATGGGGATTGGGTACTTCACTCTATTTAGGTGGTACATATCAAGGCAGTGCAAAAGTATATGAAATGTCAGGGAAAGATTTTGTTGCAGTGAATAATGCAAAAATTGGCGATTACTCTACACGTTGTTATTATGGAGTTGACGGACAATTCTTATTGTCTTCCGCTGCCGGTCTCACAACTTTACGTGCTGAGATGGTTACTGGAGATCAACCTGGTGGGTTGGGTGACTCAAAAAGCCCTAACAGTTCTTCACTTCCAACGGCTGATACTTATCGCCGCAACTTTATGAGTTATAATGTTTATTTAATACAGGATTTAGGTCAAACCAAACATTCATTAGTTGCAAAATATGATTCCTATGATCCAAACACAAAACTATCAGGAGATGAAGTTGGATTAGGAGGAAGCGGTAAAGGTGACGTTGCAAAACATAACATTGGGTTCGGATACCTTTATAGAATGAATAGTAATTTCAGACTAATGGCTTATTATGATATGGCTTTTAATGAAAAATCTAAAAATCTAACAGGTTATAATTCTGACTTAAAGGACAATATTTTCACATTAAGATTACAATATAAATTCTAATAAATAAGAAGATGAAAAAGATTATTTTAGCAATAGCTTTGATTTGTAGCATAGCTCAGGGAGCAACTGCTCAACGTATAAAAGGTAGTGATACAGTGTTGCCATTGGCTCAAAAAGAGGCAGAAGCCTTTAATAAGAAGAGCGGGAATGTGACTGTGACTGGTGGTGGAAGTGGAGTAGGAATAGCTGCTCTGCTTGCAGGAACAACAGATATTGCTTCTGCATCTCGTAAGATGAAATTTGATGAAAAATTGAAATTTCAACAAGCAGGTAAATCTCCCGTTGAGAAAATTATTGCTTATGATGCATTAGCAGTAGTTGTTAATCCGGGAAATAAGATTAGTCAACTTACTCGTCAGCAATTAGAAGATATTTTTACGGGAAAGATCACTAATTGGAAACAAGTTGGTGGAGCTGACTTGGCTATAGTTGCATATTCCAGAGAAACAAGCTCAGGCACATACGAATTTTTTAAGGAACATGTTTTAAAGAATAAAAATTATAAGAAAAATATACTATCTATGCCTGCAACTGGAGCAATTATCCAGTCAGTAAGTCAGACAAAAGGTGCAATTGGCTATGTGGGTTTAGCTTACTTGGAAGGAGATGTAAAAGCAATCAAGGTATCTTATGATGGCAAAACATTTGTTGCTCCATCGGTAGCAACAGCTAAGAATAAAACTTATCCGGTAGTTCGTCCTCTTTTCTTCTACTATGATAAGAAAAATGCTGCAAAGATTACTCCATTCATCAACTTTATTGGATCTGCTCAAGGTCAAAAAATCGTTGATCAAGTAGGATATATTTCTAATAAATAAGCTTTTTCGCAGTTATATTATTTCATTTATCTCACTTTCTGGTAGGAGTACTGGGAAGTGAGATATTTATTTGTATAACTTATAGGTTGTTCTTAAAACTTTAAATTCAGTTCGCCTGTTCATTGCATTACAGATTTCCTGTTGGTCTTTAGGTAGTTTAAGAATAAAATCTTCAGTAAGTATATCTCCCTCTTTAAAGAATGGAAGATTCTTGGCGAGGCGCTTATTTATCACCTTAGGCTGAGTTTCACCATATCCTTTTGCCGTAAGTCTTTCTTTTTCAATTCCTCCTGCTATAAGGTATTTAACTACTGATTCTGCACGACGCTGTGAGAGTTCTTCATTATAAGTGTCATTCCCAAAATAATCGCAATGGGCGCTTAGTTCAATTGTAACATTGGGATTGTCGCTAAGTAACTTTATTAATTCGTTAAGTGCTTTAGTTGATTCATTAGTCAGGTTTGCTTTATCAAATTCATAAAAAATATTGTCTATAAGTACAGGACGGGTAATAGATGCAAGTGGGAATTCTAATTCATAAGCCTTATTTTCGCTAACAGTATCGGTAGTTAGCTCTTGTTTGAAATTCATGTAACCGCGACAATTAGCAAGCATTACGTAGCTTTGTCCCCGCTCTAAATTTTGGGTAAATGAACCATCTCCTTTCACACTGATTTTAAGATTAGTACCATCTTTTCCCACAACACTGACCGTTGCTTCGGGCAAAGCATCACCTTCTTTATCATATACCCAGCCGGTAACAGTATGGATAATCTCAGGAAGCTCGAAAGTGTAAATGTGGTCCCAGCCGCGTGCATCACCTCGGTTAGAACTGAAAAAGCCTCGTAGATGTTCTGGCTCAAAAGTCATTCCAAAGTCATCACCTTGTGAATTCATTGGAAACTTCATGTTCTCTATTTTCCAGGTGCCTTCTTTGTCCTGTTGTGCATGGAAAAGATCAAGCCCTCCCATTCCCGGATGTCCGTCAGATGAAAAGTATAAATCTCCATTATCCTTTATTGTAGGAAACATTTCATCTCCAGGCGTATTTATTACATCTCCAAGATTTTCTACCGCATCAAATCCCCCATTTGAAACAGGAACTCTCCAGAGATCTTTACCTCCATATCCTCCCGGCATGTCTGACGTAAAGTAAAGATAGTGTCCATCAGGTGAGATGGCGGGATGAGCTAAAGAAGATAGAGAATCCTTTATTATCTGACATTTTTGAGGAGTGCCCCAGTTTGCTCCTGCTCGTTGTGAAACAAATATTTCTGCAGATACAGGAGAATTAGGCTCAATCCGGCAACGGGTAAAATACATTGTTTTTCCATCTGCGGTAAAGGAGCATGCTCCATCTTCAAATTCTGTATTGACTTCTGATTCAATAATTTCTGGCATTAACCAGACTTTTTTCTCATTTTTTTTTGCAATAAATACATCTGCACTTTTCATTCCCGTGATGCCATTCAAGTTGTTTCCTTTTGCTTTATCGCGCGTGGATGTGAAATAAATAAGATCTGTTTCCTTTCCAGCATACATAGGTGAGTAATCACAGCGGTTGGAATTAAAGGTTGGGAATTTTTTTACAATATATCTTGTTGGATCTTTCTTCCATTCGGGAGCAAGGGTACAGGAATTTAAGCCATTTTGGGCTAAAAGGTCATCTGGCTTATAAGATAAGTAAAGCTCATAATTTTTTATTGCCGTTTTATAATCAGCACTTTTTCGTTGAGATTCTGCCAGAAAAAAGAAGGCAATACTATCTTGATACTTATAACGGATAGCGTTCATATATGCACCTTTTGCTCTAACGGCATAGTTGGTTAGTCGGTAGCAATCTGCCATCTTATAAGCAATTTCGCCCCTTTTCTTTCGCTCTTTGGAAGGAATATTGGAGTAAGCCTTTTTGTAATATTTTGCTGCATCATAGTATTCACCCAAAGCATAACTTTCGTTACCTTTTTTAACGCTATTTTCCCATCCGCACGATTGGAGTAAAATAAGCAGTAGGCTAAAGAAGGCTATGGTACTAAGAATCTGTTTCATTATATAGATGATGAGCTATTTTATAATAACTACAATTTGTCTCGTTTATTGTGACTTATGGTTGATTCTTACTCTTAAAAAAACGATTAGTCATTCTGATCAAAAAGACTTTCCATTTTTCTAAAATGTTAAGAGTCTTCGGATAAGATAACTTGATGCTTCTTTTATTCTTCAAATCCTTTTCTGAAATTACATCCAGCTTTCCATTCCGAGCAGCCATAAGCCGTTTTACCCTTAATAATTACTCCTTTTCCACATAGTGGACAAGGCTGGCCAATTAAGTTGTCATGATTCTCATAGCCCCTTTTGGGTGAAGGTTTGGCTTCTTTCTTAGCCTTTGGAACAGCAGGTTTTCGTTCTCGTTTCTTAGATTCTTTTTTTATCTCCTCTTTTACAGTCTCCTGAATTGTGATGTGTCTGTTTGTATTATCTGATAATACATTATTCACGACTTCAGTAACCATTAGTTTTAGTTCTTCCAAAAATGTTTTTGCTTCATAGTTTTTCTTTTCAATCTCGCGCAGTTTTTTTTCCCAGAGGCCAGTAAGCTCTGCAGATTTAAGGAGTTCTTCATGAATAATCTGAATCAACTCAACGCCGGTTGGCGTAGCAATTAAGTTTTTCTTTTCCTTGCGGACATAGTTTCGCTTAAATAATGTTTCAATAATAGCAGCTCTCGTTGAAGGACGACCAATACCATTTTCTTTCAAAGCATCGCGAAGCTCATCATTCTCAACAAGTTTACCAGCTGTTTCCATGGCTCGCAATAAAGTAGCTTCAGTATAGGGCTTAGGTGGCTGAGTCCACTTTTCATTTAAGTCTGGTTGGTGTGGGCCACTTTCCCCCTTAGTAAAATCAGGAAGAGTACGTTCATCATCTTCTTTTTCCTCAGACTGTTCTTTAGCGAATACTACACGCCATCCCGGTTCCAGTATTTGTTTACCGGTCACTTTAAATTCAATCTTTTCCACTTCACCAAGTACGGTTGTTGTTGACACTTTACAGTCGGGATAGAAGACAGCAATAAACCGTCGTGCAATCATGTAAAATACCCGTCTTTCCATATCGGAAAGATTCATCGGATGCACTCCGGTAGGAATAATAGCATGGTGATCAGTAACTTTTGAACTATCGAATACCTTTTTTGACTTAGTAAGTTTCTTCCCTTCCAAGGGGGCAGTTAGAGTTGTATATCCTTTTATTCCTTTTAATATGGCAGGGCACTTCGGATATATGTCATCACTAAGAAAAGTTGTATCTACACGAGGATAAGTAGTAACTTTCTTCTCATAAAGAGATTGAATAAGCTTGAGTGTTTCATCTGCTGAATAGCCAAATTTTTTATTGCATTCTACCTGCAGTGAGGTCAGGTCAAAAAGCCTCGGGGCATATTCAACTCCTTTTTTTGCCGACACATCAGTAATCATAAAGTCAGAGTACTTTACTTTTTCCAGAAACTCATAACCTTCTTCTTTAGAAGTGAATTTGCCTTTGGTTGCAGAAAAAGTAGTATCCCGATATATAGTCTTTAGTTCCCAATAGGGCTCTGGTTTAAAATTTGCTATTTCCAGTTGCCGGTTCACAATGAGTGCCAAAGTAGGTGTTTGCACACGTCCTATGGATAAAACTTGTCTGTTCTGTCCATATTTTAAAGTATATAATCTGGTGGCATTCATTCCTAACGTCCAGTCGCCGATTGCACGTGATAGTCCAGCTTCATAAAGAGACTGAAACTCCGACTGGTCTTTTAATTTGGCAAAACCTTCCCTGATTGATTCCTCTGTAAGCGAAGAAATCCATAACCTTTTCACTGGACATTTTACTCCTGCTTTTTGCATTACCCATCTTTGAATCAATTCTCCTTCCTGTCCGGCATCACCGCAATTAATAATCTCATCAGCGTGAGACATTAGGTTTTCAATTATTCTAAATTGCTTTTCAATAGAAGGTGATTCTATTATTTTAATGCCAAAGCGCGGTGGAATCATTGGTAGATTAGCCAAACTCCATCTTTTCCATTCAGGAGTATATTCGTGTGGCTCTTTTAGTGTGCACAAATGTCCGAATGTCCATGTAACTTGGTATCCGTTTCCTTCAATGTATCCGTCCTTCTTATTTCTTGCTCCAAGAATATCAGCAATATCCCGTGCAACACTGGGCTTTTCGGCAATGCAAACTATCATTTTTTTGTTTTGTTTAAGGAGGCAAAGTTAATTATTTCGGCAGAAATGAACAACATAGCGGGCTTATTTATAAAAAGAAGATTGAAAACATGGTTAATTATAGTCAAAAAGTGTATTAAATGATTTGATTACACTATTTTTGTAAACTTTAAGTAATAAATCCCGAGGATATAAATTATGACTCTTTCAAAATTATTTGATTCGCAGGAAGGGATGGCTCTTTCTGCATTAAAAATGGCTCGACTAAAAAAAAATGTTATCCAACAGCTAATGCTTGAGGAGGGTACGACTATTGCAGATATTTGCAAAGAAACCGAATTTAGTATTCCTACTGTAACAAAAGTTGTAGTTGAGCTTATTGAAGAAGGAATTGCTTTTGAAAAAGGGAAAATAGATACGGCTGGTGGACGACGTCGGGATGGCTCTTTCTGCATTAAAAATGGCTCGACTAAAAAAAAATGTTATCCAACAGCTAATGCTTGAGGAGGGTACGACTATTGCA
>Ga0183099_1001971_pt1 | contig 11034 bp, 10 predicted proteins | sample Biomet1_FD_127788 | JGI IMG/M metagenome (GOLD analysis project Ga0183099, IMG submission 127788) | Microbial communities from bioreactor (seeded with anoxic lake sediment) at LBNL, California, USA - Biofuel metagenome 1 | ecosystem: Engineered > Bioreactor > Anaerobic > Unclassified ... | reverse complement strand
CTCGAAAACAGGAATCTCCTGCGGCAGGCAACAACCACTCCAGAAAGCAATTCCCTGCAGGCATCTCTCGTCATGATATGGAAAAGCATCCTTGCGCAGATCCGTAAGACAGGCATTCAGCTTTTCGCGCTTTTGCTGCTTGCCGGTTTTACTGGCAGCAGGGGTTTCCGGGCGCTTGTCATCCGTTTTTCACGGAATCCACGGAAGGTTATACTCATACTGGCAGAAGACAGCTACCGCAGGCTTTCACGCAGGGGAAAAAAGCGTTCCCGCAGCCAGGGCAGAAAGGAATTTGTTGATTCGATCGGATCTCAGGACCTCAGAGAGCTCTTTATTCTTGAACAAAAAGCCCGTTTTTCGCCTGAATGCACGACCGAGGATGCCGAACTCGCAAGGCTGTTCGCTGGAAAGCTGAACCGCCGTAAAGGACATCCGGGAAAGAAGACCGTTCTCCTCCTGCTCATTGTTTTTTCCCGAGTATTCGGTTTTTTCGGGCTCCAGCAGGCAACGGCACAAAACCCGGCAAGCCCAGACCCAATTCAGTCTGTACTTACGGAAGCCGAAGACGCCATAAATGCCGAAAACTGGGAGACCGCCATTTCGGTACTCGCAGGCGGGAGCGAACAATTTCCCCTTGCCCCGCCAAATCCCCCTGACTCTCGGAAAACTGTACCTCGACAAGAAGCTTTACTCTCCCGCCTTTGCAGAATTCAAGAAAGCGCTTGCCCTCGGCATCGATAGTCCCGACGTTTATTCCCTTCTCTCCGATACTGCAAGCTACCTCAACAGGGACGAAGAAGCACTTTCCTACCTCAAAACCTATCTGAGCCTTTCACCTGACGATCTTTTCGGCTGGTCTAATTTCGGCTGGCTCTGCTACAAAACAAACCGCCTGGACGAAGGAATACAAGCACTGCACGGCATTACCGAACGACTGGGGCCTGACAGCAACCTGTATGTCGGACTTGGCAATCTGTATACTGCAGCCTTCAATTATCTGGATGCGAAAAAATACTATACACTTGCGATCAGGATTGCACAGGAACACAACCAGGCATACCTGCTTTCTGTCTATTATTACAACAGATCGATCCTTGAAGAGGTATTCTACAATTTCCAGGACGCGTATGATGACACCGAATTTTCACTTGAGGCAAGCCCTCGTTCATCCGGGTTCCTGATGCAGGGAGAGCTTGAATTGCGGAAGCTGAATTACCAGGAAGCGCTCTCCAGGTATCTGAAAGCCTTTTCGCTTGATTCTACTCCTCTTGCGACCCTCGGACTTGCCGATACCCTGATCCAGGCCGGGTACCCGGAGCAGGCCTGGCAATACATCGGGGCGACCAAAACACAGGGAGACCTTTCCTGGATAGCGAATTACGGTACTACGACAGACCAGTATCAGGCCGACCTGAACAAAATCAAGCGGGATATATACAACTTCAGGCTGCAGCAGGAAAAACGGCAGGTTATCCACAACTTTTCCACATGGCTGAAACATGTCCAGCGTCTTTGCATCTATTCGCTCAAGCACTGGTACCATGACGCCCTGTTCCGTATCCAGAACAAGAAGGTTGCGCAATATTACGAAGAGAGCGAAAAACAGTACAATGCCATGACCGGCCAGGGTTTGTACATAAACAGTTTCTATTTTCTGGCCTTTGACCGTTGGAAAAATACTGCCGAACCGTATCTTTCCCGGGCAGCCCACATCGAATCCAGCTTCATTCCAGCGGCCAGGCCGTCCTATACCCTCGAAAAAGGAATCCTGTCCCGCAATATTGCGTTGATCGACGAGGCAATCGTCAATCTTGATCCAGAATGGGAAAGGCAATACCTGTCCCGGGCACTGGCCGAACATCTTGCCCTGCTTAAAAACCGGCCTTTCCAGGAGAGATATCCCTACCTTGAAAAACTGCTTCTTCTCAATCCCTCAAATTTTATCAACAGCAACATACCGCTTCCCGTCTGTCTGGATTCGGACAGGTCTGCCGTACCGCTTTCAGCACGTCAGAAACATACACTTCATGCCAGCCTGAGACAGGCAGGTTTTCCTTCCGACACAAACAGTCCTTTTGTCTTCCTGATTGATATGAATTCGGACAGCTGCACCGTTTCTCTTTTCAACAGGAACAACAACCGAACATTTTATACACAGGTATTCCACATTGGAGCTGATTCTCCACAGGATTTCCCCCTGATTATCAACAGTTTTACCACAAGACTTTTCCGGACAGATCTCCATCTCGGAGAATAAAAAAAAGCTGCCGGCAAAGCCGGCAGCCTCGTTCGAAACATCAGACAGTTTTACTACCGCGCTGAAAGCAATTCGAGATCAAATGCAATAAAGGAATTTCCCGGAATGACGTTTGCTGCCCCGGTTTCGCCATATGCCAGCTCCGGAGGAATGATGATCGTCCTTTTTTCATTCACCTTCATATCAAGGGCCTGGGAATCAAAACCGGGAATGAGCTGCCCACGGCCAACCTGAAATTCGAGAGGAGCATGCATGTCGGAGTCATCAAACACTGTTCCATCCAGAAGATATCCCTTGTATTTCATCGTCAAGGTCTGTCCGGTTTTCAGCGCATCCCCCCGCCCTTCACGGGTAACCATATAATACACGCCGGATTCCGCCTTCACGGCGTTCGGCCATTTTTTCGTAATCATGTCCACGGTTACCTTCCGGGCGGCATCCTGTGCGGACTTCACCCGGGTGGAGTTGCCGGACAGATACCGGTTAAAATCTTCCTGGCTTGCAGAAAATGATTTGGCCGCTGCCCCGACACGTTCGATTTTAACCGAAAGGATCTTGTCTCCCTGGGCAATACTGTTGACCACATTCTGTCCGTCTATCACCTTCCCGAAAACCGTATGCTTTCCGTCAAGCCAGGGGGTAGCAACATGGGTGATGAAAAACTGGCTGCCGTTGGTACCAGGACCGGAATTTGCCATGGAAAGCACGCCGGGGCCATCATGTTTGAGAGACGGATCAAACTCGTCGGGAAATTTGTATCCCGGATTCCCCGTTCCGTTGCCTTTCGGATCGCCACCCTGGATCATGAAATTCTGTATCACGCGATGAAAAACAAGTCCGTCATAGAAATGTTTCCCCTTGGTTGCATCGAGAGTCCCCTCGGCGAGACCAACAAAATTGCATACCGTAAGGGGAGTCTTCTGGTACTCTAATTCAAGGATTATTTTTCCCTTGCTGGTCTCCATAACCGCAAAAAGACCTTCTTTTCCAATTGCCTCAGGTTCCGTATTTTCGCCCATTTTGATCGATTCTCCTGTATCTTCTGTATTTCCGCTTAAAAAAATTGCAGCAGCAGTAGCGCTGCCAACAAGCACTAACAGCAACACAACGACAAGCAACAACCTTCGTTTTTTCGACATTATTTATACTCCCTCGTAGCCTTAACGGCAGTATGCCAGTGTTCAAGTCTCTTCTTCCGTTCCTTCTCGGACATGCATGGCGTAAACTCGTGATGCAGCTTCCAGTTCTTCTCGATATCCTGATAGTTTTCCCAGTATCCGCAGAAGAGTCCGGCAAGATAAGCGGCGCCGAGCGCCGTTATCTCTGCGATTTCTGGAAGCAGAACGGGAATGCCGGAAATATCGGCTTGGAACTGAACAAGAAAATCGTTCGTGGTAGCACCTCCGTCTGCCTTCAGGACAGAAATAGCCTGTCCAAAATCTGCGCTCATTGCAGAGAGGAGATCCTCCGACTGATAGGCTATGCTTTCAAGGGCGGCCCGGACGATATGAGCCCTCTTGACTCCGCGGGTAATACCGAGAATCGAGCCCCTGGCATCAGGATCCCAGTACGGAGCCCCGAGCCCGACGAAGGCCGGTACAACATATACGCCGTTGGTGTCAGGAACCGAACGGGCAAGACCTTCCGATTCTGCAGAGTTTTCTATCATCCTCAGCTCGTCCCGCAACCACTGAACCACAGCCCCGGCGATAAATACAGAACCTTCAAGCGCATAAGTTGTTCTGGAGCCGATCTTCCATGCAACAGTGGTAAGCAGATTGTTTTTTGACCAGACCGGAGCATCGCCGGTATTCAGAAGGCAGAAACAGCCAGTACCATAGGTATTCTTTGCCATCCCCGGATTAAAGCAGGCATGACCGAACAACGCAGCCTGCTGGTCACCTGCAACACCGTTTACCGGGATTGCCGTACCGAACAGATCTGGTTTGGTCATCCCGAAATCTCCCGAACTGGGCAGCACCGCCGGAAGAACCTGCAGGGGAACCCCGAGAACGGCGGTAAGAACCGGATCCCAGCGTTCCTCTTGGATATTGAACATCAACGTACGTGACGCGTTCGTTATATCCGTTTCGTGCCTTCCGGTAAGCTTCCAGAGAAGCCAGGAATCGATCGTCCCGAAAAGAATTTCTCCGTTCTCGGCAAGGGCCTTCAAACCTGGTATCTCCCTGAAAAGCCAGCACAGCTTGGTTCCCGAGAAATAGGGATCGAGCCTGAGTCCTGTCCTCCGTCTGAATTGATCCTCAAGCCCGGAATCGATCAGTTCCTCGCAGATGGAGGTAGACCGTCGGCATTGCCAGACAATGGCCCGGTATACCGGCCTTCCGCTGTCCTTGTCCCATACGACAACGGTTTCGCGCTGGTTAGTGATCCCTATGGAGATGATCTCGTTCGACTTAATTCCAGCCTTTTCTATTGCCTCACAAGCTACCGCAAGCTGTGTTTCCCAGATTTCCTCTGGATCATGTTCAACCCATCCCGGTTCCGGATAATACTGGGTTAACGGTTTTTGTGCGCTCGATACTATTTGTCCTGCATGGTTAAACAGTATAGCCCGTGAGGATGTTGTTCCTTGGTCAAATGAGAGTATATATCCCTGCTTACCTGTGCTCATATTCTTCGATAAACCACTTGTATACCGCGTCTGCCCTTGTCGAGAAGGATGAATTGATTTTGCCCCCCAAACCGGGAAGCTCGGGGAATACAGCGCTCGTCAGGCCATACACCAGAATATAGTCGCCTAAATCAGTTACCACGAGAGAAACCCTCAAATTACCGGGCTCGATAAGCTTCAGAAAGGAGTAGTTCAGTGTATCAACATTGGTCGATGTAAACGAGACCGAGTCTGCATCCTGCCGGTAAGAATACCGGTACACATATTCCCCGAAGGTCATGTCTTTTTGCAGGACAAAAACGGACAAACGGTCTGCGGAAGCAGAAACCGGGTCGGGAAGACGGCTTCTCGTCGAAGGGCTGTCAATCACATAGGACTTTTCGTACAGTATCCTCATCTTCTTCCGGCTTGTCGAATAATATTCGACGCCCTGCAAATGGGAAAGAGACCGCAGGATAACAGAAATGAAGGTGGTATCCTTTCCCGCCTCTACAGAATGACCTGCCTTTTTTTTATACAGATACAGTGACTCGATAAAAAAAGGGGTTTCAGTTCCCGGAAGTGCCATACCAATCTCGCGGGCAAGAGGAACAGCAGGCGCAAGTTTCAGCACCGCCCCGGTCTCGCGATAGGCACTGTGCTGAAGCGAAGTCGCCGAAAGCAGTTCTGTCGCAACTGCCGAAGGAAGGATAGATCCGAGGCGTTCATGTATGTCGGCCGCGAAAAAAACGGCAGACAGCGTCAGAAAAAACGCTGTCGACACGAGTCTTCTCATCTATCTTCCCTTGAAAAAAACGCGTACCTGCTTGTACAGGCCTTCTCCCTCACTCTTCGTATCAATGTCACCGATATCATTCAGGGTCGTATGGATCAGACGACGCTCAAAAGGATTCATCGGCTCAAGGAGCATTGATCCCCGTGTCGTTCGGACCCTGTCCGCAGTTGAATAGGCAAGACGGACCAGGGACTCTTCCCTCCTGATCCGATAGTTTTCAGAGTCAAGGATTATTCTGGTGTCCTCACGTCCGAGCCTGCCTGCATAAACGTTTGCAAGAAGCTGGAGAGCGTCCAGGTTTTTTCCTTTACGCCCTATAAGGATAGAGGAATTCCTGGAATTCAGGCGCAGACCGATCTTCTTGTCCTCCCGGGACATGACTTCCACAGTCACGTCATACCCCATCTTCCTGACCATCGAGGCAACAAAATCAATCATTGCTTTTTCAAAATCATCCTTGGGGAGAGGATCCTGGAAAAGGTTCTTCCCTTTCGGAAGGGATCCATCAAATTCTGGATCGATGTGCTCATTCCTTTCGGAATTTTTTTTAGCCGGTGCATCGGTATGCACGCAGATACGGACAAAACCCTTTTTGAAAATGCTGTTTTTCTGGGTTTCGAGGATTTCTACATCGAACTGGTCCTTTTCAAGACCAAGTTCAGCCGCAGCAAGCTCTATGGCTTCTTTTTCGGTTTTGCCTTCAAATTCATATGTCATAAACACGCTCCTGGCGAAATAGAATTATTTTTTGACCAACTTCAAGCCGCTTTCTTTTTTCTGTTTCAGACTCTTGTTGATGATGACCTGCTGCACCAGCGTCAGAAGATTCGAGAAAATCCAGTAGACGAGCAGACCGGACGGTGCGTTATAGAAAATGAAGAAGAACATCAACGGCATTCCGTAGAGCATGAACTTCATTGAACCGTTCTGGGGTGTACTCGACGGAGTCTGCGTAACCTTTCCGAAAAGCAGCTGCGATACAACATAAATGAAGGGAAGAATGCGAAGGTCTGTCCATCCAAGAAACGGAACGGTGAAGGGAAGAAGCATCAGGCTGTCTCCCTGGGACAGGTCCGGAATCCAGCCGGGGATGAACAGGGCTCCACGGAATTCAAAATAGTTGTTGAACAGGTTATACATGGCAAAAAATGAGGGGAAACTGTATCAGCATGGGGAGGCAACCCGACATCGGATTATAGCCTGCCTGCTGATAGAATTTGGCCATTTCCTCATTCATCCGCTGCGGATTTTCTTTATATTTGGCCTGTATTTCCTGAATCTTCGGCTGCAGTTCCTGCATCTTCAGGGTGGATTCCGAGCTTTTCTTGGTAAGCGGGAAAATGATCAGGCGCATCAGTATCGTCAGGATGATGATGGAAACGCCCCAGTTCGGAATCAGCTTGTAGAAAAACTCCATTAGCCATTTGAGCAGGATTTCAAGGGGGCCGAGGATTCCGCTGCTTTCAACGATCTGGTCCAGCTTTGCATCGGAAAGGCCATACGGATTGTTGGTGACGATATTGTATTTGGTAAGGAATTTGTCAGTTCTCGGGCCGATATAAAAACGCCAGGTATCGGTAGTACGGCTCGCTGATATGGGACCGCGGGTCATGAATATCTGTGCTGCAGATTCACCCTGGACGGCAGGACGGGTTGAGTACAGAACGCTCTGGGCAGGTGTCTCCGGAAGGGCAATCAGCGTAAAATATTTGCCCGCAACTCCCGTCCAGCTTACCTTCTCGTCGACCTTTTTTGTGGTATTCTGTCCGATCGATACCGCTTTCTTTTTTCCATTCAGGAGCTGATAGAATTTACGGTACTCATACTTGTCCTGTTTCGGGTTCCATTCCGGCCCGATCTGTGGAGCCGTTTTCAGGGTATAGGCGGCAGAACCGAAATTCAGGCCCCTGAACGATGCATCCCCGTCGACCGTTACCTTCAGTTCAAACATGTATTCATCGGGAATGAACGTATACTGTTTTGCGAGGGTGAAGTAACTTAAAGAGCCGTCGATGTTCTGGACTGAGAAAGACCGGTAAAAACCGATCTCGGTATCGCTTATTTTTTTTGTATTGAACAGCTCGTTGATCACAGCGCCGTTTGCGTCACCGAGAGCAAGTGAAAAAGCCCTGTTCTGGTCGGAAACGAAATCTGCCATCTCCAGGAAGTTGTCATTCTGTCCATGCTGTTTTAGCTTGTACGAAACGACATCTCCACCGCGGTTTGTGAATTCAACCCTGACCAGATCCGTTTCGATGACTGATTTTTCCTCGACAAGGGACGGACCCTCCGCTGCAGGATCTGTTGCGGCGGATATCGGTAATGCCTTGGTTTCAGTTGAGACGGCAACCGTCTCCGGTGTATTCTGGGGAGCAGCCACCGTTGCTTGTACGGATGTCGTATCCTTGACTGGCGGAAAAAAAACTGACTGGATGGTAAATCCTGCAACGATGACAACTGTCGAAAGTACGATTGCGAATATCGTATTCTTGTCCATACTGGCAAGCTCCTTTTAAGGTACTGGGTCGTAACCGCCTTCATGGAAAGGATGACAGCGCAAGATACGTTTTACAGCAAGCAACACACCCTTGAACGGGCCATACCGTGTCACTGACTCGTAGGCATACGCAGAACATGTCGGATAATATCTGCAGGACGGGGGGAAAAGGGGAGATACGGCCTTTTGGTACAGGCTGATCCCACGGCATAGCATTTTTTGCAGCAGTTTTTTCATTCGCATTCCGACCACAGCCCAGCCTTCCTGAAAAGAGAGGCAAGCTGCCCTTCCCGTACAGAAAAACTGTCTTTTCCGGGAAAAACGAGAACTGTCAAATCAAAACCTTCTGCAAGGTGCTGTTTGTTCAAACGATATGCTTCACGGCTTAATCGTCGGGAATAATTTCGTTCAACGGCCGTACCGTAACCGCGCGGAAAAGTAAAAACAATTCTGTTCCGCTTCATCCCGTTAGCCAGGACAAAAAGTTTTGCCCCGTCGCAGCTATATTTTTTTCCCTTCCGGAAAACTGTTTGAATGGCAGCGGAACGCACGAGCCGTTCCGCTTTTGAAAACCCTGAGCGTTTCACAGCTCACTGCTGATTAGTAAGGTTTCTTTTCGTCGGAAATAGAAAGCTTGTAGCGGCCTTTTGCCCGGCGCCGTTTCAGAACAAGCCGGCCTCCGCGAGTTGCCATACGAGCGCGAAATCCGAATTTCCGGTTACGTTTTACTTTGCTGGGTTGATATGTCCGTTTCATGGATCTATAGACTCCTTTATTTGTAAGAACCCTGACTTTTCAAAAAAGACCGGTTCAAATGTTCATTCTTTTCCTGATACAACAGGCATGGCAGTATACATTTATAAGGAATCGAGGTCAAGTGGAAATGGAAACCTCAGATACTGCCGAAAGTTTGTCAAACCGGTTTTCCTTTTTTCATGCTCGCTTTCAAACGTTCAAGAACATCCTTCAGGCTGTCATCAAGATCATCACGGACGGCTATATCCGGCAAGTCTTCGATAGTTTCTTGCCGATGCAATCCGGCCCCTACTGTACTGTCCTGTTTGACATACGGAGTCCGGCATTCGGTTACAACCCGCATGATTATGTTCGAAAGAGCCAGTTCGGGAAAACTGCGCGACAATTCACCGAGTATCTGTTTTTTCCGGAACTGTATCTGTTGGCTCCAGCCCGGATGGTCAACTTCCACGATAACAGATCCACGGTCTACATCGATAACCTTGCTGTGAGAGCCTATCTTGTCGCCAACTATCTGATTCCAGCTTTTGATGAAGGAATTTGACTGGTTAATCCCTTCTATGTTGAAACCGGAAAACATTGAATTTATCACGTCGGCAGCTTTTCGGAATTCATTGCCCATTCCAACCTCCTTGCTCGATCGTATAAACTTTTGTACTTGTCTTTCGGTATCGCTCATAGGGTTCACCGGGAAGAAAGGTGCAAAAAAGCTGATCATATTCGGGAAGAAGGGCAGAGAAACGTTGTCTTCTGTCCGGATCCAGTTCGAGCATGACATCGTCCATCAACAATACGGGAAGCCTTCCGGTCAGTTCGGTATAAAATGAAGCCTGGGCCGTCCTGAGCAGCAGCGAAAGTAGCCTTCTCTGGCCAGTCGATGCAGTCGGTACGAACAAGGATCTGTTCCTGAAAAACCTGATGCGGTCACGGTGCGGGCCGGACATGCTTGTACCCATAGAAATGTCGAAATCGCGCTTTTCCGCAAGATGAACAAGTAGTGCATCAACACTGTCCTGTTTCCAGGATGGTTCATAATCTATGTGGACGTTGTCTATCCCGCTCACTTCATGGTACAGGCGGGCGAACACCCTGTTGAAATCACGGATGGTGTTGCGGCGACGTCTTACAACATCAATACCCGCTTCGGCCATCTGCACATCAAGTACGTCAAGAATTCTGGCATTCTTTTCCTTGAGGACGGAATTACGTGTCTTGAGAACTTTCTTGTAGGTCCTGAGAACATCAATGTATGTTCCGTCATACATTGAAAGGGACTGGTCAATAAAAAACCGTTTTCTTTCAGGCGAACCGACAGCAAAATCAAGATCGTCATGACTGAAAAGAACGCAGGGAACGGTATCAACCAGTTCTTTACGGTCAACAATCAGTTTTGCGTTTTTCTCTATCCTTTTTTTTCCGTCACGATAGATGATGGATATGGTATTGGTGCGCTCATTCCGGTCCTGGAACAAAGCCCTCAGGCTGTAGTCCTTTTGACCTTCCTGTACTATTTCTTCATCATTTCTGGTACGGAAGGATCCGCCGTAGGAAGTCATATACAGGCTTTCGAGTATGTTGCTTTTTCCTTGACCGTTCTCGCCAACAAAATAGACCTCCCTGGAAAGGAGGTCTATCGTCTTGCTGCTGATGTTACGGAAATTGGCAAAACTTACAGATAAAAATGGCACTTACGGTGATTATTCCATCTGCATCGGCATGACAATGTGGAAAAAGTCCTTTTCGGGCTCTGCCTTGATTGTTATAGCCTTCATCGGCTCGGAGAATTCGATCTTGATCCGTTCCGAACCAATTACCTTGATCGGCTCCTCGAGATACAGATAGTTGAGAGCTATGGTCAATTCTTCACCGGCGTACATGCAGGGAATTTCTTCCTTTGCGGTTCCTATCTCGGTCTCCTGCGAACTGATTGTAAGAGTACCGGGAGCGATACCGAGAAAAATGCGCCTTGATTTCTGCTCGACTAGGAGGGCAACGCGTTTGAGGGCTTCCATGAGCTCCTTAGTGTCAACTTCGAAGGAATGGAGCTGGCTTTCAGGGATGACACGGGAATAGTTCGGAAACTGGCCTTCAATCAGGACTGACGAGAACTCATAATT
>Ga0183099_1001970_pt1 | contig 11035 bp, 8 predicted proteins | sample Biomet1_FD_127788 | JGI IMG/M metagenome (GOLD analysis project Ga0183099, IMG submission 127788) | Microbial communities from bioreactor (seeded with anoxic lake sediment) at LBNL, California, USA - Biofuel metagenome 1 | ecosystem: Engineered > Bioreactor > Anaerobic > Unclassified ... | reverse complement strand
CATACGATATTGTACCAAAATAAGCAGTTGGCATAAATAATCATACCTTACTTTCAAGTTATTTATACTATGCTTATTTTAGGAAATAGTGATTGCTTTTCATTTTTCTAATTCCCATTATTAAATGAATCTGTAAAATAAAGGAGATAGGCTACCACTCCCCCTGAACAACGTCATATTTATGATTAGCAGAGAAATCCGAGTTGTCAAAATAATCGTATCCCGAGCTTCCAAATGTTGTATCTACATTGATCCATCTCTTCTCCTCAGGATAATAGACTTGATTCCAGGCATGATCACCCCATCCAACTCCATTAAAGCCCAATCCAGTGACAAATCTGACTTTTAATCCTACTGCACGGCACATTGAAACATACAGGCATGAATAGTCAAAGCACACTCCCTTACTTTCTGCAAAGGTAACGATTGATCCGGAATTAACATGGGAAGGGTCTTTGACAATTATTTCAGCTTTACCATTATCATATTGAATATTTTTACTGATCCATTCATATAACAAATAAGCCTTTTTTCTATCATTTTTTTCGGTTCCGACGATTTGTTTTGCAGTATTGTCTATTTTGGAAGTCGACTTGACTGCTTCATCCAGTGTCATACCGTTAAAATATTTTATTACCGGTAGTTTCCAATAATTAGGGTTTCCACTATTATCGTTGTTAGCAGGTGTAAAATCCTCAGCAGCTTTTTTAAATGAGTCATTAATGAGAACGGGTATATGTTTTGCTATATCTGTATTTAAAATAGGATGCAGCACATTTTTATTAATCATTTGATATGCAGCAGAATGATTGATATAGTCATCAGTGGATGGATTATTAATATAATTTGAATAAAAACTAAGCAGCAAAGAAAAAACTAAAACCATACAAACAGATTTTGGAAGTTCCCAAATTCCACCAAGGATCCGCTTTGTATTACTGTTCATCGAATTGAATCCAGGTGAAATCCTAGCTGTCAAAGGAACAATAACATACCTGTATAGAGGGTTTGTTAAAATTTCCAAAACAAAAAGAACAATGGACAAAAAAATGAACATGACAATAAGATAGGCTACAATATCATGATTGTAACGTAAAAACAAACCTCTTAAAGAGGGAATAAACTGATATAGAAGTTCTAAAAAGCTGTTCCCCTTGTCAGAAAAAATAACCTTGGTAAGGTTAAATGCTAGAATGATCCCTAAGATGAATTTAAAGCTATTTAATATTGATAGAAATGAATGCTGTATCCTATTACTTGAAATAGGGAATAACATGCCTGTCAGTAAAGGCATTAAAAAAATACCAATAATTATAATTGTTATTATATTTATATTGCTAAATAAATTCATGGCTGCTCCGATTTTCTATGGTTATAATTTACACCTTAAACATAAGACTTAATTGTTTAATAATAGAATTAATTATAACACAATACAAACAAACAACCACCTAGTATAATATACCAGAAGTAATTGAAAATTACGCGATCCCCACGATCGTAATATTCGATAAACCCTCATGAACGAGGTCTATTTTAAAAGGTATTACATCCTTACCTTTGTCCTGCAGTACCTTAATCGTCGGTCTCAGACAGAAATCTTCGTGGTTTTCCACAACGATCCCAGAATAGTCATTACTTAGCTTCACAATGGTGCCAATCGGATATGGAGCGATTTTCCTTAAAAATATATTTACGAGATCCGGTTCAAAATGCACACCTGATGATCCCATGATCAGTTCAAATGCTTCTGACGGCAAAATAGCCTTTTTATAGGGCCGGTCAGAGGTCAGCGCATCGTAGACATCGGTTAATGCAATTATTTTACCAAATAAGGATATCTTTTTTGATGTTCTGCCATCCGGGTATCCGGTGCCGTCGTATTTCTCATGATGATCCAGAATGGCCGTCATAACAGCATTAGGCAGCTTGAGTGTTTGTTCCATATAGTCATACCCTAATCTAGGGTGTTTTTTTACTTCTTCAAATTCCTCGTTGGTCAGATCTCCTTCTTTATTTAGGATCTCTTTTGAGACAAAGACTTTCCCAATATCATGGAGCAGAGCTCCCAGACATAAATTGTGCAGTTCCCGTCTTTCAAAGTGAAGTGCAACACCCATTACGATCGAGAGGACAGCAACATTAACCGAATGATAATAGGTATAGTCGTCAAACACCTTGATGTCTACCATATTAACTACCACGTTCTGATTTTTCATGACTTCATCAACGATCGATTCAACTAAAGATTCTATGTTCTTAAGGGTCTTCGTAGCGAAACTTTTACTGTCACTGGCAGCGATAAATATATTTTTGATGCCGTTTACAGTCTGCCTTCTGAGGTCTTCATCTATCACATTGACGATTTCGATATCTTTCGATGAATCATCATCAATATACAACCCGTTATACTTTAATCTCGAAATACTGATCAAGTATGCCTTGGTTAATAGGGTCCCTTTTGTTAACAGAATTTCACCGGATTTTCCGTAAAGATTATCTGCTAACTTCATTCCTTTTCTTAAGCAATTAGCCGGTACAAACCTCATATCCCAATTCCCTCTTTTAAATTACTACATATAAACTACAACTTCTTATGAATTGAAAAAAATGATTATCTTTTATATTATGCCATATTATAGTAAAAAATCAAATATAAAAACATATTTTCTCATTTTTCGACAATATTTTCTCAAAACTGATTGGTTCAATTATCCCTTGCTACTCCTCCAGTCCGATGGTATTCTATTCCATAGACAGGAATTTTTTTGATTTCGGAAAGGAGCTTCGAAATGTCGGATTATTTATTAAGAATCGTTGTCAACGAACAATCCCGGGAGGAACGGAAATCCATTTGTAAAAAGATCTTGTCATATTTGTGGGGGCAGGGGACGCAAGGTGCGACCATGCTGCGCGGGGAAGCGGGTCTGGATGACAAAGGCGGCATGAGCTATGATATTCTGGAAGACCCCTATTATAACAATCTGCCGATTATCATTGAATCTGTAATCGATCATTCCATTCTAAATCATGTGGAGGAGGGTTTGAAGGCCATGGTGAAACAGGGACAGATCAGTGTCACAAAGGGCTTGGAAGAAGACGAATTAAAGAACCATGAATATTTCACGGTCAAGATATATACCAGAGAGAACAAGAAATTTTTCAATAAAGAGGATTACGAGAAGGTGCTTTCCTTCCTTCATAAGAAAAATGTGATATGGGCTACGGTAACCAAAGGGATCGCAGGCTACGGGCAGGACCGGGTCATCCATAATCAGCATATCTTTTCCATGAGCGATCATCTGCCGATCGTGGTAGAATGTCTGATCGAAAAGGAGCATCTAACGGAGCTGCTGGAGGAACTGAAGCAGATTGTTACGGAGGGGATCGTATTCACCGCTCCCGCGGATGTCATTGTCAATCAATAAAAAACCGGCATACTGGCAGTATGAAACAATCACTTAGGAGAAAACATGTATTATTTATTTATCGCTATATTCGGAGCACTCGGCGCTATAGGACGCTACTGGCTTGGTCTGACCATCGGAGCAGGTGCTTTGCCATATAATACACTCGTTATCAATATCATCGGCTGCTTTTTACTTGCGGTGGTGATCCGGTATCTGGCGTCTTTTCAGAACCTCTCAAGACATTTGATTAGCGGACTTGGAACCGGACTGATCGGTTCTTTTACCACCTTTTCAACCTTCAGCGTCGAAAACGCAAGGCTGATCACAAGCGGCAACTATTTAACTGCGGTTATTTATATTTTACTGAGCATCGTTGGCGGGTTTCTGTCGGCGGGTCTTGGTTTTTACATGAGCGACATGCTGATCGAAAGAGGGAGCAGAGGGAAAATGCCGATTGAATTTCTGATGGTGGGCATCGGCGGCTCTATCGGAGCGGTTTGCCGCTATGCATTGTCTACGATAACCAAGCGTATCATTACAGTGGAATTTCCAGTTTCCACCTTTTTTATCAACCTCGCAGGCTCGTTCCTGCTGGGTGTCTTATTGTCGACCCAATTGGGAAGCCTCTACCAGCTGTTGCTTGGGACAGGCTTCATGGGCGGGTTTACCACCTTTTCCACCTTCCAGACAGAAAATATCATGTTATATCGTAATAAAAGCTATAAGACTCTTTTCTTGTATGCGGGAGGCTCCTGCTTCCTTTGCATCCTGCTCGCTATTCTGGGTCTGGTTCTTGGAGCTCGGGTTTTTTAGCCTTTTCCATATAGATCAGACTGATAAAGATCAAAGCACCGCCGAATAGTCCGTTGATTCCGAGATGATCTCCGAGAAGCAGCGTGGAAAACATCGCGCCGGTAACAGGCTCGATGGAAAATATAAGGCCGACTCTGGAAGGATTGATGTATTTCTGACAAGCTGTCTGAAGGACAAAGGCCATTGCTGTGCAAAAGATCGCCAGAAAAATCAGAACCAGGATATGAAACGTTGGGATAGAACCAGGGAAATCCTCAAAGAAAAAGCCGACACCGAATCCCCATAAGGAAATAAAGAAAAGCTGCACGATGGCCAAGAGAACCGGATCCATATCATAGGCATATCTGCCGATGATAACGACATGGGCAGCCCCGGTGACGGAGGCGGTCAGGCAGATGATATCGCCGAGCGACAGATTAAAGCCCATATCCCTGGAATAGGATATGAGAAATAGTCCGGCGGTGCACATTGCAATGCTGATGATCACATATTTCGGTATCTTTTCTTTGCAGAAGATACGTAGAATGATCGGGATCATCAGAACCCCCAGACAACTGAAAAAGGAAGCCTTAGCTGAAGTGGTATATTTGATTCCCAGAGTTGCGGATACATAGCAAAGAAACAGAAAAATAGATAGGACAAAACCCAGCTTGATCAACGTTTTATCAAGCTGTTTTAATTTTTTAAAAAATATGATTATAAGCAAAGCCGTAGCCATCAGAAAACGAAGGCCAATCAGATAAAAGGTCGGGATGCTGTATGATACGACCTTTAAGGCCGGAAATCCCAGCCCCCAGAAAATAGCAACCAGGATAAGCGCATAGGTTGCGAGAGTTTCCTTTTTCATTGATTTCATACGATGCGTACCTCTATCTATTTACTATTTATATTCTACTTATATTCTACTTTATATTTCGGATTCTATATCGGAGTGATGATGATGCATTCCGACTCTGTTCCTTTTAATGATGCATTGACATAAAGAGAATTCCTCACCTCTTCGGTTAAGATATTTATTTTTGGTGAAACCAGCCAGGTGAGAAGACTTTTTTCATCCCGTTCGATCCGTTTTGAAAATCCTATTTTTGCAGCATGATAAAAAAGACAGTTTTCCGCGGTTACCCGGAATTTTACGATCTGATAGTGGCCAGATAAACCGTTCAGACGGATACCGATATCAAGAACACCATCAAACTGGGTAAGCGTTTCAGTGGTTTCCTCGAGGGACGATGTACGCTTACACAGGTTTTCTGTATCATCGCTTTGGTTATAGACCACGATACAGAAGGAATCAGGTTTTCCGTCTTTTCCATTCTGACGGGATATCGCGTAGTATTTTCCCCAGTGGATCAGATCACCTTCCATAAACTGCAGGGATTTATAGGCGAAATAAGAGGGCTTGGGAATCAGATTTACGGTAAAAATCCCGTCCCCGCCATTCAGCAGACTTGTGCCTTCGAAATCATCAATCAAGCTGTTTACTGTTAATTGGCTGCACTGCGGACTTAGCCCAAGCTTCAGTATAAAAGGGTTTGCGGCGATGGAGTCAAAGCCGAACATCTTTTTCTCATCCTGTGCATTGCTCAGTATCAGCTTTGATGAGATCCCTTCGACCTTCAACCAGCTGATCAGTTCCTCGTATCTGCTGGATTGATTGATATGAGCCGCCGCAGTTTCCTTATTTGCAACTATATGCAGTTCTTTGATCTTGAATTCCTTTGAAAGCTTAACGATGGCATCAAAATGATTTTTCAGAACAGATATATTGCAGCGTGGAATCAGGGAAAGTGTAAATTGTCTGAGTGATGGGGTGGCACAATCCAACTGGATGTCCAGCCGTAGATCCTTAGCCGGACCGTTTTCCATACCTTGCTTGTTCAAGGCTTCCAGATTACTGTGCAGCAGCTTGAGGACCACATCCGGTTCCGTCAGCTTTAGCTTTGCGGGAATGCCCGAGGTCTGGATGACATTCATATATTTTTTCCGGTATTCATCAGGGGTCAGACCGAACCATTTCTGGAAATACCTTATGTAATAGGAAGTCGTGGAAAAACCTACTTCCTTAGCGATCACATTAATTTTTTTATTAGTATCCAAAAGAAGCATCTCGGAAAACTCGACCCTGGCGAAACACAGGAATTCACGGAAATTCATGCCAGTTCCGTCCGTGATCATGTGGGAAAGATAAAAGGTGCTGAGGTGTTCCTGTCTACTCAGATCCTCCAATGTCAGTTTCTCGGAATGATGCTCGTAGATATAGTTGATGATCCGGCTCAGTCTTTCAACAAAGACCGGATTGTCGTTGCGGCTGTTTACCACGACCTTGTCCTCGAAGGAAAAGTAATGGAAACATTCATTAAGATGAGAGATCAGCCGATTGATCTGATCTATAATATGGTGCTTGTAGCCGGGCTCCTTTTTTAAAGCTTCAGAAAGTGTATCGATAAATAACAGTTTCAGACGGTCAAAACGCGAATCGCTGCTATCATTTGTAAACGTACGGTAGCAACTTGCGGAAAGGTGCTTGAAGTAGTGGGAAAAAAAATAATTATCAATCTGCACAAGGGAAACGATGTTGTCGATATTTGTGCGATACAGCCCGTGGACCTCTCTGCCGTTGATGGTGAAGACGTCGCCTTCCTTCAAAAGATAGGTGAAATAGCCGCATTTCAGGTTGACCTCTCCCTTCAGAACATAGATGAACTCGATGTCCTGGTGAAAATGGAGAGGATATTCTTCAACATTGGCGATTCGGATGTTGACTGGAAAATCGTTGTCATAAAAGGATGTTTCTTTGATCATGCGGCTCGGCTCCCTTACTTACTTGCGATATATTAAATTATACATGATTTCAGGAAAAAATCTCAATGGTTGCAAGAAAAATATCGCAAGCTAATTTATTTTTTCAGCAATATAATTAAAGCTATTCGTCTGAAGATATAATAAATTAAAATTAACCGGAATTATAATTTGAACGAGAGGTTAGGTGATCCGAAAATTCATGAGCATAATAAAGAATGATTCATTTTCTATGATATTGCCTGACGGCAGCTTTATGCCGCGTCTGGGGCAGGGTACATGGATGATGGGCTTAGATGATACGAAAAAGGAAGAGGAAGTCAATGCACTGAAATATGGACTGAAATTGGGTATGAGTCTGGTCGACTCGGCAGAAATGTATGCGGACGGAAAAGCGGAAGCTATCGCGGGGGAAGCAATCAGGGATACCAATAGGGACAGTGTCTTTCTGGTCACAAAGGTTTTACCGTGGAATGCAGGTAAGGAACGGATCTTCCAAAGCTGTGACAGGTCTCTGAAATTTATGGGCACGGATTACTTTGATCTCTACCTTCTCCACTGGAGAGAGAATGCGGATCTTGCCGAGGTTGTCTATTGTATGGAAAAGCTGGTGCAGGACGGTAAAATTAAACGATGGGGAGTATCAAATTTTGATACGGCTGACATGGAGGATCTCTGGAAGGTTCCGGACGGAAATAAATGTGCCATCAATCAGGTTTTGTATAATCTGGGCTCCAGAGGAATTGAATACGATTTAATGCCTTGGCAGAGGGAGCGGAACATACCGTTCATGGCATATTGTCCGGTTGCCCAGGGCGGCAGTCTGAGAGACGAGCTTTTAGGAAACAAATTCGTTCTGGAAGTCGCTGCGAAGCATCAGGCCACCCCGATTCAGATATTGCTCAGCTTTGTATTGCGGCATAAGGACATGGCCGCTATTCCGAAGGCGATAAAAAGGGAACATGTAGAGCAGAATGCCGCGATAAAGAATATTATCCTCAGTGATGAGGATGTGGAATATCTGTCGAGATCATTCCCTGCCCCGATCAGAAAGATAGAAATGGAAAAGGTTTGATAAATTTAAATGTTTTGATAGAAGGGTGGTTCAGAAATGTTAAATGAAAGATTACAACGAATGAAGAAGAGGTACTTTGAAACAAGACCGAATCTGACACCGGAAAGGGTGAGATTGGCAACAGAAGCCTACCAGAAATTTGCTGGAGAAGCGATTCCTGTTTTCAGAGCCAAGGTGCTTGCGTATGTACTTGAAAATATGACCATATTGATCAATGATGATGAATTGATCGTTGGGACTCCCACCAGCACCTACCGCGGAGCCAATTTGTTCCCGGAATATACCTCCACAAAATGGCTGGTATCAGAGCTGGATGATTTTGCGGATCGTTCCACGGATCCGATCGATATCACGTCGGAGGACAGGGAAGAACTCAAGAAATTACTGAAATACTGGGAAGGGAAAAGCATCGAGGACCTGGCTTATGAAATTCTTCCTGAACATATCGAAAAAGCCCGTGCCGACGATATCATAACCATCGGCTGCAGAAACGGCTGCTCCGGAGAAACGATGCCGAACCACAAAAAATTCCTGTCGGTAGGATTAAACGGACTGATCAGAGAGTGCGAGGAAAATATTGCCGCTACTCTGGGCGGCGACAGGGAAAAACAACAGAAGATCGACTTTTGGAAGGCTTCCATCATCGTCTGCAAGTCTGTGATAAAATATGCAGAACGATGTGCGGACAAAGCAGATGAACTTGCTGCGAAAGAAAAGGATCCAAAGAGAAAGATGGAGCTGTATACCATAGCAAATAATTGCAGGAATGTTCCGGCCAATCCTCCGGAGAGTTTTCATGAGGCACTGCAATTCGTCTGGTTTGTCCAGGTGGTCTTTCACATCGAAGCACCGACCACGGCCTGCGGCTTCGGGCGGTTTGATCAATACATGTATCCTTTCCTGAAGCCTGATGTGGAGTACGGAAAGCTGGATGATGAAAAGTCGCTGGAGCTTCTGGAGTGCTTCTATCTGAAGTGCTGTGAAGTGATCGAAGTCAGAGATAAATGGTATTCCAAGTCCTTTGCTGGGTATCCGATGTGGGAGATTCTCATGGTCGGAGGCCAGACAATTGAAGGAAAGGATGCAACCAATGCGCTGTCCTATTTATGCTTGGACGCTGCAGCTGATCTGCAGACCTCTCAGCCTGTTCTTGCAGTGAGAGTGTTTGAGGGTACACCAAAGGAGCTGATTCGAAAAGGCTCTAAAATGGTACAGCAGGGTATGGCAAATCCGGGCTTCTTCAACGACAAGGTCGTCATTCCGATGATCCTCGCAAAAGGAGGAACAATGGAAGAGGCCAGAGATTGGGCTATCGTAGGATGTATCCAGCCGCAGCCGGGCGGAGGCACAGCGGATGGAAGTCCCGATGCTGGCTATGTCAACGCAGCCAAGGTTCTGGAAATCGTTCTGCATAACGGCGTCGACCCTAGAACAGGAGATTTGGTCGGGCTTAAGACCGGTGATCCTGTGAAATTCACGACTAAGGAAGAACTGCTTGACGCTGTTAAAAAGCAGATGGTTTATTTCTATGAGATGATCCGCGACGGATATAATATCATGGTTCCAAACCACATGCTTCGATTGCCTGTCATCTTCGCATCTCTGGTTATGGAAGGCTGTATCCAGAACGGCAAGTCCGTTCAGGAAGGCGGAACAAAATACAATACATCAGGAATGTTCATTACGGGACCTGCCAATCTGGCGGATTCCATCGTTGCGATAGAAGAAGTCGTATTTAAAGATAAAACCCTTACATTGGAAGAACTAATCAAGATCCTTGATAAGAATTTTGAAGGAGAGGAAAGGACCAGACAGCTTCTGCTCAATAAGCCTCCGAAATTCGGAAACGACAATGAGTATGTGGATGGAATCGCAAGGGACTTTGTCACCTTCTGCGCGGAAGCCGTCCAGCAGATGAAGGATTCCAGAGGCGGGACCTATTCTTTCTGCAATCTGTCCCAAACTGTAAATCTGTCCCACGGCGAAGTGACGGGGGCTACTCCTGACGGCAGGCTTGCAGGACAGCCGCTCAGCGACAATGCTTCTCCTGCAATGGGAAGGGACATCAGCGGTCCTACAGCCACGGTAAAATCCGTTGCAGCATTGGATCAAGTGCACTGCCATGACGGAGCTCTGTTTAACCTTCGTTTCGACCCAAGAGGGATCCAGGGTGAAAAGGGACTGGAAATCGTGGAAGGTGTGATCAAAACGTATTTCGATCACTATGGTGAGCATATTCAGATCAACGTTGTGGATAATGAAACCCTGCGAAAAGCCCAGAAAACCCCTGAAGACTACAGAGGACTGATGGTGAGAGTCGCGGGATATATGGCTTACTTTACGGAGCTTGACAAGGCGGCTCAGGATGCGATCATTGAAAGGACCGTGCATCTGGCATGCTGATAGATTGAGAAAATAGTTCGATAAGAGGAATTGTTATAGGTGATAACATGAATGACAAGCAAATAAAAGGTCTGGTCGGTGGGATACAGAAGTTTTCGACGGAAGATGGTCCCGGGATCCGCACAACAGTTTTCCTGAAGGGATGTCCCTTGTCATGTAAATGGTGCCACAATCCGGAGCTGATCGATCCCGAATTGCAGTTATTGAGCTGCACATTTAACTGTATCAACTGCGGCGCTTGTGCCGCAGAATGTCCTCGGCAAGCGCTCTCTTTTCCTAAAGGAAAGGCGGAGATCGACCGCAGCCTCTGTGACCGATGCATGAAGTGCACAAAGGTATGCTATGCAAAGGCTTTGAACCCGGCGGGAAAATGGATGACGGTGGATGAGGTCATGCAGCAGGTGCTTCAGGATAAGGACTTTTATCTGCATACCAACGGAGGAATGACGATAAGCGGCGGTGAGTTACTTACACAGGCAGATTTTGCCTATGCTTTGATCCAGGCATGCAGGGATGAGGGAATCGGTGTTGTTCT
>Ga0183099_1001969_pt1 | contig 11040 bp, 8 predicted proteins | sample Biomet1_FD_127788 | JGI IMG/M metagenome (GOLD analysis project Ga0183099, IMG submission 127788) | Microbial communities from bioreactor (seeded with anoxic lake sediment) at LBNL, California, USA - Biofuel metagenome 1 | ecosystem: Engineered > Bioreactor > Anaerobic > Unclassified ... | reverse complement strand
AGGGGCGGGCAGAATGCCTCCGAGTGCGAGGGTCGGTACGTCCGCTGTTGTCATAAACGCCGTATCTACTGAAAGTTTCCCTTTTGCGTTAAAATCCTTGCAGAACAGGATCGGATGATGATGGTCTTTGAAATAGCCCGGATAGAGTTCCGGCGTTTCAAAATTGTCATACACCGCGTCGCCGAATCCTATCCCGTGATCGGCTACCATGATGATACGGGTATTGTCGTACACGCCGTTTTTTTTCAGAAATTCGAGCCATGCCGCGATCCGCTTGAATGCGGCCGCGTTGCCGGAATACCCTGCAGAAGAAGCGTACTTACCGCTTCCCGTACGAGTGATCTTTTTTGCAGGCTCATACTCCGGAGGTTCCAGCACTTCGTCTTCATGCGTCGTTTCGTTGTCGATGAACGTAAACGAATTCTCTTTTTTAGGTGCAAAATCGGTGAGCTGAGGCAGAAAATCAAGTACCGCATACGAGTCGAGCATACTGCGGATACCGCTGATTTCAAAATCACCCCAGTATTTCCCGTCGTAATAGACGAACGAACGGAGAACGGCCGGTACTTCCCTGAAGAAACTCGTCCACAGAAAATTGCGCGTCATGCCGCCGAGAAGCGCGCGGTCATCGCCGTATTTGTCAGGGTTCTGGTGGATCCAGAACGAAGTGTATTTGCGGATCGTATTTAATCCCGTGACCGAAGGATACGGTTTCGTAATGCTCATGTCCGGGATCTGCGAGAAACCGGCCCACGGTGCGTCGGTCAGTACGGCGGAATAGCCTGCCTGTTCCGTGAAAATACGCGGCAGCATCAGAAGAGCTTCGTTCGTTTTTTCCAGAAGCGTAGTGTTTTTCCGTCTGTTCATTTCGAGCGGAGTTGATTCATATCCTCCGTAAATGGCAGGAGCGCCCATGAGTGTGTGTCCGTTGAACGAAACGGTGTTCGGATAATACGTGAATCCGGAATAACTGTCTGTCAGTTCAGGACTTTCTGCAAAAATCGAGGGCATATACGCGCTTTCCGATCTGTCGAGCATAAAAATAACGACGTTTCTGCCTGTTTTGGAAAGATGGAACACCGGAGTAAGCGTATCAGGAGATTCCCCTGTTTTTGCTTCGTACACCCTGTATTCATTTCTAACAGAATGAACCGTGTATACGCCGAATGCGGTAAATGCCAGAAACAGCACGAGCGTGAGCGACGTGACGATCTTTGTAAATTTTTTAAATGAAAGCGTCAGCAGAATAACAAGCGCCAGTATGACGAGCGTATTGCACAGCAGAAAGAGCTTAGGCTGTTCGTGGAATCCGGTAATGAAGAACAGCGTATTGTTCATGGAACCATAAAAACCGGGGAAGCAGAACGCGTTTACGACTGAGCAGAACAGGAGCACGGAAAAGAAAGATGCCATAAGCGTCTGTATACGGTCGTGAAAAAGAAAATAGATGCATACCGGCCAGACCACGAATAATCCTGTGCTCTGGAGCAGTGCGTTGTATACAAAATACAGCGGAGAACGTTTACCGTTTATATCTGAAAACTCGGCTACCGACGAGTTTATCATTGTTGCTGGAAGAATAATACCCGACAGCATACACAGAGAAACAATTGAAATTAAGAAAAGGTACAGTCTCTTTCTTTTGTCCTGCACGAGCGGTGCGAGACAGGTTTTAAGCAGGTACTGCACAAATCTGACGAGCAGGGGGATCAGGACGAGCAGCGTCAGGAGAAAGGCCGCCGCAAACCGTTTTTTTTCTGCACCGCCGCAGAACGCTACAAGATACACGTCAACGCAGACAATCGCCGCGCACATGGTCAGATACAGCGATCTGAGCGGATTCTTAAGTTTATAGAAAACGTTTTTTACAAGAGAAAAGACGTTGTTCATTGTCCAGTACAGAACCAGTCCTGATGGACTGTTGTACAGAAGCACCAGAAACAGCAGCGCCATTCCGTATATCTGAACTTTTTCCTTTACAGGAAATCCTTTCGTATATATGGCGCCTGCAATGATGTTAATGACCGTCATCGCGATCGGAAGCAGATTGACCGGGAACGAACCGATACGGAACAGAGAATCGGGCGCTCCCATATCCCTGATAAAGAAGAAAGAAAATCCTTTCAGCACGGGAAGGCCTGAAAGGTATATATACGCAGCGATAAAAAAAGGAATTTGGATCAGGAGTCCGAACGAAGACCTGAGCGCCATGATCGGGTGATACTGATGCTGTTTGTAATAGGAGGACAGGATCATGTACTGTTCGTCTCCGGTAAACACAGCTTTTATACGGTCGATACCGGGCTTCAGTTTTTTCTGTGTATTCCGTTCTACTTCCTGCCAGCGTTCCGCTACAATGTATAACGGAAGGCAGACGAGGGTGACGATAAAGCTTATCCCGAGAACGGCGAATCCCGGATTTTTACAGATTCTGTTAAAAAAAATAAAAGAAACTTCTATTAGTTCAATTAACGGATATATAATTATTGAATAGAGAAAATGAGACATAGGTTTATTTTATTGAATAAGCAGAATGTTTTCAAGTTAACTGTAATTCAAGACTTTCTGCATTTCCGCATAGAGCCGTTCCGCCGTCTTTGTAAGCGTGAATTTTTCCAGCAGCGGTTCCGGATCGTCCACCGGTTCGGCGAGCAGTTTGTCCAGACTGACGTCCGGTATATCGGGATCGATGTAATGCGCGCAGCCACCGTATATTTCAGGAAGACTCGTGCGGTTGGAAATAATGACCGGCGCGCCGCATGAAAGAGCTTCCAGGGGAGGCATTCCGAAGCCTTCAAAATACGAGGGAAAAACAAACGCTCTGCACCGGGAAAGCAGCGCTTTTACTTCCTGATCGGAAAGGTAGCCCGTCATGATAACGTTCGGCAGATGCTTCATTTTTTCCAGTTCGGGAGGTACGACATTTTGAAGTGCTTTTCCCGAAACCGCAAAAAATTCATCAGGATACAGTTCAGCATGGTTGGCGATCCATTTCAGATTTTTTCTGGTAGAAAGACTACCGAGTGTAAAATAGAACGGCCGTTCCCTGAGCTGCGGCAGCCGGTCAAAAACCGTCTGATCGGCAGGGATGTTCCGGTACTCGCCGATACCGCTGTACACGACGGCAATACGGTCCGGATCTATATGGTACGTATCCACTATGGTCTTTTTGGAATATTCCGAAACGGTGAGAATTTTCCTGGCATGCTTTGCGATAGTCCGGTACATGAACGTACTGTAAAGACGGACAAGCTTGTCCCGCGGCGTGGAAAAATCCTGGGGATAGAGCTTACAGTATATGTCGTGAAGAAACTCGATACCAGGTCTGAATACGGGGCACGTATTGGAGTAATCAAGACTTACTGCGTGGTGCCTGAATATATAGTTCTGGACGACACATTGTGTCCAGTGCGGAAAAGATTTTGCCTCATACGCTGTACGGACAACTTTTATATTTTTTAGAACGGGAACGTTCTTTGCGTTTGACGGAATAATAAGTTCCACCCTGCCGGGAGGAACCATGTCATCGAGTGCGTCCGTTACTTCAATTGCTACCCGCTCAATTCCGGTGAGATTATGACACCATGATTCTCCGTTTATAACGACAAACCTGTTTTTATTTTTCATAGGAACAGTATACCGATACGGACACTATTTTCCAATATGCCCGAGCAGTTCGTACAGCTGCGACGCGGAACGGTCGAGAGAATATTTCTCAAAAAGACATGCAGGCTGTTCAACAGATTCTGCAAGAAGCGCGTTAAGGTTTGCGCCAGGGTCGGACGGATCAATGTAATGTGCGCACGTTCCGTATATCTCGGGAAGCGAAGCAGCGTTTGATATAATGATCTGTGCTCCGCAGGCGAGCGCTTCAAGCGGAGGCAGCCCGAATCCTTCAAAATAGGAGGGGAAGACGAACGCGCGGCAGTTCTGCATGAGCGCTTTAACTTCTCCGTCGGACAGGTAACCGGCGGAAATGATGTTCGGAAGTGTTTTTACCTTTTCCAGTTCGGGAGGAACAACATTTTTAAGCGCCGTTCCCGAAATAACGAAGAGTTCGTCCGGAAAACGTTCCGCGTGGTCTGCGATCCATTTCAGGTTTTTTCTGAGCGAAATGCTTCCGAGCGTAAAATAAAACGGCCGTTCTTTGAGCACCGGAAAACGGTCAAAGATGCTGTTGTCAGCCTGAATGGTGTTCATGTGATCCGATCCTGAGTAAATCACGCGTATTTTTTCCGGCGGGACTCCGTAATAGTCCATGATCTGCTTTTTGCTGAATTCTGAAACCGTGCATATCGTGTCCGCTCTCCGGGCTATTTTTTTATACATGCGGCACGTCCGTTTCATGGTTTTCCTGTCCTGCGGCGTCCTGAAATCGTCTGGAAACGTGCGGCAGTAGATATCGTGCAGAAAGACAAGTCCGTGACCGGCAGGCGGCGTGTTGTTGCCGTAGTCGATGCAGTACGCGCGGTGAAGGAGTATGTAGAGCGCAAGCTTCAGGTTTTTGAGCGGCTTGCCCGGTGTCCTGATAAGCCGGACAACCCTGATATTTGTAAAAGCAGGAACTGTGTCCGGTGCATTGGGAGGCAGAATGAGCGTGATTTCTCCCGGTTCGGAAAGGGCGTCGAGCCTTTTCGTGATCTCGTGCGCGAAGCGCTCAATGCCGGTGAGTTTATTATTGTAAAAGATACCGTTTATTATTATTGGACGCATAATACCTCGACCCCGGACCAAATCGAGCAATTGCTGCAGGTTGTCCGAAAAATATCTCCCGTAAGTATAATAGTTTTTATTTCAGATGTATAGGTACTGACTATCAACTGTTATGTTGTAAAATAAGTTGAATTCATGGTATACTACATTATACTACTAAGAAATTTTTTTTATCCGAGGCAAAATGAAAACATTGATTCTTGCAGGGGGGCTCGGTACTAGACTGGGGGAAGAAACTCAGCGTATGCCGAAACCGATGGTGGAAATCGGCGGATATCCCATTCTGTGGCATATTATGAAAATCTACAGCCATTACGGATTCAATGATTTTATCGTACTGACGGGGTATAAAGGGCATGTTATTAAAGACTATTTCCTGAATTACTATAACCGGTACAGCGATATTACGATCGATCTGGCAAAAAACGACGTACAGATACATAAAATGCGCACAGAACCGTGGACTGTTACTATGCTGTATACCGGTCAGAATACCATGACCGGAGGCAGAATAAAAAAAGCCCAGAAATATGTTGGCAGCGAACCGTTCATGCTGACGTACGGCGACGGTGTGTCTGACGTAAATATTGACAGACTCGTTGATGCCCACACGAAATCAGGTAAATTGGTAACACTCACAGCGATACAGCCGTACGGACGGTGGGGTGCTCTTGATATTCAGTCTGACGGTGCGGTTACTAGTTTTATCGAAAAACCGGTCGGTGACGGAACATGGATAAACGGCGGTTTTTTTGTATGTGAAAGCAGGACGTTTGACTATATTCAGGAAAATGACGATTCTGTTGTATGGGAAAAAGCTCCGCTCCAGAATCTGGCAAAAGACAATCAGCTGAATGCGTACAAACATACCGGCTTCTGGCATCCTATGGATATGCTGAAAGATAAGAACGAACTTGACAACCTGTGGACAAGCGGCGCAGCACCATGGAAAATATGGCAGGACTAACGATGGATCTATCTTTTTACAGCGGAAAAAAGGTGTTCATTACAGGGCACTCAGGATTTAAAGGAACGTGGCTGTGCCGTATACTAATGAACGTCGGCGCAGATGTAACGGGGTACGCGCTTGAACCTCCGACCGACCCGTCGCTGTTCCGCCTGACTCGCACGGAATCCGGTATGCACAGTATAACAGGAGATGTGCGGGACGGTGAAAAACTTGCCGCAGCAGTTGCGGCAGCGCAGCCGGATATCGTATTTCATCTTGCGGCACAGCCGCTTGTTCGCCTTTCATACAAAGAACCTGTTTCCACGTATGAAACAAATGTTATGGGAACGGTTAATGTGCTCGACGCAGTCAGGAACACTCCGTCGGTCTGTTCGTTCGTTAATATTACGACGGACAAGGTATATAAAAATAAGGAATGGGTCTGGGGATACAGGGAAGATGAAGAACTGTGCGGATACGATCCGTATTCAAACAGTAAAAGCTGCAGCGAACTTGTTACCTACAGCTACACGAAATCTTTTTTCTCCGGTACGTATGCACCGTCCGTTTCGACTGCACGGAGCGGTAACGTCATCGGGGGCGGCGATTATGCGGCCGACCGCATAATTCCCGACTGTATCCGCGCCGTTTCTGAAGGAAAAGAAATCGTCATACGAAATCCTCATTCAACCCGACCGTATCAGCATGTGCTGGAATGTCTGTCAGGATATCTTCTGCTCGCACAGAAACAGACGGAAGATAAAAATACTGCCGGTTCGTATAATTTCGGACCTGACGATTCGAGCTGTTTAACGACAGGAGAACTTGTGCAGCTGTTCTGTTCGCTCTGGGGCGGAAATGCCCAATGGCGTGTTCAGGGAGACGGCGGACCTCACGAAGCAAATTTTCTGAAACTGGACTGTTCAAAAGCAAAGACCCTGCTCGGGTGGAAACCGTACTGGGATATTACGAAGGCGGTTGAAAGCATAACGGAATGGCAGAAGAAAATAAATAGAGGGGGCTGCATTACTGAAATTATGGATAAACAGATAAAAGAGTATTTCGGAAAATTATAAATTACATAGTATCCCTTCTTTAAGGGGTGGCAGTATAGTAAAAAAAAAGTTTTTCTATAGCATAGTGGAGAAAGAAATGAATCAAGTGTGTAAAGAAATCAGAAAAAAAATACTTTATATGCATTTTTATGCGCATGCGTCCCATATCGGTTCCAGTTATTCAATAGTGGAAATTCTGTATACCTTGTATTTTAAAGTTATGAACATTTCACCTGATAATATTCATGATAAAAGCAGAGATAGATTCTTACTGAGTAAAGGGCACAGTTGTTCTGCATTATATGCTGTACTGTGCATGAAAGGTTTTTTTCCGGATCAGTATCTTAATGAATTCGAAACGAACGGCGGTAAACTGCCGGGACACGTAGATAAAGATGCTGCACCAGGAATAGAATGTTCCTCTGGCTCTTTGGGACACGGTTTGTCGGTAGGTACCGGAATGGCATTGAATAACAAGCTTTCTAACTTGCAGGGAAGAATATTTGTTCTTATGGGAGATGGTGAATGTGATGAAGGCAGCGTCTGGGAAGCTGCTATGCTTGCTTCTCAGAAAAAACTGAATAACCTTACTGTGATCATAGATAAAAATAATTTACAAGGTTTTGGATCAACAAAAGATATTCTCGAACAGGATACTTTAAAGGAACGGTTTGTTTCTTTCGGTTGGGACGTGTATGAAGTGGACGGGCACAATATTGAAGAACTTGAAAAGGTATTTGCTGTTTCGTGCAAAAAACCTAAAGCTGTTATTGCACATACAATAAAGGGAAAAGGAGTGAGCTTTATGGAAAATAAACTCGAATGGCATTATAAATCCCCAAACAAAGAACAGTATTTGGAAGCGTTAGCTGAATTGGAGAGAAAATAAAATGCGGACTACATTTGTTAATTGCTTGTTTCAACGTGCGGCCATTGATGAAGATATCTTTCTTATCACTGCTGATCTGGGATTTTCCGTGTTTGAAAATTTTGCAAAAACATATCCAGATAAATTTCTTAATGCTGGCATCTCTGAACAAAACGCTGTCAGTGTTGCTGCAGGTATGGCTTTGTCAGGGAAAAAAGTATATGTTTACAGCATCATACCGTTTATTACAATGCGTTGCTTTGAGCAAATACGAATAGACGTAGCCTATATGAATACAAATGTTAAACTTGTAGGTGTCGGGTCGGGATATGCATACGGACCGCAAGGAAGTACACATCATGCAATTGAAGATATTGCTGTAATGCGCGCATTACCGAATATGACCGTGTGTTGTCCATCTGATCCAATCGAAGCACGAGGATTGATAAATGAAAGTTTTTCCTATAAAGGCCCTATGTACATAAGATTGGCTAGAAATAATGAACCGCACATTCATCAGGAAAATATAGTGGTAAAAATTGGAAAGGCAAATGTTGTGACAGAAGGTTCTGATTTTGTTATTTTTACGACTGGAAATATTCTTGATCTTGGAATAGCTATTGCTACAAATTATTTTCAAAAGGGGAAGAATATTCGTGTGGTGTCGATGCCGACTATAAAACCCATTGATTACGAATATATAACCCAGGTTGTCAAAGACAGAATACCAATTCTGACGCTTGAAGAACACAACATTATAGGTGGCCTAGGGAGTGCTGTCGCTGAGATTGTCGCAGAAACAGGAATAAATGTTCCATTTAAAAGAATCGGTATACCCGACGTCTATCAGCATGCAGTAGGAGACGAAGATTTTTTGAGAAAAGCTGTTAATATGCAGGGCAATGCAGAAAATTTTATTAATGCTGTATTTGGGTGGTAATAAATGCACAGAATTGTTATTACTGGGGCAACGAGTTTTATAGGAATTAATCTCATAAGGCAATATCTTCTTACTGAAAGTGATATTTGTATATATGCAGTAGTAAGAAAAAATTCTCCTTCGCGAATAAAATTGCCGGTATCAGAAAAAGTTAAAATAATAGAACTTGATATGGAGGAATATTTCAAATTAGCATCAAAAATCAATGAACCATGTGATTCTTTTTTTTCACTCGCATGGAATGGGACAAGAGGTTTTGATAGATCTAATGCAGAGTTACAGAACAAAAATTTCATTTTTTCCTGTGATGTATTAAACGCTGCACTAGAACTTGGATGTAATACTTTTATAACGGCCGGTTCCCAGGCTGAATACGGTTTACATAGCACTTATATTACAGAAGAAACGGCGGCAAAACCTGTAACTGCGTATGGAAAAAGCAAGCTCCAATTCTATAGTGAAGCGAAAAAAAATGTAATGAAATATTCAGTTAGACTCATTGAACCTAGATTTTTAGTCTGTATGGGGAAGTGATTCTGAAAAACATGATTATGGACATTCTTAATAAAATGTTGCATGATCAGCGCTGTGATATGACGCTGTGTATACAGAATTGGGATTTTATGCATATACACGATGCTGCTTCTGCACTCGTTCAGTTAGTCAATACGCCGACTGCGCAGGGAGTGTATAATTTTTGGTAGTGGTATCTGTAAACCGTTAAAAGAATATATTATGGAAAATGTACAAATTAACAAATTCTAAAAGCGAATTAGCTTTTGGCGCAATTCCATATGATAAAGAAGGAATGGTGAATGTAATGCCAAATATACAAAAAATGATTCATGACATTTCCTTTAAGCCAATTATTTCTTTTTCACTTGGAATAATGGAAATAATTGGAGAAAAAATGGAAAGAAAAAATGAAAAATGATAAACCTTTGTTAAGCATCTGTATTCCAACGTATAACCGAGGTTATATGTTGGATTTAGTATTAAGAAAGCTGTCTCCTATAATGATGAAATATAACATTCCGATTTATATTTCAGATAATAATTCACCGGATAATACGGAACAAATAGTTTCTGAACATATAAAAAATAATCACAATATTTATTATTTTAAACAATTTGAAAACGTTGGTCCTGATAAAAATTTCGAGTATCTCTTATTGAACTCAAATTCGAAATATAAGTGGCTTTTAAGCGATAGTACTGAATTAAAAGAAGAAGAATTTGTCATTTTTTTGAACAGAATTAAAAACGTTGATTATGATTTTATAGTTACCGGTTCTGAAAACAGAACTGATGCGTACTCTAGTAAATTTTATTGTAATCCGTCAGAATTACTTGAAGATCTTGGCTGGCATATGACTTATCTTAGTTGTTTAATTTATAATGAAAATATTTTGAATAATTGCGTTTTTTCTCGGTATTATAAAAGTCGTTTTTTACAGACAGGGATAATATTTGAGTATATTATTACCCAAAAATGTAGTGTGTATTTTGATAATGAAATAAAAACTGCTAATTTAAATGTACCTGGAGTTGATCTTTCTGAAAAGCGAGATCATTGGGATAAAATTGTTTTTACAGTTTTTTCAAGGGATTGGTATTTGTTCGTTATGTCACTACCTGTTTTATACTCGTTTGAGTCTAAAAATATTTGTATCAGGAAGCATGCTTCTGAATCTGATTTATTTAACTCGAATTATTTGTTAATGTTAAAGCAAAATAATTGGATACAATATAAAACAATAAAAGAAAATCGATTTTTTATACAGCAAACTGTTACACAAAAAAAATATTTTGAAATACTTATCGTAAGCATGTTTCCATATTTTCTTTTGCCATATAACTACGTTAATAAAATATCAGAACTAAAAAAAAATATGAAACAGAGAGTTAAAATAACTAAAATAGGAAAAATGCTTTTATCTGTAAAACACAAATATGAGAGGAGAAAATTATAGTATTTTCTTTTCTATCAAATCTGTACTATAAAAATAATCAATTTTTTTCCGCTTGTATATGTGCATTTTTTCAAGAAAAAGTTTTATGAGATACTTTCTCTTTTCCTTGCCTTTTAAGCCATAATGTGTTTTGACTTTTGTAAGTGAAAGTTTTTGATAATGTTTCCAAACAGTATAAAAAGGATAGTTATCATATTTATACTCAAACATCCATGGTTTAAGACTACCAGCGTAATGAATGATTACTGGAGTTTGTACTTCGTTATACATGGTCTGGAATAATTTCTTTTCACACAAATTCTGATCTAATGGAATATGAAACATATAGATCATTGTGTTAAAAGAAGCAGAAATTTTTTTCCATGTTCCGTGCAGTGTATAGTTTAAAGCGTCCTGATCGCACATAGGACAAAGTGAAGGATTTTTAGTGGCAAAAGACAGTGCGGAACCGCATACATCGTAATTTCTAAACCAATCGAGGTTTATTAATAACATACCTGCATTAAAATAGGATTCCGACAGAGGGTATCCTAATCGGTTAT
>Ga0183099_1001968_pt1 | contig 11041 bp, 10 predicted proteins | sample Biomet1_FD_127788 | JGI IMG/M metagenome (GOLD analysis project Ga0183099, IMG submission 127788) | Microbial communities from bioreactor (seeded with anoxic lake sediment) at LBNL, California, USA - Biofuel metagenome 1 | ecosystem: Engineered > Bioreactor > Anaerobic > Unclassified ... | reverse complement strand
CCCCGCCACGCAGTGCAGTGGCGCGCCAAGGCCGCACCGGACACGCCCAAGGGAGCGCACGCGCATGGAACAACGCCGCATCATGGTGGTTGAAGACCACGCCCAGACAAGGGAACTGCTGCAATACAACCTCACGGCCGCGGGCTACGACGTGCGCACGGCCGGCGCGGGCGAGCAGGGGCTCGACGCCATGAGCCGCTGGCGGCCGGACCTGGTGCTGCTCGACATCATGCTGCCGGAGATGGACGGGCTTGAGGTGTGCCGCAGACTCAAGCAGCTGCCCACTTTGCGGGCCGTGCCGGTCATCATGCTCACGGCGCGCGGCGACGAGGTGGACCGCGTGGTGGGCTTGGAGCTCGGCGCCGAGGACTACGTGGTCAAGCCCTTCAGCCCGCGCGAGCTGCTCTTGCGCATAAAAAACGCCCTGCGCCGCGCCGGGGGCGAGCCCGCCGCGGTAGACGACGTGTGGCGCTACGAGGGCCTGGTGGTGAACTTCGCCGCGCACGAGATGGACGTGGACGGCGAAAAGCGCCAGCTCACCGCCACGGAGCACCGGCTGTTGAAAGAGCTGGTGCAGGCGCGGGGCCGCGTGCTCTCACGCGACCGCCTGCTCGACACCGTGTGGAACACGGACTTCGAGGGCGCCTCGCGCACGGTGGACACGCACATGCGCCGCCTGCGCGCCAAGCTCGACCGCTACGCCGTCTGCATCGAGACCGTGCGCGGCGTGGGCTACCGCTTCCGCGCCTAGGGCCAAAAGGCCACCCGCCGATCGGCTGGCGCTTGCGCACTTGTTCCACTGCCGTCACACCCCGGTAACCCGCGCCGTTGCTGGCCATGCTAGGTTTGCCCAACCAAACCAGGAAGGCCCGGCCGGAATCATCCTCGCCATGGCCTTCCGCCCCGGAGCGGCTGCGCCGCCGGGGCCACACCTCTGGAGGACAGCATGCACGGAACCTTGCGCCAGCAGTTGTTGAACGCGTTGACCGGCCTGACCCCGCCCGTTTGCCCCGATGCCGAAATGGACGACACCCCGCGCCTGGACGCCTGCGCGGACGAAAACGAGTACGCCTCGCGCGTGGTGGAGGTGGGCATGCAGCTGGCCCTGCGCCGCCGCATGGAGGCACGCCGCGCGGAAATCGAGGAAGCCCTCGCGCGCATGGACACCGGCGTGTACGGCGTGTGCGAGGACTGCGGCGACGACATCGCCCTGGCGCGGCTTTTGGCCAACCCCACGGCCCGGCTGTGCGTCAACTGCCAGAGCGACCGCGAAAGCTCGCCCTTCCTGAGGTGCGCATAACATGGCCCCCAACGCCAACGCGGAAGCCACGATGACCGGCAACGAAAAATATCCCAGCGTGACCCCGGACACCTTCGCCATCGACCTGCATGTGCACTCGCGCCACTCCACCCGGCCCTCCCAGTGGGTGCTCCAGCGCATGGGCTGCCCGGAAAGCTTCACCAAGCCGCGCAGGATCTATGACATCGCCCGCGCGCGCGGCATGGGCCTCGTGACCATAACCGACCACAACACCATCACGGGGTCATTGGAAATCGCCCATTTGCCCGGAGCCTTCGTCAGCGAGGAGATCACCACCTACTTCCCCGAGGACCGCTGCAAGCTCCATGTCCTGGCCTACAACATCACCGAGGCCCACCACGCGGAGTTCCAGCGCCTGCGCGAAAACGTCTTCGAGCTCGTGCCCTACCTGCGGGCCGAGGGCATCGTCCATGTGCTGGCCCACCCGCTCTTCGCGGTCAATGGCAAGCTCACGCCGGAGCACTTCGAGCAGGCGCTTCTGCTCTTCAACACCCTGGAGCTGAACGGCTCGCGCGACGCCTTCCAGAACAGCGCCCTGCGGCAGATAGCCGCCGCGCTGACGCCGGAGGTGCTGGAGCGCCTGGCGGACAAGCACGGCATCGATCCCTTTGGCGGCGCGCCCTGGATCAAGGCGCTGGTGGCCGGCAGCGACGACCACTCGTCCCTCGGCATTGCGCGCATGCACACGCGCTTCAGCGGTCCGGCCACGGTGTCCCACCTGCTTGCGGCCATCCCCGCCGGTCAGGGGCGCATCGAGGGCGAGCCGGCCAGCCCCTGGAACATGGCCCACAACCTGTGCGGCATCGCCTTCCAGTTCTACAAGAGCCGCAGCGGCCGCCTGCCGGAAAGCCATCTCTGCGTGCGCTTCGCCGACGCCCTGCTGGACCCGGCCGCGCCGCGCAAACGGAACCTGCGGTCTTCCCTGCGCACAATCTCCGATCGGGCGCGCCTGGGCCTCTACGCCCTGGTTGCGGATAAAAACGCCACCAGCTCCATGCTCCTGGCCGAGGCCAGCCAGGTCATCCGCGCCGATGCAAACATGATGGACGCGGCGCGCGGACGCGACACCGGAGCCGCGCCCGAGGACACCTGGCGGCGCTTCGTCTCCCGCGTGTCCGACCGGCTGCTGGCGCGCTTCGCCGGGCGCACCCTCGCCGCCGTGCAAAGCGCGGACATCTTCGGCCTGTTCCACGAGGTGGCCTCGGCCGGATCGCTCTACGCCATGCTTTCGCCCTTTTTCCTGGCCTGCGAGCTGTTCGCCAGCGAGCGCGCCTTCGCCCGCCAATGTCTGGACCGCTTCGGCCTCACGGCCCCGCGCGCCCGGAAGAGCGAGCTCAAAATCGCGCACTTCACCGACACCTTCGCCGAGGTCAACGGCGTTGCCCGCACCATCCAGCAGCAAATCGAGCTTGCGGGCAAGCACGGCAAGGACATGACCGTGGTCACCTGCACCGGGGGGCTGGAGCGCGACGACATCTCCAAGGGCGCGGCGCGCTTCGCCCCGGTGGGATCCTTCAGCATGCCGGAGTATCCGGAGATAACCCTGCACTACCCACCCTTCCTCAAACTGCTGGCCTGGTGCGCGGAGCAGGACTTCGACTGCATTCTGACCGCCACCCCCGGCCCCATGGGGCTGGCCGGGCTGGCCATTGCGCGCATCCTCAAAATTCCGGTGCACGGCACCTACCACACGGCCTTCCCCCAGTACGTGCGCATGTTCACCGAGGACCCGGCCATGGAGGACGCGGCCTGGCGCTACATGCGCTGGTTCTACGGGCAAATGGACACCATCTACGCCCCCAGCCGCTCCACGGCCCAGGACCTGGCCGAGCGCGGCATCAAGGCCGAGCGCATAGTGGTGCACCCGCGCGGCGTGGATGCGGAACGCTTCCACCCGGACAATGAGGGCCGGTTCTTCGCGGACATGGGCCTGGCCCGGCAGGTTCAAGATACTCTATGTGGGCCGCGTCTCGCGCGAGAAGAGCCTGGACGTTTTGGCCGAAGCCTTCCGCCAGGTCCACAAACACAGGCCGGACGCGCGGCTCGTCATCGTGGGCGACGGCCCGTACCTGGAGGAGATGCGCGCCCAGACGGCGGACCTGCCCGTGGTCTTCACCGGCTACCTGCAGGGCGAGGCGCTCACCAGCGCCTACGCCGGGGCGGATCTCTTCGTGTTCCCCAGCGCCACGGACACCTTCGGCAACGTGGTGCTGGAGGCCCAGGCCAGCGGCCTGCCCGTGGTGGTGACGAGCGCCGGCGGCCCGCGCGAGGCCATGCAGCCCGGCCGCACAGGTCTGGTGGTGGCGCCGTACGACCCGCAAGCCCTGGCCATGAGCGTCCTCGACCTGATGCTGGACCGCGAGCGCCTGGCGAGCATGGCCGGGCTGGCGCGCAAGTTCGCGGCGCAAACATCCTTCGACCAGGCCTTCCTCAGAACCTGGGACATTTACGCGGGCATCGTGCGAGGGCACAACGCGGCCGGGAAGTCCGCCCTGTCCTCCCCGGGCATGACCGCACCGAACGCGCTCGACCACGGCAACGGCGGCGACACCGGCGGGAGCAGCAGCCCGCGCGGCCAGGCCAAGGCCGCATAACCCGCAAAGACGGCCCGGCCAGAAGCGGCGTGAACCAAACAAAAGCCCCCGCGTCCAGCAGTGCCGGACGCGGGGGCCTGTTTGTTCGCGGTGAGCCTTGGCTTACTTGGACGCGTTCTTGGAATCCACGGACGCGGCGGGCTTGACCACCGAAACGGACGCCGGGGCGGAGGCGGCGGGCTTCACCGCTTCAGTTGCGGGCTTGGCGGCAACGGGAACGACGGGCTTCTTCTCGTCCTTCTTCTCGTCCTTCTTCTCGGCGGGCGCATCGCCGGACTTTTCCGCGGGCTTGCCGCCGCAGAGCTTGTCGCCGCACTTGGCGGCCTTGGCGGCCTCGGCCGTCTCGGCGGAGATCTTGAGGCTGGACGGCTCGTCCATGGTCTGCGCGGTGCGCCAGGAAACCTCAAGGCTGAAGCGCGCCTTGTCCTTCTTCACGCGGGCCTCCACCTCAACCTCGGCGGTCTCCGTGGGGGTCAAGGTCAGGCTCTCGCCGTCCTTCTCCACCACGATGACGCCGCTCTTGAAGCCCTCGGCGAGCTGGGTGAGGTACTCGGCCACGGCGGCGCTCTCCATGAGCGTCTTCATCTCGATCTTGTCCTTGTCCATGTGGTCCTCCAGTATGTTCGTCGGTTGGGGGCAATTAACGGCGGGTTACGCAAGGGAAAGCAGAATGGGCACAAGAAAACGGTCGTCGATGTCCGGGCTGTGGCCGTAGCCGATGAGCGGGCAGTCGATGACCTCGACCCCGAGGTTGCGGATGCGCGCAAGGTCGAGCCCGCCAGGGTACTGGCCATGGGCGGTGTCGACCAGGACGAAGTGCAGCACGTCGCACAGGGCTATGCCCGGCGCGTCGCTCATGAGCACCCCGGCCAGACGCTCCACCTGGTCCGCCACGCTTAAGCCCAGGCACTCCGGATCCACCCCTGTTGAAGGCACATAGACCTTGGGGCAGGTGGCCTGGGCCACGGCCTGGCCAACGCCGCGCGGCAGCAGGTTCGCCAGCACGCTGGAGTGGAAGCTGCCCATGGGGTAGCAGATGAGCTCCGCGCCCTGGATGAGCGTGCGCATCTTGTCGCGGATGGGCTGCTCCACCGTGCGGCCGGTGTCATCGGACAAAAACAACCGGGTGATGGGCGAGGTGAGCTTGGCCGTCTCTTTGCCGGTCATGCGGTGCTGGCCCACCACGAGGCTGCCGTCGGCCAGCTCCGCCGCGAGGTGCAGGTTCTTGTTCACCACCGGGCGCACGGTGCCGCGCACCTGCACCAGGTTGGAGAACATGAAGATCACCGGGTCCAGGTGCCTGCGGTTGGCCAGGTAGCCGCCCGCCAGCACCAGGTTGCCGATGCTTGCGCCGCGCAGGTCGAAGTCCTCGGGCATGTTTTGCTGGAACATGGCCAGGTGGTTGCGCACGATCTTGCGCATGGGGTCGGGGATGCGCGCCACAAGCTCGTTTTTGCCGCGCACCATATGGTCCAGGGTGTGGCGCAGGGCGCTCTGGTCCGGGTCATCCGGCCCATTCTGTCCAGCGGGCCCGGCGGGCAGGCGATGGGCGAAGAGCGCGAAAATCTCCGGATTGCCGCGCAGGCTCTGGTCGGCCAGGGCCATGAGCCGGTTGCGTATGTCGCCCACGGCGGGCATGTTGAAGGCCAGCCGCAGCTTGGCCGAGCTGCCGCCGGAGTCAAAGGGCGTGATGACGTGCACGGAGTTGTGGGTGTAGTTCACCAGCCGCGCACTGGCGCGCTTGAGGGCCGTGCCGCCGCTGAAGAACAGCAGCTTTGGTCCCAGCTCCGGGCATTTCTCCAGCCGCGCCAGGGCCATGTGATTGGGAATCTCCACCTCGCGGCGAATCCAGGTCTTGGCCACCGTTGTTTCTCCTCGCAAGGCTCAGCCGTGCACCAGATATTCGATGCAGAAGTCCGCGGCGCGCTCAAAGTCCACGCCGCCGGTGATTTCGACCATGTCGCAGCGGGCCAGCAGCTCCGCGTATTCGGCGGGCTCCGGGTCCTGCCACTGGCTGTCGCCGTTTCTCGGCAGGGAAAAGAGCCCGGCCGCCTTCATGAACGCGGGCAGCAGGTCCGGCCTGTCCTGGGCCTTCACGAAGCGGATGTCCGTCTCGCCCGCGCCGCGCTTCCAGTTCAGCACCACAAGCCCGCGCATGGGCGCCTGGAGCACGAAGCGCCCCTCGCCGAAGCACTTGTCCAGATAAACGTCATACTTGTGCTCCAGGTGCCACAGGTGGTCCACGTCCATTTCGAGGAAGCGCTCACGGTCGGCCAGGGGCACCACGCCGGACAGATTGGGGTTGTTCAGCGCCGTGCCGGGGTTGATGCGCGGCAGCTTGGGCACTCCGCACATGCACAGGCCCTTGCCGGTGTCGTCCGCCGCCACCAGCAGGCGGTCATTGCTGACAAAGAGCGCGCCCCGGCTCATGACGTGCATGGCCAGGGTGCTTTTGCCCGCGCCGGAAAAGCCGCACAGGCCAAGCCCGCGCAGGCGTCCGCCGCCGGAATCGGCCATGAGGTGCCCCACGGCGGCGGCGTGGCCCAGCAGGCAGCCCTGGTGCAGCTTGTGTTCAATGTAGCGGTTGTTGACGAAGTTGATGACCTGATTGGCGTTCTTGAGGCAGGGGCCGACGGCCAGGTTGCGCCCGTGGCCGAAGAGAAACACCATGCCGGTGAGCACCTTGCGCACCAGGCGTCCGCCGGGCACATCGACATATTCCTCCTTGACCTTGCTCTTGCCGGGGTCCGGGGCCTTGGCCGCCAGATCGAGGGGAATGGACGGGGCCGGGCCTTCCAGGGCCGTAACGCTCACATCCACAGCACTCTTGGCGGCCACGAACCCGCCGAAGTAGGCGTCCAGCTCGGCCAGCAGAGCCTCGGAGTTGGAGCGCACCTCAATGCGGCAGTCGCCCAGATCAAGGTACAGGGCATACGGGGCCGGCGCGTCGCCGCCCAGCATCTCGGCCAGGGAGCCCATGACATAACCGTGGCGGCTCATGCTTCAATCCTCCTCGCGGCGTAGTCCGCGTACAGCTTGGCGGCGTCGATGCCCCTGGCCTCCTGAATGCCCCGGAATCCGCCGAAGGCCGAAACCTCGAAGATCCGCGGGCCGTCGTCGGTCAGGGCCACGTCCACGCAGGTGAAGTCCAGCTTGAACAGATCCTGGGCGCGCCAGGCCAGGTCGATGACGTCCTGCGGCGGGTCGAAGGGGGCGTAGCGTCCGCCCGAGGCCGTGGTGGTGTTCCACGCGCCGGGCTTGCGGCAGCGGGCGTAGGTGGTCAGGTACTCGCCGCCAAGAAACACCACGCCCAGGTCGCGGTCGCCCAGGGCGATGGTCTTCTGGATGTAGAACAGGCCGTGTTCGCGCTGATAGTCGGCCAACTCCGCACGCAGCTCCGGGCCGGGCTTGAGGATGCGCATGCCGCGCGCCTTGGTGGAGAACAGCGGCTTCACGATGGCCTCGCCGTAGCCGGAAACAGCCGCAAACGCCGCGTCCAGGTCTTCGGTCACCGTGGTGGGGGGCATGGGCATATCTCCAAGGGCCAGGGTCGTGGTGCAGGAGAGCCGGTCCAGCAGGCCCATGACCGCGCCCGGGCGGGAGAACATGACCACGCCGCGGCCTTCCAGAAAGCGCAGCATCTCCAGGCGGTCGAGCAAGCCCGGCGCATACTCCGGCCCCAGTTTCTTCAAGAGCAGGCCCCGGCACCGCGAGATGTCCCGCCCCTCGTACATGGCCCGGCCCGTGTCCAGATCCAGGCTCAGCCGGTCCAGCTCGATGAGCAGGGGCTCCGCCCCGCAGGCCTCGGCCGCGCGCTGGGCCAAGAGCTCGGAGGACCAGCCCCCGCGCACGCCCACCACGCCAAGGGGCGGGACTGTTTGCATGTTCGTCTGCGTCATTGGTTCCCGTCCTCAGGAAAAGAGCACCTGCTCCGGCAGGACGAAATCCCGCCAGGGCCGGCCCTGGTGTTCGGCCACGCGCTCCAGCAGGTAGTGCGCCCGCTGGCACATGCCGCGCGAGAAGGCCGGGTTGAGTTCAAAGCGTGTGGAGGTGAAGAGCGAACGCGCCAGGGCTAAAGCCATGCGCGCCTCAAAGGCCGTGTCGCCATTGCTTTGGGCAAAGGTGCGGGCAAAGGCCAAGAACTCGCCCATGATCCAGTGGATGCGCGCGCGCAGGTGCGACTCGAACACCGGCATGCGGTAGTTCGACACCAGGAACACGCTCACGTCCTGCACGTAGTCCGAGGGCCTGGAGCGGTGCACGTCCAGGTAGTGCAGGCGCTGGGTCTGGTGGTTGTAAACCAGGTTGTTGACGTTGAAATCGCCGTGGATGAGCACCGAGAACGGCGCGGCGAGGTCCTTTTCAATGCCGCCGCAAACCGTGAGCAGTTCTTCCGTGGCGGGCGCGCGGTGGCCGCAGATGGTCTTCTCCGGCCGCAGGAACCCGGGGTGGATTTGCAGCACCGAATCCAGCCGCGAGGCCACCTGGGTCATGAAGGCCGCGGGCACGGGCGCATTGGTTCGCGTGGTCTCCCAAATGTCCTGCACGGTCTGGGTCATGATGAACACGGCGTTCTGGAGCACGTCCTCGCCCGCGGTCAAGAGCACCTCGTCCAGGTTGCACCCGGGCAGAAACTCCACCAGAAGCGAGGCCTTGTCGTTGTCCTCGTGGTAGCCGAAAACCCCTGCCACCAGCCCGGGGTAGGTTTTGGCCCAAAGCTCCAGGCCCTCTTTTTCGGCCAATATTTTGCTGCGGGCGCCCTCTTTGTAGATGCTGCCCAATGGATCCATGCCGGGGCCGCCGGTGTCGCCCTCGCCCGCCAGGACCTTGGAATCCACCCGGCCGATGCGGCAGCCGCTGCGCGTGCCCCAGATGGCCTTGAAGTCCACGCTGGTGAGCCCGCCCGCGAAGCCGGTCTTGGTGAGGGTTTGCTGCAGGGCCTCGAACTGCTCGATCTTGATGCGCTCGCCCAGGATGGAGAAGATGAGCGCCTCGCCCACGTTCAGCAGCGCATCGCCGATGCGCTCCAGATAGCGGAAGATGAACAGCACGGTGATGAGGTTCTGCACGTTCTTGCCCGTGCGCAGCTCGCCCATGATGCGGTCGAAGCCCACCTTGTACATGCGGTCCAGGGAGTACTCGGCCCGGCACACGGAAAGCGCGCCGGAGATGTCCGCCTTTTGGAAGGCGGGCAGCACCCCCGCGATGCAGGACTCGATCTCCTGAAACATCTCGCGGTAGGCGTAGCTGGAAAGGAAGGTGTGGTCGGTCAGGTAGTTGGTCTGCTGCACCACGTTGACGCAGAAGTCGGCCACGCGCTCCAGGTTCACGCACATGACCTGGATGGCGCGCACGCGGTTGCCCGTGGTCTTGTCCAGCACGTGGCCGGCCTCGCTCTCGTGGAAGTGGCCGTAGCACTTGTTCTCGATGACCGTTTTGAGGTTGTCGATGTAGTCGTCGCGGCCGACGATATGGTCGTAGAGGCTGTGGCTGGGCGCGTCGAGGAAGTTCAGGGTGGCGCGCACCTGGCGCTCCACCTCGGCCACCATGAAGGTGAAGTTCTCCTCAAGGCCCTCGAAGGTGATCATCCGCCGCGCCCTACGCTTCCACCCGGATGGTGCGCTCGCCCGTGGCGATGGGGCTCTTGGCGTCCTTCCAGGCGATCTTGATGGTCATCTTGCTCTCGCCGTCCTTGCGCTTGGCCTTGACGGCGAAGCTCATGAGCGCGCCAGGGGCCAGGGTTATCTCCTCGGCCTCGCTGCGCAGCACCACGCGGCCTTTGCCGAAGCCCTCGGTGAGGGCGGCCAGAAAGGCCTGGATGCTCTTCTCGTCCTGCACGGAATCGAACTCGAACTTGCCGTCGTTTGACATGGCGGTCTCCTTGGTATTGCCCGGCCTAGGCGGAAAGGCGGGCGGTGTACTCGTTGATGACGCAGGCGCGGTCCATGCCGCTGGCCAGCAGGCGCTTGCGGACGGCGATGTCCTCCCAGGCGGGCTGCACGCCGATTTCGCGCAGGACCTTGTCGGAGGTCTTGTCCGGGTTTCTGATCTTCTCGCTCATGTGGGTGTCGTCGCCCATGAACACGAGCTGCCGGCGCTCGGTCCAGCCCTTGCGGTTCTTGCGCGCCAGGGTGTCGATGAGAAACTCGGTGTAGCGCTGCGATTGCGGGTTCCACACCTCGCAGCCGTCCACGTCGTAGTCGGCCAGCAGCACGGGCCAAAACTGCTCCGGGTGCGGAATGACAATGCCCGCGCCAAAGCCCCGGGCCTCCTCGATGACCTCGCTGGCGCGGTAGAAGTACTGCATGGGGAACTGGGCCTTCACCCGCAGCTTCACGGCCTGGGCAAAGGCCTGCACGCGGGTCACAAGGCGCTCGCCGTAGCGCGGGCGCTGGGCGTCCAGAAAGCCGCGCACCAGCTTGTTCTTCAGCGCATCCAGCGGCAGCGCGCCCACGTGCTTGTCCAAAAGGGCCAGCAGCTTGAGCGCGTGCATCCGGGCGAAGCGGATGGTCTCCTCCGCCGCGCCGGTATCGGCCGCCACTGCGGAAAGCCGCTCCTCGTCCCGGCCGGAGAGCACGTGCAGAAATTCAAACAGCTGGCTGGAGCGGTAGCGCGCGGTGTGGGCCAGCATGGCGGCCAGCACCCCGGCGCGCTCCAGGCGGTCGGCGCGGAAGTGGATGAGCAGCTGCACCTTCTGGTTGAAGCCGCTGGAGTAGCAGTCCACCTCCACCCCGGCGTAGTCTGCCGTAGCCTGACGATCTCGTTGTGCTGGGTGGGGATGATGAGGCTTTGCGCGCAGGCGGGAAAGGTGGCCTCGATGCGTCGTTTGATGAGCGGCATGGGCACGTATTCCGGGTGCCAGTGCAGGGCCAGCACGCGCTCCTGCCGGGGCAGCACCTCGGCCGGGGCGGCGATGAGCTCCTCCTCCTGCGGGTGAGCTTTGTGGCGTGATGGCGAAAAAGCGCGCTCGTCCTCTTCCGTCGGGGCATCGGCCGCTGCGGCGGGGTCCATGGCGCGCCCGCGTGCTTGTACTGCTTCATTGTGCGTTCGCCCCCAGGCTATTTCGCCACGGCGTGGCAGGACTTCTTGGAGGCGTTCAGGGCTTCCAGCGCGGCGGCCAGGGCGG
>Ga0183099_1001967_pt1 | contig 11042 bp, 10 predicted proteins | sample Biomet1_FD_127788 | JGI IMG/M metagenome (GOLD analysis project Ga0183099, IMG submission 127788) | Microbial communities from bioreactor (seeded with anoxic lake sediment) at LBNL, California, USA - Biofuel metagenome 1 | ecosystem: Engineered > Bioreactor > Anaerobic > Unclassified ... | reverse complement strand
CGCGGGGGAGAGGGAGGGTGGGGGCGCCCGAAAGCGGCAAAAAGCAGCCCGCAGCGAGGATCGTCGAGCCGCGCACGATGACCGCGCCGTCATGCAGCGGCGTGTTCGGCTCAAAGATGTTTTCAATCAGTGCACCGGAGAGCGCGCCTTCAATGCGTGTTCCGGTGCTCACGAGGTCGCCAAGCCCCGCTTTTGTTCAAACACGATCAGTGCGCCAACGCGGCGGTGCGACAGCGAGAGAATCGCCGTCTGCATATCGCGAATCAAGGCCGTATGCTGTACGCTTGAGGCGTCATACCAGCCCTTTCCGAGGCGCTTGCCGCTTCTGCCGAGCTTTTCCAGCACACGCCGGATCTCCGGCTGAAACAGAATCACCAGCACGATGATGATCGAGCCGGAGGTCAGAATGGAATCCAACAGCCAACTCAGGATGGTCAGCGAAAAGAGCTGGGCGACAATCGAGCACAGAAATAGCAGCCCGATGCCTTTGAGCACCTCGTATGCGCGGGTCTCTTTTGTCCAGACGATGAGCTTATAGATTAGAATGGTGATGATTGCGATGTCGAGCGCGTCCTGAATGAAGAACTGCGAAAAGCCGCTTGCAAGCGCCTTTGTGATGCTGGTATACGACAATTTTGCGTTCTCCTTTCTCAGCGGAGCGTGCGCGAAAACGCGCATAAATCCACTCGTCTACTCTTTTATGACGTGATCGGCGATATCCGTTTCGTATGCGGTGACTTTTTCGTTGAGCGTCTTGCCCGTGAGGCTGCCGGAAGACTCATACTCGCGAATGACGAGCTCCGCAAGCTCTTTTTGCCTGCGCATCCCTTCGTCGTCCAGCAGTGGTTCCTCAATGGGGAGTCCGTCCAGTTTTCTTACCCTTGTTTTCATGTTTGATCCTCGCCTAACATTTCTATTATAGCATACACAATCCGGCACTTTGGCGACTAAATTTGAATTTTCCGTGGCGTTTTGTTTTGATTAAAAATCAATGCGTTGATTCCAAAAAGCTGACAGAATAAAGCGATTCGCAAGCAAGATTCGATCGATGGATTTGGAGAAAATAGTACAAACTGGGGTTGTCGAAGCAGCTCAATCATCGCGCATTCATAAAAACAGATACAAGAAATATCTTTCCCTTTATTATTTGCATAAGAACGTGATAAAATCAAGTGAAAGGATATCATTTCCAGCTGATTCGGGAGGGTTTATGTCCATTCTTCTCTATCACGGTTCCTCCACCGGCGGCATTCAAACGCTGCAACCATTCACTGCGGATCACGGTAGACCATATGTGTATTTCACCACCAACGACGTTTCGGCGGCGTTTTACGCGTCCCGTGCCGTGGAGTCCCCGTATTATTGGGTACCTTACGGTTATGATGCGAAAGGCAGAATCACCTATACCGAGGTTTGGAAAAACGCGTTTTCCGAAGTGTTCGCGGGAAAAACAGGGTATCTGTATTGCTGCGAGGGGGATGATCAAAAGCTCCTCCGCTTCCCGACGCACAAGAGCCTGCGACTGTCGCAGGAGCCGGTTGCAGTCTCCCGCTGTGAGCGCATCGACGACCTGCAAAGCTGGTTTCTCCAGCGGGAACGGGACGGAAAGCTCGTCATCCAGCGGTATGAATCCCTCGCGCCGGATCAGCTGTCACTCTGGCACGGCATGGTGCTCGAAGAGCTGATCGATAGTTTTTCCGGCGTTGGGCCGGATCATCCGTACGCAAAGTTTGTGCAGGAGAAGCTGCCCGCCGTCTGGGAGCGGTTTCTGCACGAAGCGCAATAGGAAACGAACAAACGCTGCAACGCGCCGTTGAATAGACAGCGCGTTTTTTTTGATTCAAGCAGTTATTCTTTCGCTTGCGGTTCCCGCAGCATGCACCAAAACGACAGCTCGCCGCCGGGCATGGTTCCGGTGTGGATGAGCTGAAACCCGCGCTGTTCATAATAAGCGACGTTGGCATGCTGGTGCGTCTCAAGATAGATTGGCATTGTTTCCCGATCCGCCCGCTCAAACATCCTTTTGAGTAGTGCCGAGCCCGCGCCGGTGCGCTGGCGCGCGGGATTGACCGCGATTCCCCAGAGATAATAGTGCGCTCTGCCGGCAAGCAGCCGCTCCTGCGTGTCGGCGAGAAACGTTTCGCTCGCGCTCACCACCGCATATTGACGAATCCCCACCACGAGAGGTGCCGCGAGAAATCCGCTCTTGACGTAGTCCCAGTCCGTCAGCCGCGTATGGCCCGGCGGCAGCAGAAAAAGCACGCCGGAACCATCGTTCGTCGTCAGCACTTCGCCATAGCGCAGCGCGCTCTTGAGCGTGTGCTCCATGTACCACGGCAGCTTCCATTTGCGGCTCACCGGATCGGGAAAATACTCCTTTAGCGAAGGATAGTCAAAGAACGCATTTGCAACCGCCAATGCCGCTTTCTTTGTGTCTTTTTTCTTGAGTGGTACCACCGTCAATTCTTGATTCATGTCCATACTCATATTGTTACTCATGTCCATATTCTTATCTCTATTCGTATTCATAACTATAGCGTTCCCGTTTCGATTGGTCAACCAAATCGATTTCTGCAATCAAATGATCGCATCAAAAAAGGCAGCACGCGGAAGTCAACCGCGTGCTGTCTTTGGTGCTTGGTCGTATTAGTAGTTCTTCACCGTCGGCGTCCAGTATTGTCCGCCGTAGATGTCTGTGATGCGATACGCCATGTCCCAATTGACATTGTCGCCCAGCGACGCGTTGCCGATTTCCCAGCTGCCGGTCGCCGTCATCTGCTCGCCGAGATAGTAGGCGTCGCTAAACGTACCATCATAGTTGTAGTAATCGCAGAGGAAGTCAATCTTGTCGCCGGAAACGATCTCGACGAGTCCCTTCATGATCGTGTCGGTCGAGGTCGCGGCGTAGTCATACTGCGCGCCGAGCACCTCGCCATAGGGGTTCTCGCTCGTGAAGCGCAGGGATGATGTTCACGCGCGTGTCGTTGAGCATCGCGGGAACGCGGCCGAGAATCGTATAGCTCTCGTCCACCTGATCTTCGCTGACGAGGTAGTAGGAGACGATCTGCCCGTTGAGCGAGAGCCACGTGCCGTCATACGCCATGATGAGGTCGTTGTCCGCGTCATAGTCGGCAACGTTGTCGAGGCCGAGGTCGATATACCCCGTTCCGTCATCGATGTAGACGTTTTGCTCCAGGGTCACCACGCTGCTCCACTGCTCCTCGGTGAGCACGAGCGTCGGCGTTTCGCCTTTGTAGGTGAGTATGAGGTTCGCAAAGCCCGCGTTGTTCTTCTGATAGTCGACAACCGAGCCGCGCACGAGGTCTTCGTCCACCCAGCTGGAGTCCTTATCCCCCGTCACCACACTGCGGTTTTTGAGGAAGAGCTCCAGTAGCTGTGTCACGGTATCCGTCGAGCCGCTCGCGGTGTCGCTGCTGCTGGTCGAGCCGCCAAGCAGTGTGCCAAGCAGGCTCCCCGTGTTGTCGCCCAGCAGTGTGCCGAGGGGGTTCTCACTCGAGCCGCTTGCCACCTGACCACCCGCCGCGACGGAGGCAAAGCTCTTGATGCAATCCGAATAGCTCTTGTCGAGCCCGATGGCGTTATAGGTCGCAATCGCGGTGCTCACGCTGCGCAGCGATTGATACGGGAAATAGATCGAAAGCCCGTTCGCGTGCGAAATAGAGCTGGAGTTTCGATTATACTTCACCGCCTCGCGCAGGGTCGCGGACAGCGCGCTGGACTGCGTGGTCGCGAGGTTATCCGCAAAGTGGATCAGGTCGATCTGGTTGATCTTGCTGCTCGTGGAAAAGTCGCGTGAGCCGCTTCTTGCGGTTGCGACGGTGTTGAAGCCATCACCCGCGATGAGCGCACTCGTGGACGAAGAGAACGCCTTAAATGTTGTAGGAACCGTCGCTTCCAGCTCCGCAAGGTCGGTCATCGAGAGCGTCGTCTGGCTGCTATCTCCGCTCATCTTGACATAGTCGTCAACGATTTGCTTGCCGACGTCCAGGGAGTCCATCGCGGGATTATCGGAAAGCGCGGAGAGCCAGTTGGTGTAATCCCAGCCGGTCCCGGGCTCCACCGCCTCGGAAGCCACGAGATAGTCGCCGTACTGAGATGTCACCAGCGCGGTCTCCAGCGTCGCCATCAGGCACGCGTCAAAGCCGATGATGTCAAACTTGACCCCGCCGTCTTTGAGCGCCGTGTTGATTCCGCTGAGGCTCATGCTATCGCCCGGGAAGAGTTCATCGTAGCCGTAACCCGTCAGCGAGCCGCCGCCGTGATCCCAAAGTACGAGAATATAGCGATCCGCAGGATATTCCCGCGCGCTGAATTGGATAAAGTCCGATAGCGTCGCGGGGTCCACCATGGAGCGCTTGCCAACCTTCGCGTCCAGCGTCTCAAGGCCGCCTTGCTTGATGCGGAAGCGCTGGTTTGTGTCGCTCTTGATGATCTGGTTTTGCCAGTTGGAGGCACCGCCCGTTTCGAGGATCACGTTGATGTTATCGTCAAGCGTCGCATTGACCATCTCTTCAAGGTCGGAGGTCGCCATGCCACTCTTGCTCTCAAGATCGGTTCCGCACATATAGACCATCACGGTAACGGTCTTTGCGCGCGCGGTATCGGTGAATTTCTCCCGTGCGCCGCTCGCCACTTCGCGGTTGGGTTCATGCGCCTTGTAGACCTCGTCCGTACTGGAAACAGACGAAATTTGCCCCGTCGTGCTGCCATAGCTGCCAAGCAGGGAACCGAGCGTATCCGAAACCGAAGACGAGCTGCTGGTCGTGCTGTCGGTCGAGTCCGCGCTGCTGAGGCTCGTGTCCGTCGTCGTCGAGGTGTAGTCCCCCAACAGCGAGTTCAGTAAATCACCGCTCGTACTGCCGGAGCACATGTTGAGCAGCAGCACCGCGCCGACGACGATTAGAATCAGCACGAGGATTCGCCCGAAGCAACCGCGCTTGTTGGTTCCGTTTCCATTGTTGTTGCTTGCTCCGCCGATGAGGAGCGCAAGCAGCACGGCAAGCAGTCCGCCGCCGCCACTGCCGCGATCGCCACCGCTACCAAACGATCCGCCGGAGGAGCCGCGCGGGCCTCCGCCTACGCTGCCGCTGCCGAGACCGCTTCCGCGGCGATACGCATTTCCTCCGCCGGAGACGGTTCTTCTCTCTCTGCCGCCCGGTCTGTTTGCAGGACTCATGGTATTACCTCCTGTATACTGTATCAAACTTGTTTCATGTTATTTGAGTTGGAAAGCATCTTAGCATATCACGGCGTTGATGCAATTCCATTTGGCAGGAAGTCCTGTATGCCAGCGTCTTCCAGCACGGTACTCTCGCCGAAGTGGTCACCCGCATAGGCTTTGTAGCCAAAGCGATCCAACACCGGCGAATAGGTGATGACCTCCAGCGTGTCCGCCGTCGGGTCAAGGCGCAAAATTCTTAGATACCCAACACCTTTAATCGGATCATCCTGCACGTTCATCATCATCTGATGCACCGTGCGATCCGGCGTGCCGTCCGCGTTGTCATCCAGCTTTTCGGGAACGTAGAGCATGCCGCCATCATGCCCGCACAACACGAGCCGGATATTGGGAGACTGCTTGACCACGCGCTCAATCAGCCGTCTGCCGATGGAAGTATAGCCGCCGAAGTTCATGTAACTGTGCAGGCAGAGCACGGCGTAGTGATCCGAATAGGTCTTGCAAACCGCGTTGATCCAGTCGCTGGCGTCCACTTCAAACCCGTAGGAAAGCGAAAACACGAGCATCGGGACGCCGCCCGCGGTAAACGTGGTGTAATATGCGTATCCACTCTCGTCGGCAGCGTTCTTTGGATCAAAATCCGTATCCGGCCTGTGATCGAGATACGGCGTGCGCTTGTCGTAGTCCGGCAACTGGTCGTGATTACCCGCGACGGTGAGGATGCGCATTCCTTCCGGCAGGCGGCGAAATCCGTCCACCGCATTCTGCCAGGCGATATCCTGATAGGGGTTATAGACGATATCTCCGGTGTGAACGGTCAAGACCGTGTTATATTTCTTCTGCGTATCGCAAATCCATTGCGTCATCTTGCCAAAAACGTCGCTGTTCGCCGCGGTATACGTTTGCGTGTCGCTCATCCAGGCGATGGAGAACGCCTCCGGCTCCGGCGTTGGTTCGGGTGTGGGTTCCGGCGTGGGTTCCGGCGCGGCGGTTGTCGCTACCGTCGTCGCCGTAGGCAAAGGCGCTTCGGTTGCAGCGCTATCAGCCTGTGTTTGAAGGCTGCTTGTTTGATCTTGCAGCGAGCACGCCGCCAGCAGTGAGACCGCGAGAATTGCAAAACAGGTTGCGAATAGTCGTTTCGTCAGTTGCATATATTCCGGTGGTATTCCTTCCATGCTTGTTGCGTCAATAGAGAGCTTGTTGCGTTATTGGAGTGTTTATTGCATTATTTTAGAGTTTGTTGCATCGCAACAGGGTTGTGCCTGCTACAATTATCTTACCATCCGGGCGCGTCCGCGTCCAGTTGTATGCGCATGTAAATCGTGCTAGAATTGATTTATGAGTATTTTTATTCGGCAAAAGCGATTCGCTATCGTTCTGTTGGCAACGCTGATTCTGGCAAGCACCGGCTGCGGAAAAAGCGCTGATGTTTCCCCCGTGCCAACGCTCGAACCCGTTGTGATGACAACCGACTCGCCGGCGCCGCAGAGCGAGCCTACGCCGTTGCCGCAACCACAGCTGAAATACATCTTTTGTTGATTGGCGACGGCATGGGCAACGCGCAGATTCAGGCGGCAAACGAGGCGCTCCTTGCCACGCAGCAAAGCCCGCTGTGCTTCCTCAACTTTCCCGAGCAAGGTAGCGTGAAGACGCAAAACGTCTCGGGCAAGGTCACGGACTCCGCCGCGGCAGCAACGGCGATCTCCACGGGGCAAAAGACCGTCAACGGCTATCTTGGGCTGGATCAAAACAAAGCCCGCATCGAAACGCTTGCCGAAGCGCTGCGTAACCTCGGACGAAAGATCGGCATTCTGACCACCGTTTCGCTCGATCATGCGACGCCGGGCGGATTCTTTGCGCACGTGGATTCACGGCGCAGCTACTCCATGATTGCAGACGACCTCTTCGCCAGCGGGTTTGACTATTTCGCGGGCGGAAGATTTCATAATACGCCGAATGTAGACGCCTATGCCGAGGAGAACGGATACACACTGATTCACTCGTTTGAAGAGGCACCGACCTCTACCGACGGCAGGCTGATCCTCTCCTCCTCGCTCAACTTTGGCGACTACGGCGTGGTGCCCGCCATCGACGGCGGAGCCCGCACCGACTGGCTGCAGAAGGCGACGGATCTCGCGATTTCGCGCCTGACCAACCCCGCCGGATTCTTCATGATGATCGAAGGCGGCAGAATCGATTACTTCTGCCATTATAACGATGCGGCCTCGTTCGTCTCTGAGCTAATCGACTTTGACAAAGCGGTTCAGAGCGCGCTTGCGTTCTATCTGGCACATCCGCAGGAAACGTTGGTGCTCGTCACTGCCGATCACGAGACCGGCGACGTAACGCTAACCGACGGGGATCGCGGCGCGCTGCTTCGCCAGACGATCTCGAGTGATCAATGCGACGACACGCTGGTCAAGGACTGCATCGCCGCAAAAACGCCGTTTGATCAGGCGCTTCCGCTCTTTGTCTCCGCGTTCGGGTTAAATGATCTCACCGCGGATGAAACCGCTGCTTTGAAGGAAGCCTATTATCGCACGATTCAAAACAGCATGCCGGGCAACACGAGCGACGAGGAGTCCGGCGTCTATGATCCGATCACGACGGCCTGCATCAATCTCGTCGCCGCGCGTGCGGGCGTCGTCTTCGGCTCCGGCGGGCACACGGCGAAGGAGGTTTCGCTCTTCGCGCTCGGCATCGGGTCCGAGTTTTTCAGCGGGGATTACGAAAACACGCATATTCACGACGCGATTCTTCAGGCGGTTGCCGCATATCCCATCTCGTAAGCCAACGGCAATCGAAAAAAACGATACCCAATTTTAAAGCGAATATATGAAGCATGGAAAGGCAACCAGTATGAAACTTACCTTCATCGGAGCGGATCACGAAGTCACCGGAAGCTGCACGCACCTCGATATCTGCGGCAAACACATCCTCATCGACTACGGTATGGAGCAGGGACAAGGATTTTTATCAAAACGCGCCACTGCCCGAACTGCCCGGTGAAATCGATGCGGTGCTGCTGACCCACGCACACATGGATCACTCCGGTCTTTTGCCGCTCTTGTATAAAAACGGCTATCACGGAGAGGTTCACGCCACGAAACCAACCTGCAACCTGTGCGATATCATGCTGCGCGACAGCGCGCACATTCAGGAGTTTGAAGCGGAATGGCGCAATCGCAAAGGCGAGCGCAGCGGTGAAAAGCCCTACGTGCCGCTCTACACAATGGAGGACGCGGAAGGCATTCTCAAGCGGTTCGTGCCGCATCGCTACGATGAAAAATTCACGCTCTTTGAAGGAATTCAGGTGCGCTTTACCGACGCGGGCCACCTGCTCGGTTCTTCCTATATCGAAGTTTGGATCGACGAAAACGGCGAACAGCGCAAGATCGTGTTCTCCGGCGACATCGGCAACGTCAATCTGCCGCTGTTGCGCGATCCTTCTCTCGTGGACGAGGCGGACTATATCATGATGGAGTCCACCTATGGCGACCGACTGCACGACGCGCCTCCCGATTACGCCAAGGCACTCGCGGACGTGCTGCAAGCGACCTTTGACCGCGGCGGCAGCGTCATCGTGCCGTCCTTTGCCGTTGGCCGCACGCAAGAGATGCTGTATTTCATCCGCCAAATCAAGGAGAATCACCTCGTACACGGACACGACAGCTTCCCTGTGTTTGTCGATAGCCCGCTTGCGGAGGCCGCAACGAAAATCTACATTGAAAATGCTGAATTCTGCTATGACGACGAAGCGCGCGCATTTGTGGAGCAGGGCATCAATCCTCTGGAGTTCGAGGGACTGACCGTCACCGAGACCAGCGAGGAATCCATGGCGATCAACACCGACACACGCCCGAAGGTCATCCTCTCGGCAAGTGGCATGTGCGAGGCGGGCAGAATCAAGCACCACCTCAAGCACGGGCTTTGGAACGCCGCAAACACCGTCCTCTTTGTCGGCTTCCAGGCACCGGGTACGATGGGACGTTCCCTGATCGAAGGCGCGGAGAAGGTCAAGCTCTTCGGCGAGACCATTCTTGTCAAAGCCGCGATCAAGCAGCTGCCCGGTATCAGCGGGCATGGAGATGCGAATATGCTCATCAAATGGGCAACGCATTTTTCGCCCAAGCCCCAGCGCGTGTTCGTCAATCACGGCGAAAGCGAGGTTTGCGATCTCTTCACGAAGCGGCTGAGGGACGAATTCGGCCTCAACGCCGTCTCTCCTTTCAGCGGCTCCATCTTTGATCTTGTGAAGAACGAATACGTCCTCGAAGCCCGGCCGGAGCCGCTGACCGAGCGCGTGCATGAGCATATCCCGCAGGAAAGCCGCGAGCAAAGCGGCAGAGTCCCCACTCCGGTCAAGCAGCAGCATGCGCAGCCAAAGCCGCAGTATGTCGCACAGCAACCGCAACAATCGCACCAGCCGCAGCAATAGCAGCAGCGCGTGAGCAGGACTCCTCCTATCAGCAGGTGCTGGTCGCGTTGGAGCGTCTCGTCGATATCGTCAACTCCAGCAAGGGCCGCAGCGGGCGCGAGCTTCGCAGCATCGCAAGCGAGATCAACAACATCAGCAACGAGCTGGAACGCGAATAATCAGCAATAACGAATACGCTAAAGCGTAAACAAAACATCCCGTGGGCTCTCGCCCGCGGGATGTTTGTATGACGCGATACAGGATTTAGTGGAGTTGCAACATCCGCTTTTCTCCGCTGCGCATCAGCGACGCCCACATGAGAATCGCAAGCACGATGAGTACCGCAAACGTGATGGGAGCAATCAGCACGCTTCCGATCACGCCCGCAAGAATCGCGGGTAAAAAGGCGGCGCCCATGCCGGCAAACACGGAGATCATCGTAGCCCCGCCTTGCTTGATAGCCTCGGCCTCACTGTGCCAGTCCAGCCGCGGCATGCGCAGATTGACCCACAGACCGAGCACGCCGAACGCAACGGTATAGGCGAGCGGAAGCAGGTACATCCAGATGGCATCGATCAAGCTTGCCTTGAGGCCAATCACAACCAGCGTGGCGCTGATGAGAATGCTCGGGATCGCGAGCACCAGCGTCACCTTGAGCTTGGCAAGCAGCCAGTCCCGCGCAGAGACGGGCATGCTCTTGATGATCCAGAGCGACTTGCCTTCCATCGAGATGGAGCTCGCCGTCGTGGAACCCATAGAGGCCATCCAGCCCAACACAAACGGTACCGCCGCAACCAGAGACGACATCTGTTCCATTTCGAGGATCTTGAGCACGTCCTGCGCCTTGACGAGCAGCGCAACGCCCGCGATGATCATCATCACGTAGCCAAACGCGGTGTTGACGACATACAGGCTGGAGCTGAGGTACCGCGTCCACTCGCGCCGGAACAGCGATGAAGCTTTTGTGGAGTGAATCTGCTTCTTCATCACAAACGTTTCCCCGCGCGGCTTACTCTGGATGCGCGAGTTGATCGAAACAAAGTTTCTGCCGAGCCAGAAGATCAAAAGCGACATTGTTGCAATCGTCAGCAGCAGCAGCCACAGCATCGACGGCAGCGAACCCTTTGCGAGCGCATCCTGGAACCACTGCGCGGGCGGGTACATGCCGTTGATGATCGGTTCAAAAACCGCGGCGAGATTGCCGATCTTGCTTGGGTCTTCAAACGCCATTCCGCTGCGCATGGAGACAAACATCAGCGCAAACACGAGTATCATCTGCGCGACGACGCTCATGAGACTGCTCTTCTTCATCCGCGCGGTGGCAACGGTTAATAGCGTGCCCAGCAGCGCACCCACGATCGTCGGCAGCGCAGGGAGGAGGGAAAACAACACGAGACACAGCGCGGAATACCAGAGCGGCGGCGG
>Ga0183099_1001966_pt1 | contig 11046 bp, 8 predicted proteins | sample Biomet1_FD_127788 | JGI IMG/M metagenome (GOLD analysis project Ga0183099, IMG submission 127788) | Microbial communities from bioreactor (seeded with anoxic lake sediment) at LBNL, California, USA - Biofuel metagenome 1 | ecosystem: Engineered > Bioreactor > Anaerobic > Unclassified ... | reverse complement strand
GGAAAATGGTGGGAATCATGGCTGCCAGAATATCGGAGAGTTTCTTGGCGCTGATGCTGCCGTTGGACCGGAAGGCCGGGCCGATCAGCAGCTGGTGCAGAGCGCCGCCCGTCTGGGTGAGCTTGGCGGATATGGCCGCGCCGAGGGACGCGCCGTCCGGCGCGTCCGCGCAGATAAAAATCAGCAGCGTGGTTACCAGCAGAGCGATCAGAATCGCCGCAGTACCCCGGACCAGACTGAAGAGCAGGCTTTGCTTCTTATTCATGACAGACCCTCCCAACCTCTTCGGGGGCCTGTTGCTTCAGGCCCAGCATATATTCGCCCATCAAATCGTCGCTGAGGTCCGCCGTATCCTCGAAATAGGCGGAGATCCGTCCGCCGTACATGACAATCAGACTGTCGGACAACTCCATGACCTCATTCAGATCAGCGGACACCAGCAGCACCGCGACGCCCGAACGGGAAAGTTCCACCAGCTTCCGGCGGATGAACTCCGTGGCGCCCACATCGATGCCGCGGGTGGGCTGGTCGGCGATAATGAGCTTTGGATTGTTGGAAAACTCCCGGGCCACCACCACCTTTTGAATGTTGCCGCCGGAGAGCATTTTTACCTGCTGGGCCCCGGACTTGCACAGGACGGTATAGTCCTTGATCAGCCGGTCGCACTCGGCATGAATGGTCTTCATGTCAAAGAGGGGCCCCCTGTTCAGCCGTTTCGAGCCGCTTCGGTCGGAGATCAGGTTTTCTTCGATGGTTCCGCCCTCCGCGATGCCGTAGAGCATTCGGTCCTCCGGCACCAGAGACACGCCCTCACCCCGGATTTTCCGCTGGGACTGCCCCAGAACGCTGAAGCCGTTGACCTCCACAGTACCGGCGTTGGGCTGGTTGAGATGGAACAGCATGTCCACCAGCTCCTTCTGCCCGTTGCCTTCCACGCCGGCCACGCCCAGAATCTCGCCCTTGCGCAGGTCAAAGGACACCTTGTCCAGCATCTTCTTGCCCCACTCGTTGATGTATTCCAGGTCCCGGACCCGCAGTACCGTGTCGGTGGGTTGGGCCTTTCCCTTCTCCACCTTCAAAACCACGTCGCGTCCCACCATCAGCCGGGAAATTTTCTCGGGGCTTTCGTCCTTTGTCTCATAGACGCCCATGGATTTTCCACCCCGGAGGATGGTCATGCGGTCGGTGATCTGCATGATCTCCGCCAGCTTGTGGGAGATGAAAATAATGGTGTATCCCTGCTCCTTCAGGCTCATCAGCTCCTTAAAGAGCTCCGCGGTTTCCTGCGTGGTCAGAACGGCAGTGGGCTCGTCCAGAATCAGAATTTTCGCGCCCCGAACCAGAGCTTTCAGAATTTCCACTTTCTGCTTCATCCCCACCGGGATGTCGCAGACCCGGGCGGTGGGATCCACATGGAGATTGAATTTCTCCGAGTATTCCCTTGTAATCTCAATAGCGCTTCCGCTGTCGATCAACAACCCGGATTTTTTGGGAACCATCCCCAGCACCATGTTCTCCGCCACGGTGAGGCTGGGCACCAGCATAAAGTGCTGGTGGACCATGCCGATGCCCGTGGCGATGGCGACGGTGGGGGAGGTGAGAGCGACCTTCTCGCCGTTGATCCAAATCTCGCCGCTTGTGGGCTGTTCCAGGCCAAACAGCATTTTCATCAGTGTGGATTTTCCCGCGCCGTTTTCTCCCATCAGCGCGTGTATCTCTCCTTTGCGGATGTTCAGATCAACGTCCTGATTGGCGGCAATGCCGTTGGGGTATACTTTTGTAATCCCTTTCATCTGGACGACATATTCCTCTGCCATATATGGGATTCCCCCTCCTGCGTTTTTTGTGGTTTGCGGTTTTTCGGGCAGGCCGCGACGGGGCGGCGTCCCGACCACGCGTCCTGGGAGCGGCGCACCGCTTCCAAAACGCCTGGGCGGGAGAGGCAAAGAGGGGGCAAAAGCCCCCTCTTTGCAGAAAAGCGGGAAGTTTACGGACGGACGGATTCGCGCAGGGCAATAGCCCCGTCGTTGTCATCAATGGCGGAAGGAACGGTAACGGAACCGTTGATGATGCTCTGCTGCGCGGCTTCCACGGCGGCCTTCGTTTTGTCGGAGGCATAGGTCGAGAAGTTTTTATCGGTGACGAGGCCGACGCCGCCCTCGGGGATGCCCAGCAGAATGTTCTGGCCGAACAGATCCTCACCGGCATCCCACTGATCGAAGAACCAGATCAGGGAGTTGCCAATGTTCTTAAGGCCGGAGGTCAGGGTGATGGCGGCAAGATCGGAGGAGAGCGTCAGCTCCTGATCGGAGTCCACGCCCAGGAACCAGGCCTTGCCGGTCTCCAGAGCGGCCTCGGCGGCGCCGTTGCCGGAATTGCCGGCTACGCCCCAGATGATGTCGCACTTGTTGTCGTTGATCATGGACAGGCCGTATTCCTTGGCGATGGCGGTGTCCACATAGTCGTTGGTGTAACGGGTATCAACTTTGATGTCGGGGTTGATACTCTGGGCGCCCAGAATAAAACCGTACAGGAAGTCGTTGATGACGGGGCTGTCCACGCCGCCGACGAAGCCCAGCACCGGTTCCTCGTTGATGTTGGCAACGCTGGTGTCGGTGGTCATGCAGGCCGCGAACACGCCCATCAGGTAACCCAGGTCATTTTGCTTATAGTTGATGTTTACCACATTGGGCTGACTGGACTCGGAATCGTAGATCAGGTATTTCTGGTCGGGATACTTGGCGGCCACCTCGTTCAGATATTCGGGCATCTGATAGGTACCGCAGACGATCAGGTCGTACTCGCCGGAGTCGGAAACCTCATACAAGGTGGACAGCCAGGTGGGCTGGTCCTCGTCGGTGCCGCCCATCTCAATGGTGTTCAGGGTGATGCGGCCGTCGGCTTTCAGCTTTTCCAGACCCGCCTCCGCGGAGTCGAAGAAGGACTTGTCGCCCAGATTGCCGTTTACCAGGTTGCACACGTTGTACACCTTTCCGCTCGCAGCGGAGCCGGACGCCGCGGCAGAGCCGGAAGCGGCGGCGGAAGAGGATGCCGCGGGACTGCTCCCGCAGGCTGCCAGAGAGAGCGCCATGGCCAGTGCAAGAGCAAGCGCAAACAACTTTTTCATGTAAAGAACCTCCCAAATAGTTTATCTCAAAGTTCCTTGAAACCATGAAACCATGTGATATTCGGAACTTTGAGATGAAATAATTGTAGCGGCTTGACACGCGATTGTCAATTTCACCTGAAAATTTATCTGTTTTCAACAAAAATGTAAAGTATTTCCGGCAGAACCATCGTTTGTAAAAAACTGCTGGAAGTCGGGCCCCGCTCGGTCCAGCGGAGGGGCATTGTACATCCGCCTGCGCGGGATTTTTTCAATTGTACATTTTAGAATTTAATGGTACAATCATAAAAAGACACAGCAGACCCGCCGTAGGCGGAAAGAAGGACGGATACCGATATGGACTGCTTGTTTGTCATCGATTACCAAAAGGATTTCGTGGACCGGGGCGCTGGGCTTCTCCGGCGCGGAAAAGTTGGACGGGGCCATCGCCGCGCGGGTTCGGGAGTACGGCCCGGGTCGCGTCTGGTTTACCCGGGATACCCATGCGGCCGATTACCTCAATACCAGGGAGGGAAGGTCCCTTCCCGTGGTCCACTGTGTGAAGGACACACCCGGCTGGGAGAACTATGGTGAAACCGCAAAAGCTTTGGAAGAAATGGGCGCGGTGGGCATTGACAAGGCCGCGTTCGGCATGGATATCGGCGACCCGGCGGTGCTTGCGGCGCTGCCAAAGAAGGCTGAGCGCATCGAGTTGTGCGGGCTGGTATCTAATATCTGCGTGGTCAGCAACGCGGCGGTGCTTCAAAGCCACTACCCTCAGGCCCGCATTGTGGTGGATGCAAAGCTCACCGCGAGCTTTGACCCAGCGCTCAACGAAAAGACCTTGGATGTGCTGGCGGGGCTGCAGGCAGAAATCCTGAACCGCTGACAGCACGTACCCTGCAAAGGAGAACCTGCCGCCCGGCGGGAGGACCCGCGGGGGCGGACAATATATAGAACACAGGAGGATATTCCATGAAACTCAGCTTTTTCGGCGCCGATCAGTGCGTCACCGGCAGTTGCCATTGCCTGGAGATCAACGGCAAAACCATCCTTGTGGACTGCGGCTTACAGCAGGGACGGGATGAGATATCCAACGAGGAATTTCCATTCAACCCCGCGGGCGTGGATTACGTACTGGTGACCCATGCTCATATCGACCACTCCGGCCGCATTCCCAAGCTGATCCGCCAGGGATTCCACGGTGAAATCCTCACCACCCGCCTCACCGCGGACCTGATGCGCATTATGCTGCTGGATTCCGCTCACATTCAGGAACAGGATGCCGAGTGGAAGAATCGCAAGGGCGAGCGGGCAGGGCGCGCGCCGGTGGAGCCGCTGTACACCATTGAGGATGCTCAGAAGGTGGCGGAGTACCTGAAGACCTGCGAGTACGATGAAGAGATCAACCTGTGCGAGGGCGTACGGGTGAAATTTTCAGATGCCGGGCACCTGTTGGGTTCCGCCTCCATTTGGATGGACCTGAACGAGGGCGGCGTAGAGAAGACCATCGTTTTCTCCGGCGATATCGGCAATGTGGACCAGCCCATCATCCGGGACCCTGTCCACTTTCACGGAGCAGATTATGTGGTGATGGAGTCCACCTACGGAGACCGGAACCACACGGAGGTCTGGAGCTACACGGACGATCTGGCCAAGATCATCGACGAGACCATGGCCCGGGGCGGCAACGTGGTGATTCCTTCCTTTGCGGTGGGCCGCACGCAGGAGCTTTTGTACTTCATCCGGGAGATCAAGGATAAAAAGATGGTGAAGTCCAACCCGAATTTCCCGGTCTACATTGACTCTCCCCTTGCCAGACAGGCCACTCAGATCTTTACCGGCAACCTCCACGGATATCTGGACGAGGCTGCGCTGAAGCTGGTGGCCGACGGCACGAATATGTTTAACTTCACGAATCTCCGTATGACCGAGACGGTGGACGAATCCCGCGCCCTGAATGAAGACCGTACACCCAAGGTCATTATCTCCGCCTCCGGTATGTGCGACGCGGGCCGTATCCGCCACCATCTCAAGCACAATCTCTGGCGTCCGGAATGCACTGTCGCCTTCGTGGGCTATCAGGGCGAGGGAACGCTGGGCCGCTTATTGCTCAACGGCGCGGAGAGCGTCAAAATGTTCGGTGAGGAAATTACTGTCCGGGCTAAGATCGTAAATTATACCGGCCTTTCTTCCCACGCCGACCGGGACCATCTGCTGAGCTGGATTTCCGATATCAAAGAACCGAAGCCCCAGCATGTGTTCGTGGTCCACGGAGACCGGGAAGTGGCTCCCTTCTTTGCCCAAACTATACAGGGGATGGGTTTTACAGCCCACGCCCCGCAGTACACGGAGGTTTATGATCTGGCCTCCTGCCAGCAGCTGCAGACGGGCTATCTTCCCGAACGCAAGGCGAAGGTTGTGGAGGGGACGAAAGTTTCCTCGGCATACGAGCGCCTGGTGGCCGTGGGCCAGCTGGTGGTGGAAGCCATCAAGCGGGCTAAAAAGCGGGACAACAAGAGCCTGGCAGCTTTCGCGGACCAGCTGAAAAAAGTGTTGGAGAAGTGGGAGGCGTAAGACGCCTACCCCGCTCGCGGCGGACAGCGATATTTAAATAAGGGAACAGTTATGGAACGTTTATTACTGAATTATTTCTATACCGGAACGGTGGAGGGCTACTCCAGCGAGGGCCTTGGTATTGTCCGAATCAACGGCGCGGTGGTATTCGTACCCCGCGCCGTCCGCGGCGAAACGGTGCAACTGCGCATTACGAAGGTGATGAAGACCTGCTATGCCGGGGAGATCGAGTGCATTGCGGCGCCCTCGTCGGAGCGGGTGGAGCCGGACTGCCCCTATTTCGGCCGATGCGGCGGCTGTGCTTACCGGCATATGAGCTATGCTGAGGAGCTGCGGGCCAAGAAGCAGAAGGTGCAGGATGCGCTGGAGCGCATTGGGGGACTTAACTTGCAGGTGGAGGAGATTCTTGGCGCGAGGGACCCGCTCCACTACCGAAATAAGGCACAGTACCCGGTGGGGTCTGACGGTGCGGTGGGATTCTACCGTCAGCGGAGCCATCAGGTCATTCCAGTGGAGCACTGTCAGATCTGCGCACCCGCCGCCGATGCCAGTGCCGGGGCTGTGGGCGCGTGGATGAAAAAGTACGGCGTTCCGGGCTATGACGAGCAAACGGAGAAGGGGCTGGTGCGCCATGTTTACGTGCGGATAAACCGTAAAGGTGAAAGCCTTTGCTGCGTAGTCCTCAACGGCAAAACCGCCCCCCGGGAACCGGAGCTGGCCGCTATGATTCTGGCCGCCGCACCGCAGACCGTGGGTGTGGTGCTCAGCAGCAATACCCGTCGGGATAACGTGATTCTGGGAGACCGATACCGTACGCTCTGGGGACAGGATTTCCTGATGGACGAGCTGTGCGGCCTGCGGTTCAAGCTGTCCGTACCGTCGTTCTATCAGGTGAACCGGGAACAGGCAGAGGCGCTGTACGGCAAGGCTGTGGAGTTTGCGGAGCTGACGGGGACGGAGACGGTATTGGATCTGTACTGCGGTGCGGGGACCATCACGCTGGCCATGTCCGAAAGAGCAAAACGAGTGATCGGTGCGGAGATCGTGCCGGAGGCCATTGAAAACGCAAAAGAGAACGCCGCGCGGAACGGTATTCGAAACGCCGAGTTCTTTTGCGGCGACGCGTCGGATATTGCGGCGAAGCTGGAAAGGGACGGTCTGCGACCCGAAGTAATCTGCGTGGACCCGCCCCGGAAGGGTCTGACGTCGGAGGTGATTGGCAGCGTTGCCGCCATGGGGCCGAAGCGGGTGGTATACGTTTCCTGCGACCCCGCCACGCTTGCCCGGGACCTGAAGTGGTTCGGGGAGCTTGGCTATCAGGCGGAGCGCGCCGTCGCCGCCGATCTGTTCCCGGGCACTTACCACGTCGAGACGTGCGTACTTTTGTCCCACAAAATGTTGAATGACAATTAATAATAGAACTGGACAATTAATAATAGAACTGGACAATTAATAATAGAACTGCCTTGTAACAGCTCCTTAATTTGGGTATACTTGAGTTAAGGAGCTGTTGTTATGTCACGACATTTGGTACTGACTCAGGAAAGAATTTTTAAATTGCAAAAGGAAGGCCGCGGCTTAGGAGAAGGGGCTTCGTATAAACCGTGGATTCAAGTAGATGATTTCCCCTCTCAGGGGCGATGTCACCGTATCCAAGATATACTTACAGGAAGAGTGCATCACTTTTTTTCTGATTTAGAAGCTGATTTCTATTATATTATTGCGTGGAACTCTAATGTGTTAGATATACGCGAACAATATCCGCTGCCTACCGTAATGACGGAACAAATCGCTACAAGTTTGGGCGTTGTGCATCCTAAGTGCAGGGATAGGAGTAGCTATGTGATGACCACGGATTTTTTAATCACATATCGAGATTCTATCACAGGAAAAATTATGTATTGCGCTCGAAGTGTAAAACCAATGAGCGAATTATCAAATAAACGAACCCTGCAAAAACAGCAAATCGAGCAACTGTACTGGAAAAGCAATAATGTAGATTGGAAATGTGTTACTGAAAACAGCTTTTTAAGGATAAAGGCAAAAAATATTCGAAAAATGTTAGCTCATTACAACATATTTCAACAGGATCAACTAACAGAGAATATTGGGCTGGCTCTTATGGAGCGAATTTTTACCTCGGAATATCAACCGTTACAAAGTGTTTGTGACCAGATTTGTGTAGAGCAATTTCTTGAGCAGGGCGAAGCACTGTCCCTATTTTATTATTTGGTTGCACACAGACAAATTGTTGTTGATTTGAATAGTAAAATCTGGCCAACAATGTTAGTTAAAGATTTAGTTGATTTGGATGCGTTAAAAGAAACCCTTACAAAGTTGAGAAGGGAGCATTGGGATGAAGCTTGCAGTGAATAGCATTATCGAAGACGTTGCCACTAGGAAACGATTTCGTGTATTACAAATATCCAAGAATGTAATAGATGTTATTGCTATGGGAACTCCTTATAAGTTACCTGAAAGTGTGCAGACAGAAGAAGTTGAGGGGTACCTGCTAACGGATGTATATAAGATTTGCGAGGAAGAGGATCCTGGCCACTATTTGGGAGGACTGACAGAGAAACAGAAGGAGAATATAGACAGCATCTGGGAAATCATAGAGAAGTTTGTACTTGATCCGGAAACGTGCTTTGATGCAGAAAAACGAAACATATTTATTAAAGAAACTGTGCAAAGGACTGGTTATTCAAGGTCAACCGTACAGAGATGGCTGCATCGGTACTGGGCAGGTGGATCCACTAAAATGGCATTGGTTCCCCGATTTACTGAGCGCGGAGGTGTTGGTGCAGAGCGGAATGAAAAGAAGAAGGCTGGGCATCCCCAAACATATAATACAGGGATTCAAGGATTGCGAATCGGAGAAAAACAAAAGAAACAAGTCCGACATATTATAAAGACTCTATATAATAAAAACGATAAGACAAGTATGAAATATGCCTATGAAGCATTTCTTAATGCTTATTATTTTGATGATCAAGCCAAAAAACTAAGCGAAGCCTATCCTACACTAAGACAATTCCGCTATCATGCTAATAAGTATTTGAATATGCGCACCCGAATTGGTGAAAAGAAATTTGACCGAAATTGTAGAGCAATTACGGGGAACTCTGCTACGGAAGCGGAAGGCCCAGGTGAGAAATATCAAATTGACGCAACCGTTGCAGATGTATATTTGGTTTCTCGTACAGATCGAAATTTAATTGTCGGGCGGCCTGTGCTCTATTTTGTGACAGACGTCTTTTCGCGTATGATTACAGGCTTTTATGTCAGCTTAGAGGGGCCTTCTTGGGTAGATGCAATGATGGCTCTTTATTACACCAATATGGACAAAGTTGAACTGTGTAAGCAGTTTGACATTGATATTGAAGAGGATGAATGGCCGTGTTGTGGCTTACCCCAGCAGCTGTTGACGGATAATGGAGAGCTGGTAAGCAAGGCGAGCAATCAGTTGGTTAGCGAGTTAGGTATCCATATGCAAAATACTTCTGCATGGCGGCCTGACATGAAGGCGATCGTTGAGCAGAGTTTTCATCTGCATAACAGTAAAACAAGAATGATGCTACCGGGCAGTATTCAGCCTGATTTCGGCGAACGTGGAGCTCCAGACTATAAGCTAGATGCAACGCTCAATTTGCGAGAATTTACCCGGATGGTATTACGGTATATCCTCAAGTATAATCGGCACACCTTGACAAGGGAACCGCAAAAAGCCGAGGACGTTCAGATGGATCATGTCCGAGCAATTCCACTTGAACTTTGGAACTGGGGAATCACTCACCGAAGCGGTTGCCTTACAAAAAAGACATCTCAGGAGGTGGCGTACGCTCTCTTGCCTCGAAGTATGGCCCGAGTGACAGAACGAGGAATAAAATATAAGTCTCTTTATTATAGATACCGGAGATGGAAAGTGCGGAAAAGACTTTGCTGGACAAGCGCAGTGGAACTATGAATACAACCAGTTACGGAGTACAGAAATGACGGATAAGTCTCAAAAAAGCTGTTCACGAAAAAATGATACTCCGAGTGAAATCAGTGCCTTTGATGCATCGATCCCTAAATGGGATGCTGATTTTAAAAGGGGTGCAGAGAAAATGCAAGAGGAAGGGTGTCTGTTGACTCTAGATGATCCATTTTGAAAATAACAGAGAGGGCCTTTATTGCCCTCTCTGTTATTTTACCTAATGGAGAAGTCAAGAACAGTGCAGAATGTGAACACCCAAAATCTGCAGCTTATGCGGCCAGGCCTCTGGCGGCCTGACGATACATGGCCGACGGCAGTCCACCGGGGTTCGCAGTATAGATGCGCTGGCGGTTATAGTAGGTCATTTCCCAACAGACGACAGCCTGAAAATGTTGTATCTGGCTATGACGGACATCACCAGCAAGTGGACGGGATGGCGGCAGGATTGGAGTCTGATCCATGCTCGGATGGCCGTATTCTTCGCCGACCGTGAGTATTCCGTTGCCGTTGAGCGGCGCAAACCGCACTCACTGAGCGGGGGCACCGCAGAGATTGAGCGGGGCGGCCGGAGGCATTGCTCTGGGCCGCCCCGCCGTTTGGTCAGTCGGTAATTGCACTCAGCTTTCTCATGGATTCACCCTTTATGGTGACAGTATGGGAGTTGTAGATGATGCGGTCGCAGATGGCATCGGCAAGGATCGAAAAGCCGACAACGGCTCCGAGTTTGAGGGCTTTTCTTAGGTTGAACAGTGGAGCGCGCTGGTCTGCTTTTCACATCCGTACTCGTCATGGGAGCGGCCCGTAAACGAGCGCCACAACGGCTTGCTCGGGGTTTTATCCCAAAGGGCGTCTCCATGGAGAAGTTCTCTCCAGAGCAGAGCCGATGAATTGAATGGCCGCCCACGCGGCTGCTCGGCTACCAGACGCCGGAGAAGCTGTTCGAAGCATTCCTGGACAGCGTTTACGCTGCCTGAACACCCGCTACCGTTTTACCGGGGTGTCCAACTTGCACTTGCAATTTGCGGAAGAATTCTTGACTGATGTTGACCAAGTAATTGCTAGGGCTGAGCAGCAGGGTTAAATACCGGGCGGTTCTTGACCCAGCAGTGGATGTTCACATTTTTTAACGTTCTTCTGAGTAGGGCTATATTCATGCTAGACTTTTTAAAAAAAGCGATAGCTGCTCTCGTTCACGGTCTATCTCACCTTAATAAACACGCAGCAAGGGAATTTTTAATTCCCTTGCTGCGTGTTTATTATATCATTTGGAGTGTCTGCTTTCGATGCCATAGTAGCGAGCAGTGGATGTTCACATTTTTTAACGTTCTTCTGAGTAGGGCTATATTCATGCTAGACTTTTTAAAAAAAGCGATAGCTGCTCTCG
>Ga0183099_1001964_pt1 | contig 11069 bp, 8 predicted proteins | sample Biomet1_FD_127788 | JGI IMG/M metagenome (GOLD analysis project Ga0183099, IMG submission 127788) | Microbial communities from bioreactor (seeded with anoxic lake sediment) at LBNL, California, USA - Biofuel metagenome 1 | ecosystem: Engineered > Bioreactor > Anaerobic > Unclassified ... | reverse complement strand
AGTTCGATTTTACAAAATATCAGTATGTGGTCGACGCTGTCGATACTGTTACGGCGAAAATCTCGGTTATACAGAAAGCGAAAGCCGTGAGATCCGTCGACGACGATAAAGTCTGCCTCACGAATCTGAACCGGCAGATTATTGCCCTGCACAGCACGATTGGCAGATACAAAGTCGACGTGCTTGCAAAACGTATCCGCGACATTAACCCGGACTGCGACGTTGTGGCGCATAAGTGTTTTTTTCTGCCGGAAACGGCGGATCAGTTCGATTTTACAAAATATCAGTATGTGGTCGACGCTGTCGATACTGTTACGGCGAAAATCTCGGTTATACAGAAAGCGAAAGCCGCGGGCGTTCCGGTTATCAGCTGTATGGGGGCGGGAAACAAGCTTGATCCCGCGCAGTTCCGTATCGCCGATATTTCACAGACGAGCGTCTGTCCTCTTGCCCGTGTTATGCGGCAGGAACTGAAAAAACGCGGAATTACCGGCGTAAAAAGTGCTGTATTCAACTGAAAAGCCGGTAGTACCCGTGGACGATGAAACCATCAGCTGCCGTACGCACTGCGTCTGCCCGCCCGGAGCAAAACATACATGTACTGAACGGCGCTCCATTCCTGGAAGCGTTTCGTTCGTTCCTTCCGCCGCGGGACTTGCCATTGCCGGCGAGGTTATCCGGGATATTGCCGGTTTGTCATAACACGTCCGGTGCCGGGCTTCGGTCCGGCGCTGCGTACCGGACGATTGGTTTTACCGCAGTACGCCGATAAGGTCGGTCCTTCCGGCTTTTTCAAGCGCTTCCCGCACGTCGTTCCTGTTTTCCGGTTTATTGAACTGCATGAGCGCGCGCTGCAGACGCCGTTCGCGCGCGCCGCGTGCGACGTGGATTTGTTTCATGGAACCGTCGGGCTCTCGGTCGTACGGGGAAAGTCCCGTCCAGTACATGCACGTAGACAAACTTCCCGGCGTAGGATAGAAATCCTGTATCTGGTCGGGAACAAATCCGGTTTTCTTTAGATAGAGTGCAGTCTCAATCGCTTCGTTCAAACCCGCTCCCGGATGGGCGACGATATAGTACGGAACAAGATACTGTTTTATTCCCAGCTTTTTATTCATTGCTGCATAAGCGGCTGAAAATTTTTCATACGCAGCGTGAGTACTTTTTCGCATCAGGCAGAGCACTGTGTCGCTTACGTTTTCCGGCGCGACTTTAAGCTGGCCAGAGATATGGAACCGGCACAGTTCTTCAAGAAAGGTGTTGTCCGCGTCCATCATAAGGTAGTCGAACCTGATGCCGCTGCGGACGAACACTTTTTTTACGCCCGGCACGTCCCGGAGTTCGCGCAGCAGGGCTACGTAGTCGCTGTGGTCTACGCGGAGATTCGGACACGGATCGGTGCCGAGGCACTGTCTGTCTTTACACACGCCTGATGCGAGCTGCTTTTGGCATGAGGGGTTCCTGAAATTCGCCGTAGGCCCTCCGACGTCGTGAATGTAGCCTTTAAAGTCAGGCCGCGAAGCGAGCAGCTTCGTTTCTTCAATGAGCGACCTGTGGCTCCTTGCCTGAATCGTTCTGCCTTGATGAAACGTGATGGCGCAGAACGAACATGCACCGAAGCAGCCGCGCACGCTCGTGAGTGAAAAAAGTACTTCCTGCAGTGCCGGTACGCCGCATTTCCCGTTCGCCGCAGGTGTGTCGTAGTCCGGGTGACAGCGCCGCGTGTACGGCAGCTCCATCACCCGGTCGAATTCTTCCGTAGAAAGCGGCATCGCCGGTTTTTCCTGAACAACATAGCGCGTGTCGCACTGTTCGACGAGCACCGACGCGTTGACTGCGTCCGTGTTCTGTTCCTGAACGATGAACGATTCTGCAAACTTTTTTTTGCTTTCGTCATCGTCACCTGAAATGTCATCATACGGCGGCAGCCTGACGATCCCGCTGCCTGACGGAACTTCGGATGCTTTTCCCGTATACCAGCACGTGCCGCGTACGCTGCGTATCTGACGCACGGGAATTCCCGCCGCAAGCTGATCCGCGACTTCGATGATGCTGTGTTCGCCCATCCCGTAGAGCAGGAGGTCCGTTTTGCTGTCGAGCAGGACGGAACGGCGTATTTTATTCGACCAGTAATCATAATGAGTCATGCGCCGGAGACTTGCTTCTATTCCGCCGATAATAACGGGAACGCCTTTGTACGCTTCCCGTATCTTTGAAGCGTACGCTATGAGCGCGCGGTCAGGGCGGTGCCCGGCTTCTCCGCCGTGCGCGTACGCGTCTTCCGACCGGGGCTTGTTGTTAGCCGTATAATTAGAAACCATCGAATCCATCGCCCCTGCGCTTACAAGGAACGCAAGACGCGGGCGGCCCAGAACGGTGAACGCAGCTGCGGAAGAAACGTCGGGCTGCGCGATGATGCCGACTTTATAGCCGTGCGATTCCAGCAGGCGTCCGAGCAGGGCTGCGGCGAAGGACGGATGGTCTACGTACGCGTCGCCGGAGACAAAAACAAAATCACACTCGTCCCATCCGCGCGCTTCCATGTCTGCACGCGAAACGGGGAGAAAGTTCATACGAAAATCAGACATACGTACAGCATAGCAGATTCTGCAGGATTATTCTGCACGGGATCATGTTCTGTACCCTGCTGCTGCAGACCGATCCTGTATCTGACCGCCGCTGCATTCAATGCTGTGTTAAAATAGTGAATATTGTTATATAAAAAGCGAATATAATTCAAAATAATGGATATATAAAGGAATAAAATTATAAAATTTGACAGATATAAAAAATGGAGTGATACTTTTTATGCAGCCGGGGATCGTACGTACCCGTGGTCCCGTGTCTGCCGTACCTGAACAGGAGGACGGCTTTGTTTGTGGACGTATGACCGAAACCGCACGCGCTGCGGCGGACGCATAGAATATACGAAGAAAAGAAGGGGGTAGTAGAAATGAAAGTACAAACGTTGCTCCGCAGGAGCGGCAGGTGCGTGTACGGAGTGATCCTTGCGGTTTGCCTTGCAGGCTGCACAGGAGCGGCAGGTACGGTGACGGACTCGTCGTCTCTGAACGTGTCGCCGAAAACTTCAACGGCGGCGGGGACTGTATCCGCAAAAAGCGGCGTCATGCTCCAGGGGTTCAACTGGGCGAGCGCGACGGAAAGCAGCACTGCGTGGTATCAGACAATAATTAATAACGCGGACGCGATTAAAAGCGAATTTGCGTACGTATGGTTTCCGCCTCCGAGCCTTTCGGCTTCCAGCGAAGGTTATCTGCCGACCCGGCTCAACGATCTTGATTCATCATACGGAACGGCCGCGCAGCTGAAGGAAGCGATCAGTTCGATTGCTCCTGCGAAGGCCATCGCCGATGTCGTTATCAATCACCGGTGCGGATCTACGGACTGGGGCGATTTTACCGATCCCAAATGGACCGACGATTTTTATTCAATCTGCAGCGACGACGAAGGATTCAGCAGTTCGGCCGCAATGATCGCGTCAGGAAAACGCGGCAGCGCGGATACTGGCAGCGGATATTCCGCAGGACGCGATCTTGACCATACGAATCCGGCCGTTCAGAACGGGATCATCGCGTGGATGACGGACGTGCTCAAGGGCGCCGGTTTTGTAGGCTGGAGGTACGATTTTGTAAAAGGCTATTCCGGTTATTATGTCGGAAAGTACGACGCCGCAACGTCGGCTCAGTTCTCCGTGGGTGAATACTGGCCGTCTGACTCGTTCAATTCTGCAAACTGGAAAAACGAGATCGTGAGCTGGATCAACGCGACCGAAACGGGCGGATTCAAATCGCGTGCGTTCGACTTTGTTTTAAAAGGGAATCTTAATTACGCGTTCGGCTACAGGGACGATCTTACCTGCTGGAATATGTCGCTTCTTGCCGATTCGAACAACCTGTTCCGGCAGGAACCGTCGTACGCGGTGACGTTCATAGACAACCATGATACCGGCAGCACCCAGAATCTCTGGTCCATAGATCCCGGAGACCTTGCCCCGGCGTACGCGTTCATTCTGACTCATCCGGGCTATCCGTGCGTCGCGTGGCAGCATTATTTTACGGGAAGCACTTCCCAGTATAAGGGCGGTATGTCGGTGAGCGGCACGGGATATACGCTTCAGCAGCATATTAACAAACTTATCAGCATCCGGCAGGAAGCGGGCGTATGTTACGACAGTGCGATCTCTGTTCTTGCTGCAACGACGACGCTGTATGTTGCCCGGATAACTGGAGAGAACGAAACGCTGATCGTTAAGATCGGCGGAGACAGTTATACGCCGTCGGGCAGTTATACGAACGTGTATTCCGGCACGAACTTTGCCGTCTGGGAAGGCCCGGTCAGCTCGGGAACGACTGTTACTCTTTCCGCCTCATGCGACGCGGGATACGGGAACGCGCTGTTTTTTACCGGAACGTTCTCCGAAGGAAATGCGTGGACAACAGCTGTGCGTGGCTCCTGGTCAGCCGGCAACGTCTGGACGGCGGCCGTTACGGCGCCTTCGTCCGGTTCATTTGAATGGAAAGTGATGAAAGGCAGTTACAGTCTGGGTAGTTCCGTCAGTACGTCTTCCGGCGGACTGACATGGTCTTCCGGCGGCAATCTGACGTATCCTTCTACAGTGTCTGTTACGCCGTCGTTCTGAACAGGGCCGGCGGACGTTGTATACACCTGCGGACAGCCGTAGACCGGATGCCGGAATACACCGAATCGTGCATCGTACGCTGCGGACAGATTTTCTGCGGTAAGAACGTCTTCGACTGTTCCTGTGATGCACGCTCCGTTCCGGGGCAGCAGTGCGAGCCTGTCGGCAAAACGCGCCGCAGTGTTCAGGTCGTGGATCGAAACGAGCACGCCGAGGTTCTTCGTATGCGCAAGCTGCGCGACAAGTGTGAGAAGTTCTGCCTGGTAGCTGAAATCGAGATTTGCAACAGGTTCGTCGAGCAGAAGCATGTCCGGTTCCTGGGCGAGCGCGCGTGCTATGCGGATTTTCTGCGCTTCCCCTCCAGACAGGCTGAAAATGCGCCGTTCTGCGATCGCTTCGAGTCCCATTGCGGTAATGACGCTGTCCGTCACGTCCCTGTCGCATTGCGAGTACAGGCCGCTGACCGTATGTGCGTATCTCCCGGTCAGGACAACGTCGCGCGCCGTATAATTCCACGCGCTCTGCTCATCCTGGATCATGTATGCAATATGGAGCGCGTTCTGTTTTCTGCTGCATTCTGAGAGCTGCACCCCGTCGAACGAGGGCTGTCTGCCGGCTGAATCGATGCGCAGGGAGTCGGGAACGATCCCTGCCATGAGCGAAAGCAGCGTCGACTTTCCCGACCCGTTCGGCCCTGAAAGGCAGAGAACTTCGCCCGAACGGACTGCGAGCGAAACGCCGTGCAGAACGGTCGTACTGCCGTATGAAGCGTACAGATTTTCTGTCGAAAGTATGTGGGTGTGTGCCGTGTCAGCCATTGCGCAGTCCTTTATCAGAAAAAATAAGCGATATAAAAAAGGGCGCGCCGAGCAGAGACGTTATAACGCCGACCGGTATTTCTGCGGGGGCTGCAACGGTACGCGCGAGTGTGTCGGATACGAGCATGAGCACCGCTCCCGCCGCCATTGACAGAGGAACGAGCGCCCTGCTTTTTGCGCCGAATATCCGCCGTACAATGTGCGGTGCGATAAGTCCGACAAAACCGATCGTGCCGCCCGCGCAGACTGCCGACGAAGCGGCCAGCGCTCCCGCTGTCATGACTAGCAGCCGCAGTTTGCGGATGTCGACGCCGAGAGACGCCGCCGTCCGTTCGCCGCCTGCCATCAGGTCGAGCGGAAGAGAGCTAAGCGTGAGCAGAAAAATGGCCAGCACCGCCGGTACTGCTATAAAGCGCAGTTCATTCCAGCCTCGTCCGCTGAAGCTGCCGAGCATCCAGACGTACATTGCGTGAAGTTCCCTGTCGCGCAGCAGAAGTATGATTGACGTAAACGCCGAATACAGTGTTCCGAGCGCCGTTCCGCACAACAGCAGAGCGACCGTCGCCGATGAACCCGTACGTTTTCCGGCGAGCGACGTTACAAGCATACCTGAAATCAGCGCGCCGAAGAATGCTCCCGTATTTACCGGTGAAAGTATGTTCCAGAAAACAGGTACTGCGCCGAAACTACCTGCTGCAACGGCACCGAGCGTGGCTCCTGACGAAATACCCATGATTCCCGGTTCGGCAAGCGGATTGCGGAAAAAAAGCTGGAACGCGGCTCCTGCTCCTGCGAGCAGCATGCCAGCGAGCGCTGCAAGAAGCGAGCGGGGCAGACGCAGATTCACCAGAATGATACGCGCGAACGGGTCTCCTCCCGTGCGCACGAAAACGTCCCGCACGTTGATCCGTTCTGCGCCGAACAGCAGGGAACTGACGAACGAACATACGAGCAGTATGAGCAGAAGCGCGGCGGATACGGCAAATCCAGCTTTTTGTGTCCGGTCTGTGCGCTTCATCGTATACCGTCGAAACTGAGGTCAGAATGGATGGCTTTGGCAAGCATCAGCACTGCGTCCGCGATACGGGGACCGGGCCTGGCGGTAACGTCAGCGTTAATAAACACAACGCGGCCGTTCTGTACAGCGTGAATTGTGTTCCAGCCTGAACGCTGCTGTATGCTCTGGAGCGTCTGCTTTTCCATATCGGGGATGATAATGACGTCAGGATTGCGCGTGACGATTGTTTCTTCGCTTACGAGAGGGTATGCCTGTTCCATGTCGCCGAAAATATTAGTTCCGCCGGCCTGTGAAACAAGGTCGTTCATGAAAGACTCTTTTCCTGCGCTCATGTACGGTGCGTTCCATATTTCCCAGTACACGGACGGAGTCTTTTTTCCCTGAACCTTCACGCGCACGGCGTCAAGTACGGACATAATATGTTTTTGTACGGCCAAGCCTTCGGCCGTATGTCCTGTGACCGTACCCATATCGCCGATTTCGGCTAACACGTCACTTACGTGCGACGCGTCCGAAACGTACACGCGAATACCATAACTGCGCAGGGTTCCCACCAGGTAGTCGTGCATGCCGCGCGTAGCGTAGACAAGGTCCGGTTTGAAAGAAAGTATCTTTTCGATAGAAAGCGTTTTCCCGTCGAAGCCGCCGACAGTGGGCAGCGTTTTGACATTCCGGGGATAGTCACAGAAGTCCGTGCACGCGGCGATCTGGGAGAACGCGCCGACCGCGCACAGTATTTCCGTTGCGGCAGGGGAAAGCGATACGATGCGGCGTGCGGGTTTTTCTGCGAACGCCAGGACAGTTTCTTTATTACTTTTTGCTGCTTCGGACGCGGTGTCGGCTGACGCCGGAACAGAAGCGCAGAGAGTCAGCAAAAAAAATAATGGTAATCTATAATGCAGCTTCATTGCGAAAGTCCTTTTATTTCACAAAATATCCGGTCAGACAACCGGCGGAACTGTGCTGCCGCTATTCGGAGCATCCCCACTCGCGGTAATATTCGTCTATTTCCCGTTTCAGATCGTCTGTTATTATTTTTTTGTCTCCGTTCGTGTAAAGCACGTCTACGACGTCCTGCATTGAAACGATTGCCCGTCCGGGAAAGCCGTACGTGACGCTGATCTCGTCGAGCGCACTTTTCGTTGTTTCAAGTCCCCGTTCCATCCTGTTAAGGGACACTATAAGACCGGCGATCCTGATAGAACCGGGTACTTTCTCCTGCGCTTTAATGATCGGAAACGTTTCTTCGATCGATTTTCCGGACGTCGTCACGTCTTCGATAATGACGACGCGGTCGCCGTCCGATATGCTGCTGCCCAGGAGAATACCCGTGTCTCCGTGATCCTTGATCTCCTTCCTGTTTGAACAGTATCTGAGCTCTTTTCCGTACAGTTCGTGATACGCGATGACCGTGGCCACTGAAAGCGGAATGCCCTTGTACGCCGGCCCGAACAATACGTCGAAGTCGTCTCCGAAATTGGCGTGTATTGCCTGAGCGTAGTACCTGCCGAGCCGTCCGAGCTGCGAGCCGGTTACGTATGCTCCTGCGTTCATAAAAAAAGGCGAATGACGTCCGCTCTTGAGCGTAAAGCTGCCGAATTTCAATACGCTGCATTCAACCATAAAATCAATGAATTCTTTCTTGTATTGTTCCATACACCGTATAATAGCAGAAACAGGATGTTTTTTCCATGAAATAAACACTGTCTTGTACTGCAGCGCTTTTTTTTGTGCGCCCGTTCAGGTATACTGCGCATATGCCCGTTTCTTTTTTCCGAATGGCTGCGAAAGACGTGCCCTGCGACGAAGCTGAGGCCGCCCGGTATCTAGGCTATGCAAAAAACGCTCCTCCCGACGACGCTGTGGCGGAACTTGTCCACGGGACGTGTGCAGATCTACAGAAAATTCTGGCTCCGCAGGCAGTGTACGATACGTATCCGCTCGCACACGGTCCTGACGGTACGCTGCTGTTCGCTGGTACGAAACTGCGTTCCGTAGACCTGTCCCGGAATCTGGAACGGTGTTCAAAAGTCGTCCTGTTCGCTGCAACTGTCGGCCCTCAGGTTGATTTGCTTATCCGCCGTACCCAGCTGCAGGACAAGGCGTGCGCCGCCGTTTTGCAGGGCGCGGGTGCCATGTTCATAGAGTCGTTCGTGGATTCGCTGAACGACAAGATCAGAATGGACAAGGAAGCCTCGGGGGGCAGAACCCGTCCGCGGTACAGCCCCGGATACGGTGATGTTCCGCTCTCCGTACAGCGCCTGTTTTTTTCGCTTCTTCCGTGCGGCAGAATAGGCCTTTCGCTCATGGACACGCTCATCATGGCGCCTGAAAAAAGCGTGACGGCGTTCATCGGCATACAGCAGGCGGGCGTATCGGACGAAATCCTGTCCGGCGCGTACGTTCAGGACCCGTGTTGGAAAACGGGAGAAAATACGGTATACTCCACTGAAATACTATGAATACACGGCCTTTATTACAGTCTCTTCTCGGCAGCCAGCTGCTTTTCTTTGACGGTGCCACCGGCTCCGTGCTCCAGTCCCGCGGTCTTGCGCCCGGTGAACTTCCCGAACGCTGGAACGTGTCGCATCCCGATGAAATTGTTAATTTGCATTATGCATATTTCCGCGCCGGCGCTAATATCGTTAAGACGAACACGTTCGGGGCGTTCAGCACGAAATTTCCCGGCGGTCACGCAGCCGGTGCCGCGTCGCGCGTTCTTTCGGCGCAGAACGATCTGGCGGAAATTGTAAGGGCTGCCGTCGCCAACGCAAAAAAGGCCCGTGAAAAAATCGAAACTGAAATGCTTTCGGATTCCGACCTTGCCTCTATGCGTCTTTCACATCTTGTTCCTGAGGGAATACCGCCGTCCGAACGTCCGCATTATATCGCGTTCGACGTTGGCCCGTGCGGGAAGCTGCTCAAACCGATGGGCGACCTGGACTTTGAAGACGCCGTTTCTCTGTTTAAAGAAACGTTCAGGATCGGGCTTGCGTGCGGTGTTGACGCGGTGCTCATAGAAACCATGAACGACTGCTACGAAGCGAAGGCCGCCGTCCTTGCCGCAAAGGAAGCGGAGGACGAACTCGGGCTGTCCGTTCCGCTGTTTGCGACGACTGTATACGATGAAAACGGACGTCTGCTCACTGGAGCAGACCCTGAAACAATGACGGCGATCCTGGAAGGACTCGGCGTCGACGCGTTCGGTATGAACTGTTCGCTCGGTCCGGAACAGATGGTGCCGCTCGTTCCGCGCCTTGCCGCAGCGGCAAGCGTTCCGGTGATCGTAAATCCGAACGCAGGCCTTCCGCGTGCGGAAAACGGCAGGACAGTCTACGACGTCGGCCCTGTACGGTTTGCTGAACTTATGGAACAGATCGCCGCATCGGGCGCGAATCTCCTTGGCGGATGCTGCGGAACGGATCCCGAATATATCTGCCGTACCGTGAACGCACTGCAGGGCAGCGAGTGTGTTCCTGTCACGGAAAAAAACAAGACAGTCATCGCGTCGTATACGCATTCTCTGAACATCGGGGGCGTTAATGCGCCCGTGCTCATCGGAGAGCGTATTAATCCGACGGGAAAGAAACGCTTCAAGGAAGCGCTTCGCGCGCACGATATTCCGTATATCGTCTCGCAGGGGCTTGAACAGGAATCAAACGGCGCGCAGGTGCTTGACGTGAACGTCGGCCTTCCGGAAATAAACGAAAAAGAACTGATGCTTTCGGTTATCGGCGAACTGCAGGCAGTATCCTCTCTTCCGCTCCAGATAGACACGTCCAGTCCCGACGTCATGGAATCGGCGCTGCGGAGATATAACGGAAAGGCGCTCGTCAATTCCGTGAACGGAAAAAAGGAGATCATGGAAGCTGTTTTTCCGCTGGTCAGAAAATACGGCGGGGTTGTCGTTGCCCTGACTATAGACGAGTCGGGTATACCGGAAACGTCCGAAGGCCGCATGGCGATAGTTCAGAAGTTATACGATACAGCCGCCGGGTACGGTATTCGGAAAAAAGACATCATTATTGATCCGCTTGCAATGGCCGTCAGTTCCGACGACAAGGCTCCCGCTGCAACGCTGGAAACTGTACGCGCCGTCCGCGATTCAGGCGGAAACACAATACTCGGCGTTTCGAACGTGTCGTTCGGACTGCCGGAGAGGGAGCTCGTTACAGCCGCTTTCTTTACAATGGCTATGCAGAACGGCCTGAGCGCCGCGATCATGAATCCTGATTCGGACGAAATGCGTAAAGCATACGCCTGTTACTGCGTACTCAGCGGCCACGACCCGCAGTGCGGAAAGTATATTTCATTTGCGGAAACGTATGCCGCAGAAAAGGAACGGCAGAGCGCTGGTGCGGCGGACGGGCACAGACTTGACGCGCTCCGGCAGATCGCGGCGATCGCAGCCGGTGCAGCCGGTACTGCGCTTCAGAAAGGGACGCAGCCGGCACCGCCGGTTCAGGACGTGCGCCGGTCTGTGCCCGCCGGAGTTCCTGAGGGGGCTCCGCAGAGCGCAGGTCTGCAGAACGCGATAATCCGCGGACTCAAAGCGGACGCTGCCGCACAGACG
>Ga0183099_1001963_pt1 | contig 11077 bp, 3 predicted proteins | sample Biomet1_FD_127788 | JGI IMG/M metagenome (GOLD analysis project Ga0183099, IMG submission 127788) | Microbial communities from bioreactor (seeded with anoxic lake sediment) at LBNL, California, USA - Biofuel metagenome 1 | ecosystem: Engineered > Bioreactor > Anaerobic > Unclassified ... | reverse complement strand
TGGGCAGCGGGCGGGTGACGAATTCGCGCAGCCCCAGGCGCACGGTCTTTCCTTCGTACCCATACGGGTCAGGCCGGAACTGGCCGAAGCAGGCCCGCCCCCGCGGCGAACTGCGCGGGCAGCATGGCCACGCCGATGCCGAACAGGAAGATGGGCAGCGGGCGGGTGACGAATTCGCGCAGCCCCAGGCGCACGGTCTTTCCTTCGTACCCATACGGGTCAGGCCGGAACTGGCCGAGCCCGACATCGACCAAAGCCAGCACGGCCACGGCCGCAAGGATGAGGAGAAAGATGGAATACGGCATATTGCCTCCTGTCGCCCAGGTATTTCAAGTCTTGTGCCGCGGGGCTTGGCTGCGATATAATTAACTATTTCCTAGTCAACAACGTTTTTCCCGCGGCATCTTGCATACATTTTTGTAGCGAATCAGCACTTTTGCATTTCCGCTTCTGTAGTAGCAGGCATTCTCTCACACGCTATTTTAATTTTGCGTGACATTACGCTCATGTTGACACTGTTTTTCCGAGACTGTTATGCACCAATTCTAAGCTATGCGTCTATTGTATTCACAATACTGTCACGCAAAATAATATATACGTGTGTTGGCACGCACGTTGCTTTTTTTCTCACAGCACTCAAAGTGGGGGCATGATGACGGACATCAGTGGAGCTGAACAACGAGTGCTTGCGTTGACGTCGGAGTTGGGAAACGAGGCGATCGTTGATCTGCTGGGCGCAATGCGCGGCCTTCTGCGCGACCGCGGCGTGGACCCGGGCTGCGAACGGGCGAGAGACCCGCGTCCCTCGCGCATGTTCTTTGTGCCAGAGGGCGTGCGCTACCTCGACGGCATGCAGCTGGAAGCCCTGACCCGGGCCGTCGACACCTGGGCAGCCGCCGCGCGCACGCCGCAGATACGCCTCTCACGCCTGCGGCTCCGGCTGGTGTATCTGATGCTGCGGCACTCCGGCGCAAAAGTTGGCGAGGTGCTCACCCTGGACGACACCCGCGATCTCGATTTCGAGGCCAATGAAGTGATCATACGCGGCACAGGACCGGACGAGCACGACCGCCGCGTCGTGCTGCCCAAAAGCTTCATGGACCAGCTGCGGCGCTTCCTCGAAACGCCGGAGGCCCTCAGCCTGCGGGGCCGGGTGTTCCACCTGGACCAGGGCTTTGTGCGCCGCAAAATCAGCGAGCAATCCAGCCGCGTGCCCTTCTCGCGCGAGCTGCTGAACCCAACCGTGCTGCGCCACTCGCGCGCGGTGGAGCTTTTGCGCCAGGGCGTGCCCCTGCCCGTGGTGCAGCGGCTGCTGGGCCACGCCAGTGTGGTGCTCACTTCCGGCTATTACGCGTTCTCCGAGGGCGACAGCAAGCGCATCCTGAATCATTACATACAGAAGGAGCCCGGCATGCGAACCAGCGCCCGCAACACGTTTCTCGGCATGGTGACAGGCGTGCGCGCCGGCGACGTGCTCACAGAGGTGGTGCTCAAGACCAAAAGCGGCAAGGAAATCGTGTCCGTCATCACCAACGACAGCGCGAGCAATCTGGGCATCTCCGAGGGCAAGAACATCGCGGCCATCGTGAAGGCGCCCTTCGTGCTGCTGGCCAAAGAGGAAGGCAAGACGCTCATGAGCGCGCGCAACCGCTTTCCCGCCACCATTACCAAAATCCACGGCGACAGCATCTCCGTGGAGGTGACCGGCGCCCTGGACGACGGCACCACCATGTGCGCCCTCATCACCGATGAATCCGTCAGCACCCTGTCCCTCAAACAAGGCGACACCGTCTGGTTTTTCTTCAAAGCCATGAGCGTCATCCTCATCGCCGAATAGCGGCTTACTCAACCTTCGACATAGGAGTTCCCCATGCGCAAACGCTTCGCCTCCATTCCCGCCCTTGTCCTCGCCCTGGCCCTGTGCCTGACTCCGGGCATGGCTTCCGCCGCAGAGCTCACCGTTTCCGCGGCCGCCAGCCTCACCGACGCCTTCAAGGTCATCAAGGTGGCCTTTGAGAAAGCCCACCCCGGCACCACGGTCACCACCAACTTCGCGGCCTCCGGTCCGCTCCTGCGTCAGATCGAAAACGGCGCCCCGGTGGACGTGTTCGCCTCCGCCGACGAAAAAACCATGGACCAGGCCGCCAGCAAGCACCTCATCGTGCCCGGCACCCGCATCGATTTCGTGAAGAACTCGCTGGTGCTCATCCAGCCCGCAGATTCCAAGATCGTGGTGAAGAGCATCGCCGACCTGACGCATCCGGGGGTCAAGCGCATCGCCCTGGGCAACCCGGAAACCGTGCCCGCCGGCCGCTACACCAAAGAAAGCCTGACCAACGCCAAGCTGTGGGAAGCCTTGCAGCCCAAGCTCGTGCCCGGCGAATCCGTGCGTCAGACCCTGGACTACATCACCCGCGGCGAAGTGGACGCGGGCTTCGTGTTCGCCACCGACGCCAAAATCGCCGGCGCCAAGGTGCGCCTTGTTCAGGAAGCGCCCACCACCACGCCGGTGACCTACCCCATCGCCGTTATCGCCACGAGCAAGAACCCGCTGGCCAAGGCCTTTGTGGACTACGTGGCCGGCCCCGAGGGGCAGAAGGTTCTGCACTCCTACGGCTTCAAGAAGCCGTAACGGCGCGGCAATAGAAAAGAGAGACCCGGGGCGCAATCCCCGGGCCCCACAATGGCGTTCGCCACTTGGCCAGGTCCGGGGGCGGCCAGCCCCCGGCCGCCGGAGGCGTATCCATGCACTCCGCTGGCGGTGCCTGGAAAATTCTGAGGTGCCCCCCCCGCCGCCCGGTCAAGGCAAGAAGGGGAACACCCAAAGCTCTCCGTTTTAGCCGCTTGCCGCAAATCCGCCATCCTCCGTCGCGGCCTCTCCAATGCCGGGCAAACAAAGCGCCATAAGCGCCGCACGACGCTTTCACCTTTGTCGACGCTGCAAAGGGCGAGTTCGAGCACTTCCACAGTGCGGATTCGCAGCACCCCACCTCCATTCAGCCTTCCGTACTGAAGGCCCCATATGGGCAGCTCTGAAAAGATAATTCTCCGCGCTCTCCTCGCCAAGCCGCGCCCTTTGTGCTACGCTTTGGCAACTCCCGGACACTCTCGTCGTCTGAGGCGCGTTTACGAGCCACGCCGCCCCGGCCGACACGGATCTCCTCCACGTCCGTACCCACCCTTCACCCCGTCTTTCCGTCTGGTTGTCCGACGCAGCGGGCGCGCAGCCCCGTGTAATCGCGGTGTGCAGCGGCCAACGCGCTGCCTTGACTCCCCCAAAGGGATGCCCAGGGCTTCATGCATGGCGGCAGGAGAAAGAACCAATGAAAAATACGACCATCTGCGGCACGGCACCGGGCCTCTGCTCACTCTTTGGCGGCGGCGCACGCAAGGCCAGCCACGACGAGCCGCCCCTGCGCTCGGACCTCTTCAGCGCCGACCAGATGGAGCAGCACGGCAAGGTGCTGGCGGCGGCGCACCAGCTGCGCTCCGGGCGCGACCGCGACCGGCTGCTTGCGAGACTGGCCGAAAACGAGGCACTCCTGCTTGAGGTCCACAAGCTGCTGACCCTCGACGTAAAGGCGGACCGCAGGATCACTCCGGCGGGCGAGTGGCTGCTGGACAACTTCTACGTCATCGAGGAACAGATCCGCACGGCTGGTCGGCACCTGCCCAAGGGCTACAGCCGCGAGCTGCCGCGCCTGGCGCTGAGGGCTTCGGCCGGGCTGCCGCGCGTGTACGATCTGGCCCTGGAGACCATCGCCCACGGCGATGGCCGCGTCGATCTGGAGAACCTGCGCCGCTTCGTGTCCGCCTATCAGTCCGTTGCGGCGCTGACCCTGGGCGAGCTGTGGGCCATCCCCATCATGCTGCGACTTACGCTCATTGAGAACCTGCGGCGCGTGGCAGCGCGCATCGCCGGACACCGCCTGGACCGCAACCGCGCCGAGGCCTGGGCCGACAGGATGACGGCCGTGGCGGCCGGGGAGCCGCAGAACCTCATCCTGGTCATTGCCGACATGGCCCGCTCCGATCCGCCCATGGTGAGCTCCTTTGTGGCCGAGCTGACGCGCCGCCTGCACGGACAAGGGCCAGCGCTGGCCCTGCCGCTTACCTGGATCGAGCAGCGGTTGTCCGAGTCGGGCCTGACCAGCGAGGAGCTGGTTCGCACGGAGAACCAGCAACAGGCTGCCGACCAGGTTTCCATAAGCAACAGCATCGGCAGCTTACGGGCCCTTGGCGCCATGGACTGGCGCGGATTTGTGGAAGCCATGAGCCTGGTGGAGCAGACCCTGGCCGAAGACCCGGCGGGCATTTACGCGGCCATGGATTTCGCCACCCGTGACCGCTACCGCCACGCGGTGGAGCGCACGGCCAAGGCCAGTCCGCTTTCCGAGGGCGAAGTGGCGCGCGCGGCCATCAACCTGGCACAGGAAGGCCTCGCGCGCGCCGGGCAAACCGGCCGCGCCGCCCACGTGGGTTTTTATCTCATCGATGAGGGGCTGGCGCAGCTGGAGCGCGCGGTCGAGCTGCGCAGCGGCGTGGCCGAGTCCTGGCGCGCGTTTGGCCGGGGCCATCCACTCCTGCTCTATTGCGGCGCAATCCTGCTCATGACGATCCTTTTCGCCGCCGGTCTTGCAGGCAAGGCCGCAGGCGACGGCCTGGACGGTTGGCGGCTGGCCGCGCTCGGGTGCCTGTGTCTATTTTGCGCCAGCCACCTGGCCGTGGCGCTGGCCAACTGGCTGGTCACCCTGCTGGTTTCGCCGCAGGCGCTGCCCCGCATGGATTTCTCCAAGGGCATCCCCCGGGGGTTCCGCACCATGGTGGTGGTCCCCACCATGCTCACCAGCGCCCAGGGCATCGAGGATCTGGTCAAGGCGCTGGAGGTGCGCTTTCTGGCCAACCGTGACGAGCACCTGCATTTCGGGCTGCTGACGGACTTCCGGGATGCCGCCACACAAACCCTGCCTGAAGACGAACCGCTGCTGCAGATGGCCAGGGAGCGCATCGAAGGCTTGAACGCGAAATATAGCGGATCGTCGGGCGACAGTTTCTATCTTTTTCACCGGCCGCGCCGCTTCAACCCGGAGGACGCGCTGTGGATGGGCCACGAGCGCAAGCGCGGCAAACTCTCTGACCTGAATCGGCTTCTGCGCGGCGGCGGCGGGGAGGCCTTCGCCCTTGTGCTGGGCGAGAGGGCCATCCTGGCGGAAGTGAAGTACGTCATCACCCTGGACACGGACACGCAGCTCCCGCGCGATACCGCCCGGCAGTTCGTGGGCGCCATGGCCCACCCGCTGAACCATCCGCGCTTCGACGCGCAGACGCAGCGCGTCACCGGCGGCTACGGCATCCTCCAGCCGCGCATCGCCGCCAGCCTTTCCGGCACCAACCGCTCGCGCTATGCGCGCATGTGCGCCAGCGAGATCGGCATTGATCCTTACACCCGCGCGGTTTCCGATGTGTATCAGGACCTGTTTGGCGAGGGTTCGTTCATCGGCAAGGGCATTTACGACGTGGACGCCTTTGAACGCACCCTGGGCGGCCGCTTTCCCGATAACCGCATACTGAGCCACGACCTGCTTGAGGGCTGCTACGCGCGTTGCGGGCTCTTAAGCGACGTGCAGCTCTATGAGGAATACCCCGCGCGCTACGGCGCGGACGTGAGCCGCAGGCACCGCTGGATTCGCGGCGATTGGCAGATAGCCCGCTGGCTGTTGCCCGGCGTGCCCGGCCCGGACGGAAGGCCGCAGCCGAACCCGCTTTCGGCCTTGTCGCGCTGGAAAATCGCGGACAACCTCCGGCGCAGCCTCACGGCCGTGGCGCTGACGCTGCTTTTGCTGGCGGGCTGGACCGTGCTGGCCTCGTCCTGGTTCTGGACGCTCTGCGTGTGCGGCGTCATCCTGCTGCCGGCCATCGTTTCCGCGGGCCTCAACGCCCTGCAAAAGCCCGAGGACCGCTCCCTGGGCCAGCATCTTGCCGCCACGGCGCGCCTGCTGCCCAGGCACTTCGCCCAGGCCGCCTTCGCCTTGGTCTGCCTGCCGCACGAGGCGTATTTCAGCCTTGACGCCCTGGCGCGCACTGGCTGGCGCATGCTGATCACGCGCCGGGGGCTGCTGGAGTGGAATCCCTCTGGCGAAGCGGATGCGCAGGACCGCACGGATCTCGTCGGCACCTGCCGGACCATGTGGTTCAGCACCTTTCTGGCCGTGGCCGCGGGGCTCGGCCTGGCCGCGTTCCGGCCCATGGCGCTCCTTGTGGCCGTGCCCATACTCGGCCTCTGGTTTCTCGCCCCGGCCCTGGCCTGGTGGCTCAGCCTGCCCCTGGCCCGCCACCGCGAGCGTCTCACAGAGGCGCAGACCCTGTTCCTGCGCAAGATCGCGCGCAAGACCTGGGCCTTTTTCGAGACCTTCGTCGGTCCGGAGGACCATTGGCTGCCGCCGGACAACTACCAGGAGCATCCCGTTGCCGTGGTGGCCCACCGCACCTCGCCCACGAACATGGGTCTGGCGCTTCTGGCCAACCTCACGGCCTACGACTTCGGAACCATCACCTGCGGGCGGATGCTTGAACGCAGCACGCGCACCTTGGAGACCATGGCCGCTCTGGAGCGGCACCGGGGGCACTTTTTCAACTGGTACGACACCCTCTCGCTTCTGCCTTTGCCGCCGCAGTATATCTCCGCAGTGGACTCCGGCAATCTGGCCGGGCACCTGCTGACCCTGCGCTCCGGCCTGCTCGCCCTGGCTGGCGAGCCCATCCTGTCGGCGCGGCTGTTCGTAAGCCTGGGCGACACCGTGGAACTGGCTGCGGACGCCGCGGCCAAGACGCCGATGGCTGACCTGGGCACGGATGTTCCGGCCTTGCTGGCCGGGCTGCGCCATGACATCGCCGTGGCCACAGCCGAACTGCCAGACGGTTCATCCAGCATCCTTGGCGCCATGCGGCTGTGCCTCTCGCGGCTGGTGGCTGCCACCGAAACCCTGGAGGAGACGTTGGCAGCGCGGAACACCGCCCCGGACAATGAGCTGGTCTGGTGGGTGCGCGCCCTGGCCGAGCAGTGCCGGGACGCCCTGGGCGAGCTGGATCTGTTTGCGCCGTGGGCCGCGCCCGAAGCCGGGCTTGGGGCTCTGGTGAACATTCCGGCGCTGGAAGCCATGCCGACCTTGCGCGGGCTTGCGGCGCTGGAGCCCGAGCGTCTGGCGACCCAGGCCCAGGGCCTTGCTCCCAGCACGCCTTTTGACGCTGGCCCCGCCCTTGCCGTCCTGCTGACCTCGGCCAAGGCGCGCGCGCAAGCCAGGTTGACGGCCCTGGAGGCCATCGCCGCGCAGTGCGGCCAGCTGGCCCTGATGGACTATGACTTTCTGTATGACGAAAAGCGGCGGCTTTTGGCCATCGGCTACAATGTGGACGAGCGGCGGCGGGATTTGAGCTGCTATGATCTGCTGGCATCGGAGTCGCGGCTGGCCACTTTTGTGGGCATCGCCCAGGGACGGTTGCCGCAGGAAAGCTGGTTCGCCCTGGGGCGTCTGCTTACCACAGCCGGGGGCGAGCCCATTCTCCTTTCCTGGAGCGGCTCCATGTTCGAGTACCTCATGCCCATGCTGGTGATGCCGACCTACGAGCACACGCTGCTCGACCAGACTTGCGCCACAGCCGTGGCGCGGCAAATGGACTATGGCAGGAAACGCGGCGTGCCCTGGGGCATTTCGGAGTGTGGCTACAACGCCATCGACATGAACCGCAACTACCAGTACCGGGCCTTCGGCGTACCCGGCCTGGGGCTTAAGCGCGGACTGGCCGAAGACCTGGTCATCGCTCCCTACGCCACTGTCATGGCCCTCATGGTGGCCCCCCTGGCGGCCTGCCGCAACCTGCTGCGCCTGGCCGAGGACGGCTACGAGACGCGCTTCGGGTTCTATGAGGCCATCGACTTCACTCCGTCGCGCCTTCAGCGCGGGCAGACCAGCGCCGTGGTGCGCTCGTTCATGGTCCACCACCAGGGCATGAGCTTCCTGTCCCTGGCGAGCGAACTGCTGGGCCGCCCCATGCAGCGGCGCTTCAAGGCCGATCCCCAGCTCCAGGCCACGCTGCCGCTGCTGCAGGAGCGCATCCCCCAGAACGGGGCCTCCTTCGCGCACACCACGGAACTCTCGGAAGGCCAGCTCATCTCAAGCCTGCCCGAAACGCCCACGCGCGTGTACGACACCCCCCATACGCCGAGCCCGGAAGTGCAGCTGCTCTCAAACGGCAGGTATCACGTCATGGTCACCAACGCGGGCGGCGGCTACAGCCGCTGGAAAGACCTCTCCGTGACGCGCTGGCGCGAGGACGCCACTTGCGACAACTGGGGATCGTTCTGCTACCTGCGCGACGTGGCCACCCGGGAGTTCTGGTCCACGGCCCACCAGCCCACCCTGAAGCAGCCCAAGCACTACGAGGCCATCTTCTCGGAGGACCGCGTCGAGTTCCACCGCCGTGACAACGACTACGACACCCGCCTGGAGATCGCCGTCTCGCCGGAAGACGACATCGAATTGCGGCGGCTGCGCATCACCAATCGGGGGCGCGCACGCCGGGCCATCGACGTCACCAGCTACGCCGAGGTGGCCCTGGCCCAACCGGCGGCCGACGCGCTGCATCCGGCCTTCAGCAACCTTTTTGTGCAAACGGAGATCCTCCATCCGCAGCGGGCCATTTTGTGCACCCGGCGTCCGCGTTCCCAAGACGAGGCAGCGCCCTTCCTGCTGCACCTCATGGCCGTGCGCGGCGGCAAGGACGCGGACGCTTCCTACGAGACCGACCGCGTGCGCTTTATCGGCCGGGGCAACACGGTCGCCAATCCCTTGGCCCTGCGCGGCAGCGCAGCGGATTACGCCATCTCCCTTTCCGGCACGCAGGGCTCGGTCCTCGATCCCATCGCGGCCATACGCCAGCGCATCTCCCTGGAGCCTGGCGAATCGGTGTTTGTGGACATGGTCACCGGCATGGCGGAAGACCGCGAGGCCGCAATGCTGTTAGTGGAGAAGTACCAGGACCGTCGCCTGGCCGACCGTGTTTTCGACCTGGCCTGGACGCACAACCAGGTGCTGCTGCGCCAGCTGAACGCCAGCGAGGCCGAGGCGCAGCTTTACGGCCGTCTGGCCGGGGCCATCCTTTACGCCGGAGCTGCGCTTCGGGCCGAGCCGGGGGTGCTTATCAAGAACCGCCGGGGCCAGTCCGGGCTCTGGGGGTATTCCATCTCCGGCGACCTGCCCATGGTGCTGCTCAAGATTGAGGACGGGGCCAACATCGAGCTGGCGCGCCAGCTAGTGCAGGCCCACGCCTATTGGCGGCTCAAGGGCCTGGCCGTGGATCTTGTCATCTGGAACGAGGACAACGCGGGATACCGACAGGTGCTGCACGACCAGATCATGGGGCTCATCGCCGCCGGCATGGAGGCCAACCTGACCGATCGCCCCGGCGGCATCTTCGTCCGCCCGGCGGACCGCATCGCCGAGGAAGACCGCATTCTGTTCCAGAGCGTGGCCCGGGTCATCCTGGCCGACAGCTGGGGCACCCTGGCGGAACAGATCGGCGGCCGCCTTGTGCCGGGGTCGCCCGTTGCCTTGCTCAGGCCGACCCGCACCCTGCGAGCCGAACCACAGCCGGAGCTTCCGCGGCCCCGCACGGACCTGGCCTTCTTCAACGGCTTGGGCGGGTTCACGCCGGATGGCCGCGAGTACGTCATCACCACGGCGCAAAGCCAACTGACGCCCACGCCCTGGGTCAATGTTCTGGCGAATCCGACCTTCGGCACCGTTGTCTCCGAAAGCGGTTTGGCCAGCACCTGGAGCGAGAACGCCCACGAATTCCGCCTCACGCCCTGGGGCAACGACCCGGTGGGCGATTCACGCGGGGAGGCCTTCTACATCCGCGACGAGGAGCGCGGGCACTTCTGGTCGCCCACGCCGCTGCCCTGCCGGGGGGCGGCGCCCTACGTGACCCGTCACGGCTTCGGCTACAGCGTGTTCGAGCACACGGAGCGCGGCATCGCCACGGAGCTTTGGGTCTATGTGGCCATCGACGCGCCCATCAAGTTCGCGGTGCTCAAAGTGCGCAACGAGACCGTGCGTGCGCGCACTCTCTCGGCCACCGGCTATGTGGAGTGGGTGCTGGGCGATTTGCGCGGCAAAACCGCCATGCACGTTGTCACGGAAGTGTCCCCGGCCAGCGGAGCGCTCTTTGCGCGCAACGCCTACAGCACGGAGTTCGGCCAGCGCACGGCCTTCTTCGACGTGGACGACCCGGCGCGCATGGTCTGCGGCGACCGGGCGGAGTTCCTGGGCCGCAACGGCAGCCTGGCCGCACCCGCGGCGCTCACGCGCACGCGTCTTTCCGGCCATGTGGGCGCGGGTATGGACCCCTGCGCCGCCATCCAGGTGCGCTTTGATCTGGAGCCAGGGGAGTCGCACGAAGTAGTGTTCCGCCTGGGCGTGGGCCAAAGCGTCGAGGACGCCAGGACGCTGGTCAAACGCTTCCGGGGCGTGGCCTCCGCGCGCCTGGCTCTGGACAAGGTCTGGCAACACTGGACGCACACCCTGGGCGCGGTGAATGTGGAGACGCCCGATGCGGCCTTCAACGTGCTGGCCAATGGCTGGCTGCTGTATCAGACCGTGGCCTGCCGCCTGTGGGCACGCTGCGCCACGTACCAGTCCGGCGGGGCCTTCGGCTTCCGCGACCAGTTGCAGGACGTCATGGCGCTCATTCACGCCAGGCCGGGCCTGGTTCGCGAGCATTTGCTGCTGTGCGCGGCGCATCAGTTCGAGGAAGGCGACGTGCAGCACTGGTGGCACCCGCCCCTGGGGCGCGGCGTGCGCACCAAGTGTTCGGACGACTACCTATGGCTGCCCCTGGCCGTGTGCCGCTACGTGCGCACCACAGGCGACACCGGCGTGCTGGAGACGCTTGTGCCCTTCCTTTCCGGCCGAGCCCTGAAGGAGGACGAAGACTCGTACTATGACCTGCCCGGCCGCTCGGCTGAGACGGCCAGCCTGTATGCACACTGCACCCGGGCCATCGGCCATGGCCTGAGGTT
>Ga0183099_1001962_pt1 | contig 11081 bp, 11 predicted proteins | sample Biomet1_FD_127788 | JGI IMG/M metagenome (GOLD analysis project Ga0183099, IMG submission 127788) | Microbial communities from bioreactor (seeded with anoxic lake sediment) at LBNL, California, USA - Biofuel metagenome 1 | ecosystem: Engineered > Bioreactor > Anaerobic > Unclassified ... | reverse complement strand
ATTAATATTAAAATTCATCCCGGTATTAATATCAAAACTTATTGCGGATGCATGAGATAGAAAATTGACAATCCGATGCAGCTCGAGACTGTTTTTCCTGTTCCAGATGCTTAAGCTTTTATCCAGAAGTTTCTTCTAACCGTTTCTTTCCCGGGATTCCGTGAGGGCTTTATTGTGGCGTAGGATATCAAGAATTCTGTATAACCTTAATTTGACAGATTCTACGAATTGATACAGTGTTTTCTTACAAAAAACACGTTGCTTCGGCATAGTATCTTCAACAATATGAAAAATATCCCAAATCAATAAATACATGATAAAAATTTGAATTGCATGGAGAAAACAGAAGCATAAAACCCATTTATACATTAAAAAATATGTGTTTCTGTCAAATTAGGGGTATAAAAATGATTGTTAGCCAGATTTATTTATTCAATATATTCTAAAGTATAAACCTTTAAATTTAAATGAGAGGTTTTATTTAATAGCGGATAAAAATCCCGAATATTTAGAATTGAAATCCTGAGAATTAAGGTGGTAGATTTTGTCAAAAACGAGTTCTGATTATTCTGCTCATTATAGCGGTATTTCTCAGCTTTGGCTGTATCGATAGCTTCTGGAGTCAGGTGAGGGTAGCTGGTGCCCTGTAGGTTCTCAGCTTCAGGTCAAAGACCCGGCTACCGGAAAAAGACCTGGATTTAACAATTACCGGAACTGAAAAATTTGAAAACAAAACTTTCCGTAAAGCCTATGTAGAAACCGATACCGAAGGAAATACTTCCAGATTCGAATACATGTGGTCCGAAGATAAGAATACCACAATTTGGACAAAGTACGGCAAGGATGGAAATATCTCAGTGAGATTCATCGATGTGGATGGAAAAAAGACAATAGTTGATGGAGCCGGAAGGACGCTTGAGTTCGGAAACTCGGGGGTGATTTAATCAAGCCCATTGTGAAAAGGGCTCAATATCTTTTTCCTGCCTTCCAGATAAGGAAACTGATCTGTCTCTCCCGTTTTTTCCATTTTATGCTCCCATTTCCTTCTTTTTATTTAATTTCCTATTCTTTAATTCTTGATCTGCTTAAAGGGCAGGAAAACAAAATAACCAGAACCACTTCTTAGACAGTACTTGTGAGGGCTCTTAAAGATGGGCGAACATATACTCTATAGAAAACCGAATGGTTTTTCAGGATATAGCATTAAAGTTTATCGTGCTAGTATGCAGTATACTAGCACAGCACGTAGTTTTAAATACCTCAAAGTCTATATATAATACCATTAAGCGCGAACAAACCATACATCTCAAAACGAATTTCAAGGCCGGCAATCACCACCTATGATACCGGTTTATATTAAAGAGCCGAAAATCGGTTTCCTTCAGTCCACGGGAGGAGAGGGGTTTTACAACCCTTTCCCCGCTCCTCTTCATACTCTTTTCTTCATACTCTTTACCAGTTTCTGTTTTCCCGTCTTACGGCCTTTTCGTTTTCATCTCGTTCTTTGTCTTGACTCATGATAACTTCTGGCAAGCTCACAAATCTGTTCCGCAACCTCGAGCGGGTCTTTCCCCACAAGAATACTCACCGGCTCTTTTCCAACCGCACCGGTCTCGTAAAAAACCCTGGGCATTTCCCCTCCCGCAGCCCGAATAGCTTCCTCTACCTTCCAGGAAATGGCCTCTCCTTCCAGATCCTTTAGATTCTCAGGCTCAAAACGCCGATCCACAATTGAAAAATCCCACCCCTTTTCTTTACAGTAAGCTTTTAGAAACTCGGCGATGTCCGGGTTATTTGCAAAGTCTATAATAGACCTTATCTCAGGATCTTTTTTCTGGATTTCCAGCAGAAGGTGTGCCATATAGCCAGAAGCCCCAAACTTTATTTTTCCAATAGCTTTCGGAAATCCATCAACTACGGAAATCCTCCCCTCGACTGCAAGAACATCTTCAGGAGTGGTTGATTCTTTTGATGCATAAACAAAATTCGTTCGGACTTCGGGAATCAAAGCTGAAAATTCCGCACAATCTTCTATTTGTTCAAGCCCAAGATATAAACGCCCTATCATGTCTATCTTTTCGTTGAAATCCATAATATCACGGCTCCCCATCCAGTTTATCTTATGATATCTCTTTCGCATCTGCAAATTTGGACTGCAACTAGTCGGACAATAGGATGTAAAGCAAGTTACAGGAAATTAGCAATTGTGACTTTATTTTTATTAAATATATATTTACTTAACATATATTTAATCGAGAAGAGTAAAAGTAATTTAAAAAAGAGAGCACGAATAATCTAAAAAATATTGAGGTGAAAACCTCAAATACCTTGATTTATATTGCACTTGATCGAATTGTGCAAAAAAAATCATATTTTACAAACATGATTATACAGAAGAACACTTTTTTACAAAGAGAAATATTTTTTACTTCGAAGATTCTTTCTTGCTCAGAAAGCAAGAACCTGGTTTACGGGCCTTTTTATGTCGTAAAGGCTCTGGCGTGAATCAAGGAAATAAAAGCGTTCCATCAGAATCTTTTCTTCCTTTAGCCTGTTTATTGCATATCTTACTGTGCGTGAAGGAAGTATTGTTTCACGAATTATGTCTTTCTGTGTCATCTGCCCTTTTGCCTCAAGGGTTTTAAATACCAGCTTTGCCGACGGGGGCAGTTTTTCAAGTTTTTCGTAGCTTATATCGTTCAGAGTTTCATCAAGTTTTTCATAGCTTGTATCATTCAGAGTTTCATTTTCAACAAAAACGATCCCTCATAGTGAATCACCATTACCATAGAATAGCTCTTTATTTTTAAACCTTTTGGCTCAAACTTTATGCATAAATACAAAAAGGACATTTTCAATAATAGAATGCCCAAAAACAACCCTTTTAATTACAAATAATTATACAATTGTACCTTTCAATATCTCAATTGTAGAAAAGCTTGAAATCGATGCCAGGACTTTCCTCTTAAGTAAAGGAAAAACCTGAAACGAAGAATTAGCTAATGACAACAAGTTCAAATGTCCCATCCATACATGAGACTGCAAAGTCATGGAAATGCTTCATATTATCGGACATCTCGTCGTAAATTGAAGGAGAGACATAAATGATCATATGCGGCTTTTTTTCAGAGTTTGTTTTAAGTTCCAAGTAAAGATCCTTGAAAATCTCCATCAGCGTCCTTAAATTGATACGTCTGAGTATCCTTATATGGCCTGTCCCTTCCTGATCAATCATAATTCGGTAGTTTTTATTTTGCTCAACATCTCTGCTGTTTAATCCCATCATTCTTACCAAGAGTAATTTTAGATATCAGCACTAACAACCGCACATTCACAATTGTGAACTACACATAGTTCTTAAGTTATAAAAACATTGCGAATCCAAGTTTTGAAAAATTATCAATTGATAGCTACACGAATATAGCCTGTAAATTTTTAGTTTATATGGTTATAAGCTAGAAAAGTGGCTGCAAAAAATAGGTTACAAAATAAACTACAAAGTAGGTTACAATATAAATTACAAAGTAGGTTACAGAATAAACTGTAAAATAGGTTGCAAAATAGGCTTTGTGCAGAGAACAAGTTTTACGCAGATTTTACACAAAACTTTTATTCTCTTACACAGGTTTATCCCGAAAATCAGATCCAATCCTATTTAAAAGGATTTATCCCGAAACTCGAATCTAATCCTATTTAAACAGGTTTTAATCTGATATTACTTGAAAAATATTCCTTTAAAATATCTGGGATTGAATCCCTGAGATATAAAGTGTGAAATTCATAATCTGTATAAGCTATTTATATTTTCAAGCTTTTTTCAAAAATTTGCAACCTTTGCATGTAATATTCTATTTTCTACCGTTATTAATCTGACCTCTGCATCAAGCAATTTGTTTATTGCTTCTTCTCTTCTGGTTTCTGCTTTTCTTACCAGTTCTCCGATACTTTGAATTTGTGAATCCAATTTGTTGGTGATTGAATCCAGTTTTTTGGATTCCGTTTCAATAATCTTAACTTCTGCTAATTTCCTCAGTTCATCCGCAGATCTTATTATATTCTCGAAATATGTGATTTTTTCAGTGGCTATCTCGAGTTCTGCCTTTATTTTTTCAACTTCTTCTTCGTCGGTCTTTCGGTTGTGTTCATGTTTTCCGATATTCTGCTCTGTGTTCAATTCTGTGTTCAGTTCTGTGTTCAGTTCCGTGTTCAATTTAATAACCTCCTAATTTTACCTGTATTAATCATAACATCCTTAAATGTTTATAAATGTTTAGCTTTCAATAAATTGTACTGTTTGTACTCAGCAATGCGGTCTTTTTGAAACTTATGCCTGAAGGTTTTGCCTCGCGCCATTTTGCTGCCAGCTAAGGTTTGCCCATCCTGCCACTGGCGATTTCAACTTATATCAAGACATCTGTTGCAAAATTAGATCCAAAGAGCCGTTTGCAGCAAAATAAGGCATAATTCCAGAATTTGGGCTTTATGTCTTTAGAAAAAATAAAGTTTAAATGAAATTTAATACTTCATCATTTGCGGATCAATAATAGCCCGCATACCCCTGAGTAGAAAAAATCCAGAAGAAATTGCTCTAATAAAAGAAAGTAACAACGTTCACAGAAAAGTGTATTTTACCGAATTAAAAAGTATGATTCTTCAGGTTAAAAACAATGAGTTCGAAAACCCCTGCTGTATCAATTACAGCAGAAGTTTTAAGAGGCGAACTGCTATAGCTGTGGGTTTTTCGCCTTCTTCCACGTAAATATATCTCATATTTCCGAGCTTACAGGTGTTACTTCTCCGATACTATTCTTAATCTCTCCTTTATGCACATGTTCGCGTTCTTTAAGGAGTACGTCCGACCAACTTTCGGCCCAGATTTTGAGCTCTTCAGATTCCAGAGGTGCAGGAACATACTTTAGATCGTTATTTAAAATGTTTCTTGCAAGATTTCTGTATAACTCAGCCTGTTCCGATTCTGGTGCATGTTCGACTACGGTCTGTCCCCTCAGCTCACTCCTTGTAACATCAAGTGAACGGGGTACATACCCTGTAATCGTTGTCTTTGTCTGTGTTGCAAAGTCGCTTATTATCTCTTTTTGGATCGACTGGTTCATCGAATTTGCGATTATTCCGCTGAAAAGGGCACCTTCGTTGTTTGCATATTTCCTTATTCCTTTGAAGAGATTATTAGCAGCATAGATTGCCATGAAATCCGAGGATGCAACAGTGTAGACCTGTTCTGCAACACCTTCACGGATAGGGATTGAGAATCCTCCACAGACGACGTCTCCAAGTACGTCATAGATTACAACATCAGGCTTAAACTCCTCAAAGACGTTTTTTTGCCTCAGGAGTTCGATTGCAGTAATAATTCCCCGGCCTGCGCATCCGACTCCAGGCTCCGGACCTCCTGCTTCCACACAGAGAATTCCATTGAACCCCTCATAGACGATATCGCTGATCTCAATTCTTTTCCCGCTTCTCATAGCATCAAGAACCGAAGGAATTGATTTGCCTCCCCTCAGATTATTTGTGGAGTCACTCTTAGGATCACAGCCGATCTGCATTACTGTAAGGCCAAGGTCCGAAAGAGCCGCTGAAAGATTTGATGAGGTAGTCGATTTTCCGATACCTCCTTTTCCATAAATTGCGATGTTTCGTGCTTTTGTCATTTCATCACCATACGGAAAAACAAACAAATCTTATTTATAAGCTCACACTTCAGCAATAATTGACATGGAAATTCTGTTTTTCTTAATTCTGCGGCAAAAATTCCCTCTATTTCTTTCTTTTATTTCTCAACTCGGCGAGTTCACTGGAGCAGATTTGCTTCAGTGCATTAAAACGCAAAAATTCGTTACATCGAAAACCAAATCATGAAAACATCACTGCGCACTAATGGACGACCCGTTTTTTTTAGAAAAATATTATTCGGGGTCAAAATTTGAGGCAGTGTCTCGAATTTGCTGTAAATTCGAAGTCAAGTTTTTGTGTACTGTAAATGAAACTGATCTATAGATCTCTCATTTTTGACTCGAAAACCTTTTAAAATTTGTAATTTTACAGAAAAATTGGCACACGGCATTCGATTTTAATATTGAATTTTTCTTCGTTTTTGTGGAAGTAGTAAAGATATATATTATAACATGATAACTAGAAAAACATAGTGTAAAATTCAATTTAAAGAATTTCTACACCCTAAATCTCTCAAGTTAACTCAGAAACAAAACCGTTATCCGTAAAAAAGCACCTGATGATAGTTTTTATGCTTGTTATGCCTCTAAATCTTCTTTTGATAGTATTAGTTTCTGATTTTTATTTCGATATGTATTATATAAATCAAAATATACTAGTTTCATAATAAAAACGGCAATTATAAAGGCTGTCTTAAAATTTAAATCGTTTCTACAAATGGATAATGGGTAACGCCTACTTTAAAATCATGGTATATTTTTCCAAGATTCAGGTGTACACATCAACCTTATATGATAGCATTTTATCCTCCTAATTGTAGAAGTAAGTTTACTTTTAAGACACGCTCTTACAGGACTTACGTAGTTGAACTGAGAAATCAAGAAAAATTATCCTAAGTGGGGAAAGGAGTATGAGAAGCAAAATTATGTTAGCAGCATTAGCCATGATATCTCTGATAGCTATGTCATTACCCGTAATGGCGCAAGCACCCACAGCAGACTTCAAGGCAGATACAACATACGGAAGGTCACCACTGCATGTGCAATTTACGACCACATACGTCACAGGCCAACCAACTAGCTACTTCTGGAAATTTGAACCCGAGACAAATAGTGACTGGAATTCACATCACTTTGGAAGTGCTGTTCACACATTTAGACATCCAGGTATTTATGATGTTAGTCTGACCGTATCAAATAACAAAGGAAGCACAACAAATATGAAACAGAGTTATATCACGGTAACAGAGTAATTCGGTGGCATTTTTCTATACTCTGCATTTTTCTATGAACTATGTGGAAAAACAGCTAAGTTTACCTTAAACATTGCTGTTTTCCAGATTTTATATCTGATTTTAATAAGTTTCTTTCCCTTCAAGAGGTAAAAAGCAATACTTTGGTTTTTAGTTGCTGCATAGGTTTTAGTAAAAACTCTGTATTCTCTCCGATTTCGAGGTAAAAATGTTCTCAAATTATAAGCTAAAACCGAAAAAATACATAAGTTTTACTATAAACCTATACATTTACAAGAACCTCTTATATATAAATGTTGAAAATTTTTTATATTTTGGGCCGTCATTAAACATTATGAATGACGACAAATAAGTGGTAGCGGTGAGGCAGTTGGTTGAAGTCTTCGTACCGTCTTTGTAAGTAGCCGTCAAAGTGATAGCTTTAGCGGGCATCGTCACGTAGTGGTAGAAGAAGTACAAGCCACATGTCCTCCCAGTCTATTTGTCAAACACTTTGCCGGAAGCGGGAGAGTTGGCAGAGATAGTAATCTGCTAACTCTCGATGAAGAACCCGAACCGAAACCGTTGGTACAGTAAGAGCTTATTTGATACCAGTATCATTCGCCTTTAACTGGTAAAAATGATACGCGTATGGTTGCCAGGTATCTTTGATGGTTCCATCATTAACAGTCACGGTTCTGTTCTCCCATAAGACATCATACGTTCCGTTTGGCACGCCGATAATTGTTGCATTATTTGCGGTACAATCTGCTTCAGTAAAATCGAGCATACTTGATGACGCAATTAATTTTCTACCGTCTGCATCAGTAAATATGTAGGCGGTAACCGCATCGATTGTGCCACCTGGATCTGAAGTTATACTTGTCCTTCCGCTAATTACGTTTGTTGTAAGAAGTATCCGGTTGCCGTTCATAATCCAGGGCCAAACCTGCTCATATTTTTGCCTGAAGCTGGCCCACCCAGTATCGCAAGGAGTATCTTTTGCATATTTATTAGCGTATGAGAAAACACCCTGGGCTCCTCCCAAAATACCCATAACAATCTGACTTGTCTGGCGATCACTCACTTTTTGTGCAGTATCCAAGTCTGGATTGGAAGCGGTCACCTTACAGGCATCCCCAAATGTTTCTGTTGTTAGATACACTGTTTTTCCTGCGTTTTTCCAGGCAGGCCCATTAGAAATAAGATTGCCATATGTCCAAGCGTGCGGGCGTTCAGGATGAAATATCGTGTAGCCGGTAAAAAAGGCAATATCCAGACCTTGAATAAATTCCGTACTACCATTATTCGACATATCACCTAAGTAATCACCAGCGACAGCATTGGGGAAGTATTTCTTCATAGCTGTGTGCATGGCAATAATTTTGGAAGTATCAGTTGGTTCGTCAGGGAAATAGACCCCAAAGAAATCATTATCAGTAACACCCAGGTCACTGACTTCTTTCCAGAAACTCTCCCTACTCATTTCCGGACCACCAGGGACCATTAAATAATTTGAAATTCCCAGCTTTTTGGCTTTTGTAACGTTATCAACAAACTGTTGTGGAGTTATAGAAGTTGTCCATCCAAAATGAATAAGCGTCGCATTACCTGATATGCATGTATTACCTGCCTCGCATCCCATATATCCATATGCCAGGGCTGTACCACGCGGATACGGAAATTCATCATTGGTCGATGCGTCGTTACGTGAAGCATTTTGTTCGCTAGATGCCAGTGCAGCCGAGGAGCCCATAATTAAAAAACAAACCAGGACTGCTGAAGTGAAAAACGCAAAGTATAAACTATCCTTATTTTTCATACATTTCCATCCCCATTTTCGATCTCCCATTTGGACGTGTATTTGAGTTATTCAGTGATTGTTATAATTATGAGGTGATATTTATAATTACAGGTGCATGTTTCATCGACTAAAATTTTTTTAAAAAATTAACAATGACTTATTTTAAAAGTAGTTTGTTCCCTAACAATTGATTGATATTATTTACAAAATGAGTTCGGTATTTTCCAGTGTTTTTTGTTTCTCAACTTGGTGAGTTCACTAGAGCAGATTAGCTTCAGTGCATGAAAACGCAAACATTCGTTACATTAGAAACTAGATTATGAAAGTATCAATCGGAATTAATGGACAATCAAAGTATCGAAGGAAGAACTGGATGAATTTTGGGGGAAATATACATTTACACACGAAATGTCGAATTATTTAAAATGGTAATATAATTATTTTTATCGTGCTCAATCCCTATTATCTACTTTTTATTTTGACGAAATGCTACGACCCCCTGAGAATTCTCAACGGATCGAAGGAAATTTTAATAGATTATTTTTGTTACACTGATGTATTAACACAAGTGTGACAATCAGTATTATTAATTACCCTCGTATGGATATTTTTACTCGATTGAGTAAACAGTTCCAATTTATTGGCGTCCTTACACGGTTCATCTTCCGAACTCAATTATTTCATGTACTATAGGAATGTAGAGTATTTGACCTATAACTATCAGCTTAAGCCTTAGGTTATCAAATGCTTCGGTCAGGGTTGCAGCCACATAGTACAATGTATAAAATCAGTCTGTTTTTGAATCAAATCGCATGCGCCCACCCACCCTAAACAGGCTGTCCGACAATTCAATTCCAGGGCAAAAATATGTAAAAAATAAGGCATCTAAAGCCTTTAAATCAAAAAAGAAGGAATTAAAATAGTAATAGTAGTAATTGTAGGACAGCCTGTAAAGGACAAGGTATTCGTGACCCTCCGCACTCCCGAAGTAATAAAAAAGATTAGGTAAATGCCTTATCTATATAAATCTCAATTTATAGCGAAAATGTGTTGTTCTTGAGTAAAATTTAATTGAGATTTAAGGTTGCCTTTATTTGTTGATTCCGTTTTAGATTCAAACTTTGTTTATTGAAAAAGTACCAAAAACGTATTTAATATGTTTTTAAGACTTAATAACCCTTAAAAAACAATTTCTGATTTTTCTTTATAAATAGTGTATTAATAGTGTATTTATAGAAGGAAATATTATATAACTATATTAAATAAAAACGTGGACATAAAAATCTAAACTGTACATAGGAGGTAGAAAGAATTGCCACTTGTTGATATCAAACTCATTGAAGGTGTATTCTCCGAGGAAGAGATCAAGAAGCTTATCAAGGACGTGACAGACGTTATAGTCTCGTTTATGGGAGAAGATCTCCGTAGCTTTACATTGGTAGTAGTCCAGGAAGTAAAGAGTGGAAGCTGGGGGGTAGGTGGACAGGCAATTGGATTGGAGGAAGTAAGGGCCATGCAAGCGGGTACTTTAGAGAAGCCCTAAGCCATACCCAGGAAAAACCGAAGAGCAACGCGAAAGGGTAAAACAATTTCTAAACTGCACTCATTAACAAAAATTTTAATATATGTTCCATAATAAATTTTTCACTTTTTTCAATGTTTTCCCAAGAGAAGATCACCCAAGATAGCGATGTTTTATTGTTAAAATGTAGCTATTTCTTTGACTTTCAGGTAATTTTCCAGGCTAATAATAAAATATAAGTCAAGAATAACTACTTTTTAATATTTTGTAGCTATTGATTCATTTAGTTGGTTACAACATTTCTATTTTCACATAGTATATGAAAGTCGAATGGTAGCTCAAGTATTCCATTGTTTCTATGAATACAAAATCCCCTATTATAACCGTCACATAAACGCAAAAAAGAATGAGAAACACATAATCAATAGTGAATTCAAAAGCAATAGCCTCTGTTCTCAATATATCGATTTACTTCTATCCCTTTACTGGTATTTTGAATGTTTAAAGTGAAAATTGAGTATATTTCTAAAAGAAATTTAATATGTTTCTGGAAAATATAGCCTTGTTTTACTGTCAGACACTTGTCAACAGTATGACGAAGGACAAAATTAGGGTAAGTGCTAGGATTCCAAGGAATTATGTGACATTTGTCTATAGAGATATGACAATGTCACCAATTTACTAATGCGGATTTGAATTTATTGAGGGATCAATGTGAAGACAGAATAGATAGGTGTCAGACGACTTGTCAACAGTATGACGAAGGACAAAATTAGGGTAAGTGCTAGGATTCCAAGGAATTATGTGACATTTGTCTATAGAGATATGAC
>Ga0183099_1001961_pt1 | contig 11090 bp, 7 predicted proteins | sample Biomet1_FD_127788 | JGI IMG/M metagenome (GOLD analysis project Ga0183099, IMG submission 127788) | Microbial communities from bioreactor (seeded with anoxic lake sediment) at LBNL, California, USA - Biofuel metagenome 1 | ecosystem: Engineered > Bioreactor > Anaerobic > Unclassified ... | reverse complement strand
CTTTGCGCCCGATCATGCCCTTCCTTTGCGCCCGATCATGCCCTTCGCGCATATGGGATTCCAAAGGGACGAGTCCCTTTGGCAGGGTCAAGGGGCAGCGCCCCTGGATAGGGGTCAAGGGGCAGCGCCCCTTGGCTCATCTTCCCCTTCGTCTCCCTACTGCTGCTGTTTATCCAGCAGAACGCGCAGGGTCGCACCATCCACAGGGTGGGAAAAAAGGAACCCCTGCCCGTGCTGGCAGTCCAACACCTTGAGCATGGACCATTGCTCACGCAGCTCGATACCCTCGGCTACGACGTCCAGGTTAAGACTGTGCGCAAGGGAAATGACGGAACGAACGATCTTGCGCTGTTCGCTGCTGGAGTCCATTTTGCCCACAAAGCTTTTGTCCACCTTAATGGTATCGATGGGGAAATTTTGCAGGGAGGACAGCGAGGAATAGCCCGTGCCGAAGTCATCGATGCTGATGCGCACACCCAGGGCACGAATAGCGTGCAACCGCTGGGCGGTGAGCAAAGGGTTCTCCATGGCCACGGTCTCGGTAATCTCCAACTTCAGGCGGGTGGCATCCATCCCTGTTTCGCGCAATACGCGGGTTACTGTTTCGGTAATATCGTGCTGGGCCAACTGCCGGGCGGAAAGGTTCACACTCATGGACAAGTCGGGCAGTTCCGGGTGCTCGGCCAAAATATCAACCATGTCGACGCAAGCTTGGCGCAGAACCCATTCGCCCAGGGGCACAATAAAATCAGTTGCCTCAGCCACGGGCAAAAATTCATCCGGTCGCATCAGGCCATTGCGCGGGTGGTCCCAGCGCAGTAAGGCCTCCATGCTGTCGAGCACGCCGTTTTCCAGGCTAACAATGGGCTGATACACCAGGAAAAATTCGCCATTTTTCAGGCCCGAGTGCAAATCTATCTCAATCTCCATAAGTCGAGCGCTTTCCGTATACATGCGGGAATGAAAAACTTTGTAGCGGTGGTGGCGATTGGTTTTGGCCCGGCGCAGGGCGATGTTGGCATTGCGCAGCAGGTCTTCAGGCTTATCGCCAGGGATGGGCCGGGTGACGATGCCCGCACTGGCGGTGATGGTGACCTCGTGACCACGCAGATCAAAAGGCTCCTCCATAAGCGTTTGGATGCGCTTAATATGCTTGATAACTTCACGCGGAGTCTTGTTCTGAAAAATCAGAGCAAACCCGTCGCCAGAAATGCGGCTTGCGGAATCGGGTGTGGCTATGGTGCTGGCGATGCGCTCGGCGGCCATGCGAATCATTTCATCGCCATACGCTGGCCCCAAAGTATCGTTGACCTTTTTGAGGCGGTCAATATCAAGCATGGCGACAATAAAACTGCCGCCACCGTGCTGGGCGTCCTCAATGCGACGGCGAAGCCGCTCCATGCACCATGCGCGGTTGTACAAGCCGGTCACGGGGTCAACGAGCTTGCTCTCTGCCAGCTCCATATCCAAGGATTTACGGCGCGTTATGTCGCGTAGGCTCATGCGTAGCAGCATTTGCCCATCGGGGCTGACCACGCGCCTACCCTGGCACAACACCCAACGGGCGGCGCCATCGGCAATCAGAATACGCAACTCCAGCCCCATGTGCGTATGCACCGGCCCCTGGCGCAACTCGGCAAGAAAATGTACCAGCGCGGCCTTGCTGGCCGGATGCGCCAATGATTCCAGCACAGCGCTAGCGCCCAAAAATCGTTCCGGGCCATAGCCTGTCAGCTCCTGACACGAGGGAGAGCAGTACAAAGTCTGTCCAGTAAGGTCCTCCAGCAATTCCCAGTAATGGGAAGTATCGGCGACGAACTGGTGTAGCGTTGGCATTGAGGACTATCCTTGTCTATAGAGCATCGACATAACCTATGGGACATGCGCTTTTGCGTTTTTGTTTCCTATACCTCGCAGTACGGGGTGTCCTGACATGCCAGCGTAAATACGTATACTTATTTTTAAGGCGTATGCCCACGCCGCCGCCTTTACAGCTCTGCTCGCTCAGGCTAGTGATTATTCCCATGAACAATGCCCTGCCTTTGCGCCACCATGGGCGGCTCCCGCGCCTGCTGCTGCTTACCAGCAACTACTTTCTTCTGGGCGAGATAAAAACCGCCTGCGAGCGTCTGGGCGTGCCGCACCTATTGGTGGACCTGGCGGCCAAGGAACTTACGGCAGGCGAGTTCGTGCGTACTATTCGCCAAACCTGCGCCCAGTTCAAACCAGACGCCGTGCTGACCGTGAACCACCTGGGAGTGGACCGCGAGGGCGTGCTGTACGCTTTGCTGAACGAAATGCGGCTGCCCCTGGTTTCCTGGTTTGTGGATAACCCACAGTTCATCCTGCCCATTTTCCCCAAACCGGACCCGAGCCTGACCCTGGCGCTGACCTGGGATGCCGACAGCCTGGACGCCGTGCGCGGTTATGGCTTTCGCAACGTGTTCTGGCTGCCCCTGGGGGCGGATGTGGACCGCTTCCGCCCTGGTCGGCCAGCACTGGACGCAGCCAAGGCCGATCCATGGCGCGCGCGGGTCAGCTTTGTGGGCAATTCCATGCTGGTCAAAACCCTGCGCAGGCTGGAGGCCGCCCGGCCTACCCCGGCCCTTGTCGAGGCCTTTGCCGGTTTGGCAACCGGCTATGGCGCAAGCAGCGAACGCAGCGTGCAGGCCTTCATCGCCTCCGCACGGCCCGACCTTCTGCCTGAATTGGAAAGCCAGGACGTGCTGCGCCGCACAGCCTACGAAACCGCCTTGGTTTGGCAGTCCACACTGGTGTACCGCCTGGGCTGCGTGCTGCGCACCTTGCCCTTTGCCCCGCTCATTGCCGGAGACCCCGGCTGGGCACAACTGCTGCAAGGCCGCTCCGGCTATCGGTTAACGCCAGAAATCGCCTATTACACCGAGTTGCCGGATTTCTACCCCTTAAGCGAGGTCAACTTCAACTGCACCAGCCTGCAAATGAAGGGCGCGGTCAATCAACGCGTGTTCGACGTCCCTGCTGCCGGCGCGTTTTTGCTCACCGACCACCGCAGGCAAATGGAAGAGCTCTTTGAGCCGGGAACGGAAGTGGCACTCTACCGCAGCCAGGAAGAAATTCCTGAACTGCTGGAACGTGCCCTGGCCGAGCCCGAAAGACGGGCGCGCATTGCTGCGGCAGGCCGTGCCCGGGTGCTGGCACAGCACACCTACGAACATCGCCTCTCGGCCATGTTGGCGGTCATCAGTCAAACCTTTTTCGGCGGGAGCTAAAGGAACGTGGCCAATCCCATCCTCGTGCTCCAAATGCAGCGCATGGGCGACCTCGTGCTCACCTTTCCGCTGCTGATGTGGATACGCCGCCAGATCCCCGGCCCGCTGCTGCGCGTGGTGGCCGAGGAACGCTTCTTCACCCCGTTGCTGCCCATGAGCCCCCCCGCAGGATACATCACCTGGGACGAGGCGGCCAATGGCGCGCTGGACACCTCAGAATACAGCCTCATCATCAACCTGAGCATCCGCGAGGAGGCCGCGCGGCTGGCCGGGAGGCTTAAGGCCGAGCGTGTTGTCGGCCCGGTGCGCCATGCCGATGGTGCGCTACGCATCCACGGCGACTGGCAGTTGTACCGGGCCAGCGTGGTACACAATAACCGTCACAACCGCTTCCACTGGGCGGACTTGAACGCCCTGGACCTTGTTCCCCGCGCCACCTTGGCCGCCACACGCTACGAGCCACAAGCCATCATCCAGCAAACACCAGCCCAGCGGGAGGCCGCAGCACGGGCGGTGGGGGTGTTTGTAGGCGCAAGCGAACCAGGAAAACGCCCCGGCCCGGAATTTTATGCCAAGCTTGTGGACGAACTCTTTGCCCGAGACCTGCAACCCGTGCTGTTGGGCGGACCGGACGATTTGCCGGTGGCGGAGGCGGCACGCGCACTATGCACGCACAAGCCCCTGAATTTGACGGGAAAGCTCAGCATCAAGGAGCTGGCTGCCCTGGGTCAAACCCTCAGCCTTCTCATCACCCCAGACACCGGGCCCATGCACCTCGCCGCCTGGACCGGCCTGCGCACGCTTAATCTTTCGGTCGGGAACGTTAGCCCCTGGGAAACCGGGCCGTACCAGCCGGGGCATGTTGTGCTGCGCTCGCAGGCCTCCTGCGCACATGGCTGCTGGCAGTGCACCCGCGCCCAGGCCCTGTGCCGCAAGGCCCTGACTCCGCGCCGGGTGGCCGCCCTGGCCGCGCTCATGGTTGCCAACGGCAGGAATGATCGGCCTCTGGACGAACTGTGGAAACGGTTGGACCGCTTGGATATGCCTGGGCTGGGGCTTTTCCGCACCACTCGCAGCGCGCAAGGGCTGTACGAATTGCAGCGGCTTGGCCCCGCAGCAGGGGAGACCGAACAGCAAGCGGCGAACCAGGCCGGCGCCTTTTGGCGGCTTTTTTTTCTGTGGCGGCTTTCCAGTCCGGGGCAGGCAGCCAATGGCGAGGCGGAAAAAAATGCCGCCCGCGAGATTTGGCTGGCTCTGGTCGACCAACACCCGGCGCTGGCAATTGCCCTGCACGCCGCGCTGCCCTCTTTGGGGCGTGGCCTGCGTGGCAGCACGATCATACCGCCCGCCGGCATTGTGCCTTTTTTCCGCCCGTTGGCCGGATATTTGGACATGCTGGCGCAGAACCAGGATTCCAGCCCAGCCTGCCTACGCACCTGCCTGGAACATATCGAAGCCTTGGCCGAACTCTGCACCTAATCCGCTCTTGGCCGAAAGCTGCACCGCAACCAGCGTAACCCAAGGCCTGCGATCCTTCCGCCCCCCCAAGCAGCAGACAAAGTAAGACCCCGTCCAGTCGGTCATCTGGACGGGGTCTTTTACGGGGTGGAGAATTCTGAACGTTTTTGCTTAACGCTTCATGGCGATGATTTCGCCAAGGAGGCTGTCTGCGGTGGTGATAACCTTGGTGTTGGCCTGGAACCCGCGCTGTGCGGTGATGAGGCTGACGAACTCAGTACCCATGTCCACGTTGGACGATTCCAAACTGTTCGAGGAAACGCTGCCCTTGCCTGCGGAGTTGGCCTCGCCCGTCAGCGCCGGTCCAGATTCGCGCGTTTGGCTGAACAGGTTGCCGCCCTCGCGCCGCAGCCCCCACTGGTTGGTAAAGCTAGTAAGCGTCAGGGAAAACAGGTCCAGCACCTGGCCGTTGGAATAGGTGCCGGTCAGCACACCATCGCGGGAAACGGAAACGCTCTGCAAGTAACCTGCGGTGTAGCCGTTCTGGCTCTGGTACAGGGTGGAGGAGCCGCCAGTGTCGTACGACTGGGTCGAAAGGGCATCGACAACAGGCGTCTTCATATTCGGCAACCAGCCGGTGTTACTAATTTTGTTACTGAGTGCCGAGGCGCTGTCCGACAAGGTGCCGCGACCGACACCCCACCCCAAGATACCTGTGCCATCGTCCGTAGTATCCGAGGCATGGATGCCGAAGTCTATGGCAATGGGGGTCGCCGCGGTATTGGTGGCCAAACTTGCGTTGGAAGCCTGAATAAAGTTCGGGGTAACGAGCGGGTAGCCGCCGGTGGAAAGGTCCGCAAGCTTCCAATTGTCCAGGTTGCCCACATCTCCGCCACCGTTGCTCTTCAGGGTGTAGGAGCTTTGGCCAACCAACTGGCCAGCGCGGAAGGTCATCGTGCCAATCATCAGCACGCCTGCGGCGGAGGTTCCCGTCATGGCCATATTGCCACTAGCGCCGGAAAGAATGCGGCCGTCCTCGCTGGGTGGGCAGGTCACCATATATTCCCACACAGTGTCGCTGCCGGCGTTGCTCATCTTCACCTTGTCGTAATACACGGTCAGGTTATGCGAGGCACCCACTTGGTCGTATACCTTGAGTGTGGAGCTGTAGCCGTAGGAGGCGCTGTCGAGCGGGGTGGTCTTGGTGGCGTCCCAGTTGCCGAACATGGAGAAATAGGGATCGCTGCCGTCGTTGGACTTGCTGGTCGCGTTGGGGTCCAGGTTCGTGATGACACTGACCTTTGTCGTGGCCTCCGGCGGCGACTGGAAGTTGTTGACGCGGATATCCGTGGGCGACCCGACGATGGAATACCCGGCTGTAGCGGTGCTGGAAGTGCCGCTGGCGGTGGAGGTTGTGGCCTTCTGCATTGCCCAGCCCTGCACGCGGTAGCCGTGCGGCTCCACCAGATAACCGGAGTTATCGAAGCGGAAGTTGCCTGCGCGGGAGTAATAGCTGTTGTCGGTGTCCGGCACTTTGACGGTGAAGAAACCGCTGCCGCCGATGGCTAAGTCAGTGGCCTCTGTCGTCGTTTCAAAGGCGCCCTGAGCGAAGTCCGTATAGATTGCGGCCACACGCACGCCGCGTCCCACCTGGGCAACACCAGCGGAGGTGCTCACGTCTTGGCTCATCAAGTCCTCGAACTGTACGTTCGCGCCCTTATAGCCCACGGTACTCACGTTGGCCAGATTGTTGCCGATGACGGAGATGCTCTGCGTATGGGCCTGCATGCCCGAAATACCAGAGTACAGCGATGAAGTGAGAGACATGCCTTATCCTCCTTGCCCCGTTCGTAGAATGTAAACAGACCGATACTTCTGCAAAAACTTCCCAGTGACCGATTACGAGGAAGTCGTGGTGCTCTTTGTTGTAGAATCGCTTGTCGAGGCCGTGTTCACTACCTCTGTAACCGTGGACATAAGTACGGTGCGGCCATCCTGTAGTGTCAGCACAGTCTTGCCACTCACGGTGGAAACGCCTGCTACCGTGCCGCTGATCTTCGACTGCACCAGCACGGGCTTTCCTGCGGTGTCCTCGGCAACGATGGCGACGCCGTATGTGCCGTCTGCCATGGCGTTGCCGTTGCTGTCCTTGCCGTCCCACACGTAGGTGAAGTCGCCCTTGCTCTTGGCACCAAGCTTATCCGTGCGAATCAACGTGCCATCCGTGTTGTAGACGTTCACGTTCATGTTGGTCACGGCCTCGCCCAGGCTGTAGTACACGGTGCTGATCGTGTTGTTGGACTTGGTCAGGTTGTAGCCCGTGCTCTTGACGCTCTTGCCCAGGTAGTTCACGCCGCTGATGATGCTGTCCGTGCTTTGGGCATCGACAAGGCCCTGAATGCCCTTGTTGATACTGGTGAGCTGCTCCAGGCTGGAGAACTGCGCCAACTGCGCGGTCATCTCCTTGTCATCCATCGGGTTGTTCGGGTCCTGGTGGTTCAGCTGGGCAACAAGGATCTTGAGGTAGGCATCCTGGTCCAGACTGGTCTTGTGCGTCGTGGCCGTGGCCGATGTCGACGAGGACTTGCTCGTGTCTATCGTAGAGTTCAAATATTCTGCTGAGGTGACCATGGGCCTTGCTCCGGGGTTCTTGCGTCGTTATGCGACGATGTGCAGGCCACGGTCGGCAAGAATTGCCTGCATGCTCTGATTTTGCATTTCGTGGGCCACATCGCCGGAATCCTGGCGCAGCAGGCGCATTTGCGTGAACAATTTATTCATCTCCTGACGCTGCTGGGCCTGATTGTGCTGATCGGCGTTAAAGGTGGCCTGCTGCTGGTTTTGCCCACCGGCAAGCCCGGTCTGCACTTCCAGGTTCTGCACCTTGAGCCCCTGATCTTCCAGGGTCTTGCGGATTGTTTCCAGCTGGCCGCTGAGCATTTTGGCCGTATCAGGATCCTCTGTGCGCAGTATGGCGGTGACGTCTTTGTCACGCACCTGGATGACGATTTGCAGCTTGCCCAGATTTTCCGGGTCCAGCTGGAGGGTCAGCTGCTTTCGGCCCTGGCCCAAATCCTTCAGCATAGCCTCCTGCACTTGGGAAAGCACCTTAGGCGCTGTCACATTGCTGTAGGCCTTTGTCTGCGTTCCCGCCTCGGCCTTGCCCTGGGCCACATTCAAGGACTGCGAAGTCTTTGCCAGCAGGCTATCCAGGCTCTCCTGGCTGGTCTGCGTCAAACTGGATTTCGTCAGGGTGTCGCTCTCCGGCCGCACCTTGTTGACAAAGCTCTGCCAGGCAGCGTCCTCGCTCTTGGCCTGGCGCTTTTCGTGCTCACTGAAAAAGCTGGTGTCGTTGCGGTCCTTGGTCTTCAGCTCGTAGGTCACCTTCGAGCCGGAATTCTCACTGGAGGTAATGCCCGTGCTCTGGTTGGAATCCCGTGTGCTTTTGGCCAGGTCCTTCTCCATCGCGTTGCCCACAGCCTGGGCAATGTCCTTGTCGAGGGAGTTGCCCTTGGCGTGTTGTTCCTTCATGGCCTGGGCCATCTGAGCCAGGGCGTTTTTCATATCCGCCACGGTGCTGTCGGAGTTCAGCGCGTTGGTCAGCTTGTTGGCCACATCCTGCGGCAAGCGCAAGGCCTTGAAAAAATCGGCCAATTCGTTCTTGTTCACGCCCAAGCTCTGGTCATCGGGCATGGTGGCAAGCTTCTTCTGAACGTTTGAAAGCACCTTCAGCCCATCGCCAGCGGCAACATCCTTGACCATGGAGGTGGATTCATCGGAGCTGAAGCCGAGCTTTTGAAAAAGAGCCTGCATGCTTTGGGTCTGTTCGTCAGTTAACTCAACCGCCTTTTTGGCCCCGCTCATTTTGCCGGAGAGGGTATGCACCAATTGCCCCCAGGTCAGGGTGCCGGAACGGGAGCGGGCGGCGAGATCCTCAATTTCTTTGTCGGAGAGTCCTGCCTTGGCCAACACAGGGCGCACTTCTTCAAAAGCCTCACGCGATACGGGAGCATTTTTAGCGGCGGCCAAGCGTTGCTGTTCCGCGCTCGACTGGGTGCTGGTGCTCGTAGCGGTGGAGGTCGTAGTTTGAGTGCTCGCCGGGGTGCTGCTGGTGGAGTCGGCAACACGCACAGGCACGGCAACAGCCTCGGCAGCGTTATCCGCTGCGGTGGCGGCAGCGGTTGCCACGGACTGCACAACGGCTGCGGCTTGGAGACTGGCCGCGGAGGAATCCTGCGAAAGCAGGCCCAGCTCCGCATTGCGTGTAGAGGTCGTATAATCCCGGGAGGTGGAATTTTTGGACATGAGGTTCAAAAAGTCGCTGAACGCCCTGGCCTGAGAGCTGGTATCCACCAAAGCGGCGGAACGCAGCTGCTCAAACGGATCAGAAGAGGTAGCGGAAGCTGAGACGGTGGGAAATTCCTGCATGGCGTGCTCCTTTGAACGCCAGTACTACAAGAGCCGTTCCAAAGTGAGCACGTAATGATATCAACGGATTACGTTCGATGCGGGCAAGCCGCGAGGGGAAAAAGCTGCCGAAGCTAGGAAAAGAAGAAGCGCTCCAGGTCAATCTTAAGCGCTGCGGGGTTCATGATCTCCGCAATGTCCACGGCCTCCGGCGTGTCCGCCAAGGCCTCCAAGTCCAGCACACGCGGCAACTGCGGGCGACGCTTGGAGTCCAGCACGACCTTGATCTCCGGCTTGGTGGGTCTGGCCAAATTTGCGCTGGCCACAATGCCATATTCTCCGTTCGTTAGGCGAACCAAACTGCCCACGGGGAAAACGCCCATGCACCGGATGAAATTCTCGATGGCCTGGGGGGGAAAATCGCGGTCGCGCCACTGATACATCATGCCCAAAGCCTTGGCCGGTGGGATGGGCTCCTTGTACACGCGGCGGCTGGTCAGCGCATCGTAGACATCCACCACGCTGATGATACGCGAATACCGGCCGATGCCGGCCTCGTCCAATCCACGCGGATAGCCGGTGCCGTCAAAGCGTTCATGGTGCTCCACCACGGCGCGCAGAATCTCCGGGTCCAATCCCGGCTGGTTCTGCATCAGCTTGTACCCCTCCAGCGGGTGGGTTTTCATAATCTGAAATTCCTGCTCGGTCAGCTTTCCCGGCTTGTTCAAAATAGCCTCGGGAATGCGCGCCTTGCCCGCATCATGGTACAACCCGGCAATACCCAGCGCATGCAGCTCATCCGTTTTCAACCCCAGGTGTTTGCCCAGAATAATGGCCAGGATGCTGACATTAATGGAATGGGTGTACGTGTATTCGTCAAACCATTTCAGTTTGAACAGGGTGGCGCTGGCGGTCTCGTTGCGGAACACACTTTCGATGAAGTTGTCCACCAAAGGCTCGGAGTCGCGATAGTCGAAGTCTTTACCCTTGCGCACATCATCCACAAAACCACGAACATGGGTTAGCGCCTCGGAATACAGGCGCTTGGCCAGAGGCAACTCGTCGACCAAGCTGGTGGTGATGGGCACGCCCACGGCGCGCTCCTGCCCCAGAAGGCCGATGTTAATGGTCGTATCGACGAGAACGCTGTCTACATCAGCAGGAACCAGCTCGACGATGGCTTCTGGCGTGAGCATCGGCTTATTGATCTGCACAAGAGGACTCTCGAAGCTGCCCAGCCCATAAGAGAGCACGTACATGCCCACTTTAAGCTCGCTTCGTTTAATGCGCTGTTCCACATACGCCCCTTGTTATCGGTCTCCCCCTACAGTAGGGAAACAAGGAATGATTGGCAATACTCCATCATGGATAAGCTGCGTCATCAACTCCATACAGTCATCCGCCAGCCAGTCTGGCGCGGCGTTGGCCAGTTCTGCACGGCCCGCGTGCCCGCTGACCACCGCTGCGGAATAAATACCCGCCCGGCGCGCCGTTTCCACATCCAAAGGATGATCGCCCACCAGCACGGCACGCTCCGGCGCAATGCCCAACCGGGCCAGCACGGTCAAGGCGTGGTCCGGGTGCGGCTTCACTCGCGGGGTATCCTCCCGCGCCACAAAGGCGTTGCAGCAGCGTTCCACATCGGGGAACACCACTTTCACAGCGGCGGTGGAGTTGCGGGTAATGATGCCTGTTTTGATCTCGGCCTGAGCCAGCGCCGTCAGCAACGGCCTGGTAAAGGGGAACAGCTCGGCCTCACGGGCCGCGTCCAGCTCCGTGGCCACAATCACCATGCGGCCGCGAGACTTGAACTGCAACCCTAGCTCCGGATCAAATTCGTCGAATCTCCACTCCGGCGCAATGCCCAACCGGGCCAGCACGGTCAAAGCGTGGTCCGGGTGCGGCTTCACTCGCGGGGTATCCTCCCGCGCCACAAAGGCGTTGCAGCAGCGTTCCACATCGGGGAACACCACT
>Ga0183099_1001960_pt1 | contig 11100 bp, 18 predicted proteins | sample Biomet1_FD_127788 | JGI IMG/M metagenome (GOLD analysis project Ga0183099, IMG submission 127788) | Microbial communities from bioreactor (seeded with anoxic lake sediment) at LBNL, California, USA - Biofuel metagenome 1 | ecosystem: Engineered > Bioreactor > Anaerobic > Unclassified ... | reverse complement strand
CCCCTTACCACTTCTTGTTGGCGCTGCCAGAAGAGTATTGGTAATACCAACTGAAGAGATTATCTGAGAACTTCTTCTAAGATGAAGAGATACTGCACCCTTTTCTTTATCAAGTGTTGCAATCACTCTTGCATCAAAAAGCTGACCATACACTACTCCGCCAGTATTTCCAAGAAGACCTTCTTTCTCCAGATCTTTTTTCGTTCCCCACCGAGCAGTACCGAATACATTTTTCTGCAGCCTGTTTGAATCCTCGAAAATAAGTAATAATTGTGTATAGGACTATTGCAGAAAATGAAATGACAAGCCACGGAATAATGGCCTTTTTTAGGTAAATGGCGATATCCTCTTTTGCAATATACTGTATAAGCCATGAAAAATATTCCCATGGGGCATACAGTGGATATGTACCGTATGTAAACCATTTACTGCGCAGGATTATGAACGGATACCCTATAAAAACAGGATCATATCCCAAGAGATACGCAAAATATTGCGTTGATACCCATAAACCAGTGAATATCAGTACCAACGCAAATATTTTGTTCATTGCAGCAAATATTTGCTCACGATTTCCGTTTGTCGGTTTTCCACGAAGGAATTCCGATGAGTTGTTTTTTCCCATATTTGTTTCTTTCTTTTTAAGGAGGGTTGTAGTTCTGTAAGCACGTAAAAAATTGTCGATAAGAGATTTCAGTATTTTTTTTAGTCAGAAAAGGTGCCTTCGTTTTTTTGCGCAGGCACCTCCAGTAAAAGGAAATTCAGTTCACGAAATACGTTCTCCATCCTTCCAGTACTCTTCGTATGTGTTACTGTTTTCGTCTTCCATTATAGTAAGTACAGCCGGACCATTATCGCAATGAAGCTTACCGTTTTTCCAGTATTCAAGATGTCCATCCATGCAAGATACAGCCGGCTCTCTCTCACCATGCAAAAGACCATTTTTGAACCTGAGAATCATCTTCGGAAGAAGGATATCCCCATCCTGTATTTTACCGGACTCATCTCTACAGATCTTGTCTGTATAATGTAAAAACCGCGCTTTCGTTTCCATTTCTCCACTCCTTTTCATTACTTTATTTTACAACAGGTTTGTACAATTTTCCATTATTTTTTATCTCGTATGATTATCTACCTTAACATATCTTTATCATCAATGCTGTTTATTTCATTTCTTAAATACGAAGCGTATCCCTTTTTATATGACATCTCTTCACTTTCCATGAATAGTTCTCTCTCTGTTTTATTCACCACTTTAGGAGTAAGACGACCTCTCTGATTCTTCTCCGGTACTATCCGTACTCCTTCTCCGATTCGTTCAGATGGTCTATGAAACAAAGGAATGAAATACGCCTTTCCATCAATACCTTCCAACAGGAGAGCATGATTATCGGATACTTCATCAGTTTTGTAAATCTTCGTGATAACGCCAGACACACTCCCTTGCTTTCCAGTATACAATTCGAGATTTTGTTCATTGGTGTACTTTAACGCTTTACGAGCCGAAAGGAACGTATTGTATCGCCCGTTCGTTCTCAATATATCTTCCCACGATTGAGAAAAGATATATTCATTATCCTTGAAACTACACATACCCAAAGAACAAAGATGATCGAGTCTACGAAGAACACTTTCATTTTCTTTGTTCCCAAATTTTAAACGATAGGTGTTGTGTATCATCTTTTCTTTAATTTTTTCATCGAGCCAGGTATACCGATTCGCCGTCAATGACCCCTCTTTTTCTCGTGTCATATCCTCTTTAGTGCGTGAGCCAACTAAAGAGGTACATATATTCATCGCGTTTTCCCGCATAAAAGTCTTCACCATATCGGGAGGGAAAAACACGTCTTTGTTCTGAGCATCCGTTCCATTTATCAACACATGTACATGATGATGCGCAGTATCGTAATGTTCAGAAGCGACCCAGTAGAGTTTATACCCGGTCTGTTTTTCAAGAGAGGCGACAAATGCCTTGGTAAGGGTATCAAGCGGAATATTATTTGATGCGGGACTGAGGAATATCCGGAAGTTTTTATCTGTCATTGCTTTACGGTATTCTGCTTCTGGTGTTCCATACAGCTGGGGGATAGTCCCGTCTTTACCCTTCCCTTCTTTAACCAGATACCGATTGATCTGTTCCTTATGGGCGGCCATATTCCTGGAATAATGCATTTTAACGGTACAGCGCTGTCTCGTGTCTCTCCCTTGAGAGCTTCCAGATCTTCCACCTGTACTTCCTCCCCCGCCTTTTTTCTTTTTCCCGGAGTGATATTTTCGCAAGACATACAAGGCAGCAAGCCCAAGGGCAATACTTGAACGCTTTTTTTGAGGAGCCTTCCACCGAGGGCTTATTTCATAGTCTTCTACACCAATAAAATGTTTCACAAACCTAGCTCACAATCCCAAACTGTTTATCCAATTCGGCAAGATTGGCGGTAACATTCCCACCGCTTCGCGTTACCTTAGACCGAGCGAAAATATATCTTTCTTTAGTCGCTTCATCCATTACGAATAATTTCCGGAATTTTTTGATTTCTTCTTGAGTAGGATTTATCGGTGTACCGCAAGATTCGCAGCGTATTGTTTCTTTTCCCACATGCTGTCTTTTTTGACATACCGGGCAGTCATAGATTAACTCTTGCCCATGAGCAATATCCTTCTGTTTATTTTGTTCATCACAGAATGCCTTATACCGTGCAGCATATACGTCCCGGAAAAAAACCTTGAAAAAATACCCATGAACATTGGTGATTTTTTTTGAGTTCTTCAAACCTTCGTAGAACCAGCGCAGATACTTCTTATCGAGTTTAAAGTTATTCAAAAAAACTGCTGCTGCAGGGTAAAATTCCCTATCAAGAATCAATGTGGGATCTATTTCATGCAACGCTTCTTGCACAGAAGCAGCAGTATTTTGTTTAAAATCTGGTTTAGGATATGAGTTTATATCTGGTATAGGTCTCCCGTTTTCAGGAAATGCATTTCCCGTTTTCGGGATATCCATTTCCCCGTTTGGGGATATCCATTTCCCCTTTTGAGGAAATGCATTTCCCGTTTTGGGGATATCCATTTCCCCTTTTGAGGAAATGCATTTCCCCTTTTGAGGAAATGCATTTCCCGTTTCGGGTCCATGGGATGAGGTCTCACTTTCAACATTGTCAATCTCACCCTCTTCTGGATTCGACTCACCATTCCCTGATTCTTCATTTTCAGGCTCTTCACCTGATTCTGGAGTCTCAGTCTTGACTGTTTCAGCGCCAAGATACCTCTTCATCCAGTAATCTTCATCAACCAGGCAAAACCAGCTTGTTCTATCAAATCCTTTTTCATTAAAATTTGCTTTGACTATGAGCTTACTATCTCTTAATTTATTGAGATAATTCTCAATCTGTTTCTTAGAAAAATATGGGAATTGTTTACTAAACGCAGAAATACTATTAAAGGTAAAATATCGCTCAACATTTTTCCCTTCTATTTCAATTGTCTTCCTGTTTTTTTCATTAGTTTTATTATGGATAATCCAGTAGCATAGATTCTGAAAAAGAGTAGCAATGTTTGTGTCTTTGAATTGTGTGGCAACTTCTGTGTCAAATGTATGAAACATTGCTTATTCCTTTAATTCGATTCAATAAAGAAGGGAGAGAAAAGCGCGTTGCGCGACACTTTTCTCTCCCAAGGCTGAACTCAAGCTTCCGGTTTACGACCGGCACGAGTTTTTTCACCCATACGGGCTATACGTTCTGGTAGAATCGAACTACCTTGGGCCTCGCATCATAAGATGTATTACCATCGAACGTTAGTTAATATAGTTCTGAACAGGTAGTTTTCACGTTTTCAGCACCGCAAGTATCACAAACACCTGACATCATTAGTTTTCTGATTCTATTCTTCAAGATCAACTCTCCGCGATTTCAGGCAATATGTCTCCGATCTGGGCGAGATCAAACTCATCAACGCCAGCTTCACGCAATTCTTCTCTATCATGGATTCCAGCATTTTTTGCCATATCGGCGGCTAGTGTTGGCATATCGTGTGCATCTCCGCCAATAAAACCGATAGCCCACGCAATACCGCGAGTCATACCGTATTTCATTGCTTCTTCAATCTCTGCGCTCGATGATTTATACATTGTTCTTCTCCTGCTATTTATCTCCATATCCCATATCTGTTTTTTTGAGCATATTTTTCCGCACTGTTGAACTCGTTCATTCGATCCTGATTAAAGGCAAATATTCCGTAATAGATTCCATATCCGCCTGCAATCAACTGTTCATTTATAGACAATGTACCAATATCACTGTACACATACGCCAATAGACGTCCGTATCGATCCCGCAACGCGGAACCCGTATCAAATTCAAGAAAGACTGTTTTTCTGTAGAATTGATTTGTATACAGCCGTGCTTCATTTGCATAATATTCCGGTGGTGTTGTAGTCAATTCGGGGGTATTCACGCCAATCAGCCGTACACGTTCCTCACGCGAACACCCAGCGGGAGTGTTTTTATCAAGAAACTGTATCTTAATGGTGTCACCGTCAACTACAGCATTAACACGGACTTCATACAGTCTATTCTTGGCATCCGAAGGTACTACCGCACATGAGATAAGTATCAGGAACAATGCTCCAAAAACAAACACTTTATTCTTGTTGGATATCATCATTTACTTTCTCCATTTCTTCATTATCCTCGCCGAATAATTCTTCTTCAGACAAAGGACCTAATAAATCGATATACAGTTCGAAGTTGTCCGTCATTCTTCTTGTCCTGATCAGACTCAGAATATATCCGACGGTGTTCCATCCACGAGGTCTGAACTTTCATCTGTTTCAAATGAGTCTCCTCCTGTTTTTACCACGTCCTGTTTTTTTACTTGTGAAGAGAGAAGATGTACTTGTTGTACGCGTATTTCATTACTCATCCGTTTTTTACCATCCTGCTCCCACCGATCTTGACGTATTTCGGCATCAATACCAACAAGAACGCCTTGCTTCAAATACGGATATAACGAGCTGGCAGTTTTCCCAAAGATTGCAAGATCAAAGAAGTTTGCTTCTTTTTTCCATTCATCATCACTCTTTTTTGTGTAGTTATTTGCGATTGCAAACTCGCAAATAATTATACCGCTTGAAGTCTGCTTTATTTCAGCATCACGTACTAACCTTCCGGTCAGTATTACACAATTTACATCTCCCATTTTTCTCTCCTTCTCAACATTATTTTGTATACCGTTTATTTTTTCCAGAATGAAAATGTCAATCCGTGAACTGTGTATCTCAAACCATTACAGACTCTTGAAACTTGAACTGGAGAAATTCCTAATGCCCTTGCAGCAGCAGAAACACTTTCATACCGTTCCCTTGTTTCAAAACAGTACACTGGTTTTGCACACCGCCTGATAATTGCCTTCGTCACATTCTTTTTCCATTGATCTGTAAGAACACGTTTTCTGCATGTCTCTCTTATTTTCAAACGGACACTCATTGGTTGTTTTTTATTCTGCAACATTTATTAGCAACCCCGTTAAATTCAAATTTTGACGTACAATATATGCATAAAAGCATTCGTCTGTCCTGACTATTACTTGTTTTGTATTTCTTCCCGCAAAACGCTTTATTGATTTCTGATTGGCAAAAAAATATGTACTTCTTTCATATTTATCATTCTCTACCGTAGCAAGCATTCCCACTCCGGTAAAGATATGATACGGCCGCATTGACTGGAGCATCAAATCAGAAAAGTATTTTTCAGGATTAAAATACATGTCATCTGACAGAGAGAAGATTACTTCTGATCGTTCAATATTCTGCATCTCACGACCCTCTTCTTTTTTTTGTTCTATTTTCGTTTGCCCTACCGGGGGTAACCTCAAGGAGGAACCTTGAGGTCTATACCGATAGGACTTTCTCAACGTAGATCTTCAAGCCATCAATATCGTTGTTTTGAAGATAGTTTTGCACATTCTGTAAAACTAGAATTACCTCTTTTGAGGTCTTCTTTTCCTTCCGCACCGTTGTTTCAGGTTTTTGACTATCCCGTACCATTTGATACGCTTTATTCAGAGTCAGCTCACCAGAAGAAATCTTTTCCTTAATCTCATCCGTTGCATACTTTTCTACCATCCGGGTCTTTTCTACACGAGAGGTAGAAATACCCAGAATCTGGGCCGAACGGGCCGCCGATTTTCCTTTCTCGCCTTCAGCACCGAGACCGCGCGTCTTGAGTGTGTCAACGATTTTTAACGCTTTGAGCAGTTCAGCATCGTTCAGATTTCTCCGGTCTGTCTGAAGGCTAATTGCATATTCCAGCGCTTCATCGATTGAAGGAAACGAGTGTAAATAGCACGGGATTTCGTGCAGTCCTGCGCGTATTGCTCCTTCACGCCGGTGATGACCGTCAATGAGTACCTGTGCACCGTCTTTATTCCAAAGATGGACCGGCTGTGATTTATCATACCCGGACTCAATAATCCGTTGTGTAATCTTTTCGACATTAGCTGGGATCAACGGGAAAAGCTCCTGAAACTCTTTTTGAAGCTTGATATCGTGAACCGGGATCAATCTTGCCAAAAGTACCGTGCCGGAGTTATTAAGATCAAGCTTGTTCTCATCTTTAACAATCGAAAGTGGTTTCATCATACTGATATCCCTCCTGCCTTAGAAACTTTCAACCAGTACCGCAGTGTTTTCACTGATGAGCTGCACAATCCCGACAATACCGTCGAACAATTTTTCATTGTTTTTCCTGGATATCTTGAGATCCCTGTCAATCGCGTTGGTAACCGTAGAAGTCTTTGGCAGATACAGATTAAGACACTGACTGAACGTTTTCTTATACAGCGATATGTACTGATAATGACTTGAGTTCTTATTCTGGGCATATTGATTCACACCGTTGAAGAACAATGCCCAGGAAGAAAGCTTATCTGCTTCGATGATTTTGCTTTGCAGGGTAAGACAGGAAATCATGTCAAACTGACAGAGAAGCACAGGGGTTAAAATCACCGCTGAGGCACGAATCGCATTCGCAATAATCGAGTTGTATCCCTGCGATGTATCGATAATTATGAAATCATACACTTTTAAGGATTCCTGTTCGGTGGCGATCATCCCACTGAGAATGAAATCATCTTTCAATACCAGATGTTCAATATCTGAGTTTGAGGGAATGATATCGATCCGTTCGTTTCTGGTAGGAACGATATTGTTGACGAGACTCCCGGACTTTACCGCAGCCGAAAATCCTTTACCTTGCAGGCCAGCTTTGCTCTCCAGGTAATACAGGGTAGTGGAATTACTGTAATCGGTATCGAGTACCAGTACAGACTTCCCCATGGCTGCAAGGTAATTTGCGGTCAAGATGGTACTTGAAGACTTTCCAACACCACCTTTTGTAGAAACAAATGCAACGATCTTCGTATTCATCGGACTCTCCTTTCCGTGTATCATCATCTGGTATTTCCCAGAATTGATTATCTTCTACGCATACAAGAGGTAGACAAGGGATTCGAACCCCTGTAGAGCAAAGGCGGGAGTGGAGAGTCCCTGATACTCCCTTTGCCCTCGGAAAGACCTTCCGCTACCATGGAACTACAATATAAAATATAGCTTCGCCATTATAACCAATCTCCACACTGGTTATTTTTATGAAGCTTCAAACCTCATTAATCTTTCTTCCCCGCCGAAACATGGTAAAGAAAGACCGGTTGCGTATCCGGTGCTGTGTCTGTCGGGATTACCCCAACAGATAAGCCGCTAACTAAAAAGCCCCGCTTTCAGACATCGAAAGCGAGGCCATTATCAATTCAGTCCTTATGAGCAATTTTCATTGCTTCTGCCGTCTGGATCTCGGTTTTACTGATCTTTCCCGAGTGAAACGTAAGGACAAGCGAACACGTTCCGAATTCGATGTCCGTACTCTTTTTTTTCAGCATTGCAATGCAAGCTGAAATAATTTCTGCATTTTCCCTGAGAGAGTCAGCGTTCAGCATCTTGTCCCCTCCCCTTTCTGGTCCGGATTGTTTTTGACCGGTATACCGGGGATGCGGTTCTTTTCAATCTCGCTATCAAGTATGGCCTTTTCGTACATGACCGTTTTTCCAAACAGTTTGACTCTTGGTAATTCGTGTCGGCGATCCAGAGTAGCGATACTTATGTTCAGGTACTTGGCAGCTTGTTTTCTTGTAAGCAGTGGTGATTCAATCTCACGATGCATCAGGCTCCTCCTCGTTATGTTTCTTTTTTTTAGTACTGATTCTTTTGCCAGCCCAAGGCGGCGGATTTTCCTTCTTCACGACCGGCGAACCATGCATCTGACTGAGCAGTACCAGGTGTGTGCGGATTTCTCTGTATTGATGGCGCATACGTTGCGGCCAACAGGCGGGTAAACGCTCCAGAGCGAAAGCCGTTTTTATATTCTTCACTTCTTGGATCTCCGGACGAGCGTATAAAGCGAGAGGAAAACAGGTTCTCCATAATTTTTTCTGCTTCATCCGGTGAAAAGTAAGTCAGATCCTTTAATGCTCTCGAAATAGACACCACAGATTGCTCCTTGGAAAACAAAAAGCCCCACCAAATCCGAGCCGATTTAGTGGGGCCTAACCGTTGCCGGTCACAACTCCGCAATGCGGATGCGCCATGGCTCGGTTTGGCGTATCAGCACTACTAGATACTTAAGCTTAAGTATCTAGTACCAGTATAGCGTCATATTAAGTTTTGTCAACACTTTCTCACGCTTTTTTAAGTAAAATACGAAGATGGGTTTTAAAGAAATCCTTAGATCAGAACTTGATTATCAGGATATGATTGTCAAAGAACTGTCTGAGCGAACCGGGATTAATAAACGTACTCTTGATAATTATTTATCTGGGCATAATTCTATGCCATCTGCGGATATTGCAGTACAAATAGCAAAAGCACTAGGTGTAACTGTAGAATACCTGATAACAGGACAGGATACTCACAAAGAAGCGCCTGTCGCTCCAGAGGCTCGTAAATTGCTTGCTTTATTCTCTCTTCTTGATGACCGGGATCAACAGACGGTTCTTACCATGGTTGAGTCCATGGCTGACAGATATGCAAACTCTGGAGACAAGGAAAAATCGCCCTCTCGCGCAGGTTAACCATAGGTTCCATTCTTGCCTATAGTTTTTACCTTTTTTTCACAATACAGTAAACAACTTTACTATTTCTTTATATTATATATAGATACTTTCATCCTGTAGACCTCTTTGTTCAGTAAATTTTTTACCTCCTACATTGACGAAAATCTGGAAACAGCATATATATATATATATATATTTTACATGGAGGTTTGAAATGGCTCAGCAAAGCATTGTTTCTAAACGAGAAAAACCCGTTTGCCAAACAGTTATTCATGATCAAAAACTTGCAGAGCATATTATCGCCATGTGTAGAATAACGCCTTCAGACAAAGCGAAACAAAGCGCGCAAAAAAGAAGCGAATCTGTCGCATCTTTATTTGTGCTTTAGTTTTCATGCCTGATAGTAGTAGATTACCCCTTCGCTCAGATCAACATCTATTCTTTATTCGTAAGATTGATAAATCCTGTGATATTACAACTTTCAGTAATCCTCGGTATCAGGACTATCAGGATTTCCTTCAATCCAAAGCGTTTACGTATGCTGATAAACATGTTGCCGCTACGTATGTGATGCAAAAACGCGATTCCTCAGAGATTGTTGCCTATTTTGCCATCATGGTTGATATTATCAGCTTGGATAATTGCACTCACCTGGAGCACACCGATGGATTACATATTTCAGCATTAAAAATATATCGCCTAGCTGCTTCCCAGACCCTCTGTAACTACTACTACGGTATAGCAGAAGTCTTGCTTGATAGTATCGCTCATATAGCTTTGGAATTATCCGAAAAATATCTACCCATACGATTTTTAACCCTAGATGCTGATGAAGAATACGGAAATCGTAAAATAGTTGATATATACACTCGCTATGGTTTTATTAGCGATACGATCCCAAATCGTTGTCCAGACATAGGCATCACGATGGTCTATGATTTATACTCAGAAATGCCCTGAGCTGTTAACAAAACGGATAATTTCAGATATATATCACCAGACACGACACCCGCATATAAATATTAAGCTGCTCTAATATTTTTACCGATACTTAAAACAACTTGTTCAATAAAGAGGTATTTATGGCTCCCAAGAAAGCTCCTGCTATTTCAATGGTCAAAGTAGCCGCCAAACTTGCAGCACTTCAGATTAAAGCGGATAAGGTATCAGCTGAAATTAAGATCCTTACCGATGAGGTCAAGAAAGCGGCTGCGATTCCTCCGGTAAAACCTGTTATCACAGCAAAGAAACCTACCCAGAAAAAGTCAACCGCTAAGAAACCTGCCGCTAAGAAAAGTACTGCATCAGCTGCTTCATCTGTTTCAAAATGAACTAAGTCTTTTCAGGACTTACGAAGGGGCTATCTTCAAATGAAGGTAGCCCCTTTTTCATTATTGGGCTTACGTGTTGTATACCGCTTAAGTAGAACAAGACAAGAAATGAGAATCATTGTAATCTCAGTCAGGGCCGATAACGAAGTGTATGAACTTGCACAAAAACGTATTCAAGAATAATACTATTTATTAATTATTTCAAAGCCATCAGATAATAATCAGCCCCTCCGCTAATCAAGTTCTTTTGGCCTTATTCTCTCGTTCTTTTCTACGAGACCGAGTTCCATACATAAAAACACCCAGAAGAGTTGCCAAGGCCCCTAGAATTGAAGAAATCCCTATAATACTTTTTCCAAGGATAACTAAGACAAAACCACCGATAATGGTAACAAGTGCTAAAATAAATGCCATAATTTGACCATTATCTGCTCGACGAGTATCACCTCTTATGACATTTTCTTCTATTTCGATACGGTGCGCTACTTGTCGTTGATAAGTTTCAAGAAGAATCCGTGTTGTCCCTGGGTAAAGAGTTTCATAATGTTCAAGTTCATGTGCTGGAGGTAAAATACTGGATCTTTGATAAGAGGCTTGAAAAAATGAGCCTCCGGTGGAGGTAAAATACTGGATCTTTGATAAGAGGCTTGAAAAAATGAGCCTCCGG
>Ga0183099_1001959_pt1 | contig 11109 bp, 8 predicted proteins | sample Biomet1_FD_127788 | JGI IMG/M metagenome (GOLD analysis project Ga0183099, IMG submission 127788) | Microbial communities from bioreactor (seeded with anoxic lake sediment) at LBNL, California, USA - Biofuel metagenome 1 | ecosystem: Engineered > Bioreactor > Anaerobic > Unclassified ... | reverse complement strand
TGAAGGGAAGACAAATATGGCAGAAATAACGATGGCGAAAATGAGCCAATTATCGGAAACACAAAAAGAGGATGTCAGAAAAATTTTCGTCAGCAGCTACTATAAGGACATGAAGACGTTGCATCGCGACACCGATCGCCTGCTTGGCGGATTCCGCAGGCTGCTGCAGGAGGACTTGATCCGAGTTGCGATGGACGGGGAGCGTCCGGTCGCGATGGTGGGCTGTTCAACCAACCAGCGTCGTGCGATGGAAGTCAACAAAGAGGATTTCCTGGCTAATTTCGGATTTCTCTGGGGACATGTCGGTTATTTCAGTTTTCGCAAAGAATACGGGGAGCCATTGGACATCGACGATGATACGCTCTATTTTGAATGTGTAGCGACCAACGAGGCAGACCGGTGCCAAGGTGTTGCCGGACGGATGCTGCTTAAGCTGATCGAAACGGAACCTTACGAAACCTTCGCCTTGGATGTCGTCGACAGTAACGGACGGGCTCAAAGTGTTTACGAAAGGATTGGCTTCCGCGAAGTGCATCGCAAAAAATCCTGGATCGGAAAAATTTTCATGGATTACTCGGAAAGCATCTGGATGAGCCGTCCGAAGCATTTGCCGAATCCATCGGAATGATGAGGAAGTCAAAAATTCAATTAGACAAACAGGGCCGGCTTTGATATAGTAATACAGATAGTAATCACATTCATTGATGAAGAAAGTACTTCGAGCAATGTTCACAGCGAGCGGGGAAGGTGGAAGCCCGCAACGGAGTGAAGAAGGAAACGCACTTCAGAGAAAATGACTTGAAAATAAACGTGGTCCCCCTGTTCATCGGACAGCTGGGAGAGGACGTTTGTGAGTAGCGTCATTCGGTTTAGCCCCGTTAACGGTTCAAAAGGATAAACTAATCAGAGCCCATCTGTGTTGCTTTATCGAATTAGAGTGGTACCACGGATGTTCGTCTCTATTTTGCCAGGGCAGAATAGGGGCTTTTTTTATCGTTATCGCAGATTTGCGGTACCTACTGGAAGATAAGTGATCCATTCACCGTGTGGATAGGCAGAGGCATATAATAAAGGAGCAGAAAAATATGGACTATAAAAAGATTGTTGCTGAAGAGATTCAAAAGCTGGTATCGGAGCATTTAACTTACGACCAAGTGTACCAATTGCTGGAAGTACCTAAATATACAGAGCACGGGGACGTCGCATTTCCGGCATTCGCACTGGCGAAAGCATTGCGCAAAGCGCCGCAAGCTATCGCCGGAGATTTGGCGGCACAACTGAACCATCCTTATATTGAAAAGGTTGAGGCGGTCGGCCCGTACGTCATCTGTTCCTTGAAAAAGCAGCGGTATCGAATGCGGTCTTGCATGAAATTGCTGCCGAGAAGCAAGCGTTCGGAACAGCCGATATCGGCAAAGGCGGCAACGTGCCGATCGATATGTCCTCGCCGAATATCGCGAAACCGATCTCGATGGGGCATTTGCGTTCTACGGTAATCGGAAATTCTTTGGCCAATATCATGAAGAAAGTCGGCTTCAACCCGATCAAAATCAACCACTTGGGCGACTGGGGAACCCAATTCGGCAAGCTGATCGTGGCCTACAAATTGTGGGGCAACGAAGAGAAAGTCAAAGCTGAACCGATCAATGAATTGCTGACTCTTTACGTGCGTTTCCATTCAGAAGCAGAAACAGACGATACTTTGAACGACGAAGCCCGCGCTTGGTTCAAGAAATTGGAAGACGGCGATGCAGAAGCTCTGCATCTTTGGGAGTGGTTCCGTTCCGAATCACTGCAGGAATTCATGAAAATCTATGATATGTTGGGAATCACGTTCGATTCCTTCAACGGCGAAGCTTTCTACAACGACAAGATGGATGAAGTCGTTGAGCTGCTGGACAAAGCCGGCATCCTGACCCAGGACCGCGGTGCAACCATCGTCGATCTGGAAAAATACAATCTGAATCCGGCTTTGATCAAGAAATCGGACGGCGCAACGCTGTACATCACCCGCGACTTGGCTGCGGCAATCTACCGCAAACGCAACTATGATTTTGCGATGTCCTTGTACGCAGTCGGCAATGAGCAAAGCAACCATTTCAAACAACTGAAAGCCGTTCTGAAAGAACTCGGCTATGATTGGGCAGAAAACATGCACCACATCCCATTCGGTCTGATCACACAAGGCGGCAAAAAATTGTCGACGCGCCAAGGGAAAGTCATCCTGCTTGAGGAAGTCCTGAATGAAGCGACCGAGCTTTCCTTGAAACAGATCAACGAGAAGAATCCGACATTGGAAAATAAAGAAGAAGTCGCCAAAGCAGTCGGCATCGGTGCCGTCGTTTTCCACGACCTGAAAAATGACCGTCTGAACAATTTCGACTTCGATTTGGAAGAAGTCGTGCAATTCGAAGGCGAAACAGGCCCATACGTACAATATACAAACGCACGTGGCTTGAGCATCCTGCGCAAAGCGGCAGTTGAACTGGACACGACCGAAGCTGCTGATCTTGGTTTGGATGACGCGTACGCATGGGAAGTCGTGAAACTGTTGAACAGTTTCCCTGAAATCATCCAACAAGCCTACGAAAAATTCGAGCCATCCGTGATCGCGAAATACACGCTCCACTTGTCCCAAGCATTCAATAAATACTACGGCAACACAAAAGTGCTTGTCGAAGACGACAAACGCAACGCCCGTCTGGCTCTTGTACAATCCGTAGCCACAGTCCTGCAAGAAGGCCTAAGACTCCTAGGAGTCCAATCCCCAGAAAAAATGTAGGATACGATGAATCCCGGGTAGAAATCGAGCACTAAGGGGACAAACACAAAGCGGACGTTTTTTGTCCGCGTGGGGTTGTCAACTTAGGCGGAGATTTCTGGGATTCAGAGTTCGACTAAGTAGAGCGAGATGAAAAGCGTTTAGATACCCGGACGTTGGAGCAAATAACGAAGTGAACCTCTTTTGTTCACTACGTAAGGAGGCACTGTGACCGTACCGGTCAAGTGTATCATGTCTCTAAGCGATTAAAAATCGCAAGAGCCATGACAAAACGGGAGTGGTATCTGCTTTTCAGAACGCGTTTTCGTAGGATACGATGAATTGCTCACCCCCTGCAATTCAGAGTTCGACTATGTAGGATACGACAAAAACCAAAATCGCCTAAAATTATGCACATAGTTTTAGTTTTTGATTTTCATTGAACAATAAAAAAGAAAGAAGGGATAATCCGTGGATATCTACAGGAAGCTCATGGCTGATGAACGTGTCATTTACCTCATGAAAGGAACCCTGGTGGGTTTATCAGCCGGTTTTATTGTTAGTCTATTCAGATTAGGCATTGAATTTATTTTAGAAACAGTGATCGAAGGCTATCATTTCATGCAGGAACAGCCAATCTGGCTCATCCCTTGGGTAATTTTTTCAGTGACAGCCGCGCTCATCGTCGGAAAACTTGTTAAAAGCGAACCTAACATCAAGGGCAGCGGCATTCCGCAAGTTGAAGGGCAAGTACAGGGGCTCATCAGCTTAAACTGGTGGCCAGTACTCTGGAAAAAATTCATCGGCGGTCTACTGGCGATCGGATCCGGTCTTTTTTTAGGAAGGGAGGGCCCGTCCATCCAACTGGGATCCGCAGTGGGGCAAGGCATCAGCAATCTCACAAAGGGGGATGATGTCGAAGAAAAAATCCTTCTTTCGAGCGGTGCCGGTGCCGGTTTGGCCGCAGCTTTCAATGCTCCTTTGGCAGGACTGATGTTTGTCCTGGAGGAGGTCCATCATAATTTTTCTCCCTTGTTGGCCATCACGACCTTCTCTTCGGCGCTTGTGGCAAATTTTGTGTCCCTTAATATCTTCGGGTTGACTCCGGCGTTGGATATCGGCATGATGAACACGATCCCGATCGCCTACTATGGTTTGGTTATTGGTTTAGGCATCTTTCTGGGATTGAATGGCTGGCTCTACACCAAAGTAGTCTTGGTATTGCCTAAACTGTATGGCAGGTTGCCATTCATCCCAGCTCGGTATAATGCAATCTTGCCATTCCTACTGGTCATTCCGATCGGCTATTTTCTTCCCCAGGTCATCGGAGGTGGCAGCGAGCTGATCTTGCATTTGAGCAGATGGCAACTCTCGTTAGGGATATTGATTGGCCTCTGGGTTTTGCGCTTTGTATTTTCGATGATCTCTTATGGAGCGAATGTTCCTGGCGGTATTTTTCTGCCGATCTTATCCTTGGGGGCAATATTGGGCGCCATCTATGGGAAAGCAACGTTGTCTCTGTTTTCTTTCGATCCGCAATATTTGCCGCATTTTATCATTTTTGCGATGGCGGGTTATTTCACTGCCATCGGAAAAGCACCCTTGACCGCCATCATTTTGGTGACGGAGATGGTCGGCGGGATGAATCAGTTGATGCCTCTTGCCATTTGTTCATTCAGCGCCTTTGTCACTGCGGATCTGTTGGGAGTGGATCCTATCTATGAGAGCCTTTTGGAAAGGCTGATCGCTTCACATGACAGCAAGCGCAATGGGAAAAAATATCTGTTTGATCTACCGGTCAGAGCTGAAAGTTATTTTTCCAGCAAAGAGATACGTGATGTCCGTTGGCCTGAGGATGTGTTGGTGATATCGATCCGAAGAGGCCAGCAGAATGTTGTGGCAACCGGGAAAACAGTTATGCAAACGGGCGATGTGCTGCATGTTTTGACGGATCTGGGCTTGGCCAAAACCGTTCAGGAAGAACTGAAGCAATTGGAAAAGAGGCAAATTTTCGACACTTGATCCATCGAGTGGGTTTTTTCTTGAAAATATGCTATCCTTATATTGAATTTTGTAAAAGTCGGTGCATCGTAAGCCTTGATAGAGGGGGTTTTGTAAAATGGGAAGAATTTCAGACATTACATTGACCAACCAGCCGGAACAGCGCATCATTTCCATCAAAACGGAAACAACGCTAAAAAATATGCAGACGAAGATAGAGGACTGCCGCGAAAAAATCATGACCTATCTGAATTTGTTGGAAGAACTGCCTGCAGGACCCTGCCTCACGATTTATTACTCATTCACGAAGCAAAACGTCGAAATCGAAGTCGGCTATCCGATCGCAAAAATGTTGCCTCCGCAAGATGACATCCGTATGTCCATCATTCCGGCAGGGAAACGGATATCCTGTCTGAACATCGGTCCTTATAATGAAATTCCCAAGATTTATCAGGAAATGGACCAGTGGTTAGCGGTACATGATTTCGAAACGAACGGCATCTCCTATGAAACCTACTACAACGGCGGAGGCTTCACACCGCAAGAATACTTAGACCAAAATCGAATTGCCTATCCAAGAGGCAGATGAACCATAAGAGTCAAAAAAAAATTATAGCTACAAAAAGGCGAGCCGTTGAATAGACGGCTCCACTTTTTTGGAAAGGAAACATTATGCAACAAAACAAACAGCCAGCGATGGCAGAAAACAAGATGGGGGTCATGCCCGTCAACAAATTACTGATTTCGATGTCTGTGCCGATGATGATTTCAATGCTGGTGCAGGCATTATACAATGTGGTCGACAGCATTTTTGTGGCCCAAATCAGTGAAAAAGCCCTGACTGCGGTATCTTTGGCATTTCCGGTGCAGAACTTGATGATCGCTTTGGCGGTAGGTACCGGAGTCGGAATCAATGCCTTGGTTTCCAGACGCCTAGGCGAAAAAAATTACGCGGCCGCAAACAGCACGGCCGATAATGGTATTTTTCTGAATGCCATGCATTTCCTGATATTTTTGGTGTTGGGATTGTTTTTCATCCCGCTTTATTTCTCCTTCCAGACAAAGGATGCAGAAATCATTACTTACGGAATCGATTATCTACAAGTCATCTGTGTTTTCTCATTCGGGATCTTTATGCAGGTCAGCATGGAACGACTGCTGCAGTCGACAGGCAGAACCTTGTACACGATGACGACCCAAGCGATAGGCGCAATCTTGAACATCATCCTCGATCCGATTTTCATCTTCGGTTGGTTTGGTGTTCCGGCAATGGGCACTAAGGGTGCTGCGATCGCAACAGTGATCGGACAGATAGCAGCGGCCTCGTTGGCTTTCTTTTTCAACGTCCGCTTCAATAAGGAAATCACTTTATCCTTTAAAGGATTCCGTCCGGATATGCAAACGATCAAAAAGATTTATTCCATCGGCGGTCCATCGATTCTGATGCAAGCTGTCGGTTCTTTCCTGAATTTGAGCCTGAATAACATTCTGATCCGCTTCACACCGACAGCGACTGCTGTCTTCGGTGTCTACTTCAAACTTCAGAGTTTCATCTTCATGCCGGTTTTCGGCCTGAACAACGGAATGGTTCCGATCATCGCCTATAACTACGGTGCCGACCAAAAAGAACGGATCCAGCAGACCATCAGCTTGTCGAAAAGATATGCGATGGCAATCATGTTCATCGGTGCCGCCATTTTCTTACTGATTCCGGGTACGCTTCTGCAGTTATTCAATGCGTCCGATGAAATGCTGGAAATCGGGATACCAGCTTTACGGATCATCAGTCTGTGCTATGTTGCTGCAGGCTACAATATCGTTTCCGGTTCTGTGTTCCAAGCTTTTGGGAAAGGTGGACTGAGTTTGTGGGTTTCCATGATTCGCCAGGTCGTCGTACTGCTGCCGGCAGCCTACCTGCTTTCTTTGTTCGGGAACGTGTCATTTGTCTGGTGGGCGTTTCCGATTGCGGAAGCCTTTGCGTTGGTCATGAGCATCTATTTCAATAAGAAAATCGACCGAGAAGTTATCGCGAATATCTACCCACATAAAATTGGGGACTCTATTCCGGAATAATCAGAAAAACGAAGTCTTGCAGAGCCGAAAGGATTCTGCAGGGCTTTTTTTAACATACAGGAATTTATAAAATTTTCCAGAGTGAAAAGTGCATCACCGTAGGTGTTTCACAAGTTTGCAAAATGTTTCATGCATCTAAAATGATGTCCAGCTTCACGGGTTAGCCCTTCGGAAATTAGATAAATCTGTCCTATTGCGCTCTTCGATGCTCAGGCGGACAGATTTCCTAAATTTCTTTCAGGGCTGAACGAACCCGTTCAGCTTTTCTTACATACATTACTTTAGATGCTGGTTATGTTCAGAGGCTGTTTTAAGGGGCCTCTTTTCAGTGCGAAAAAATAGCAGATGCCGTAAAGGATGGCCAGACCCATCATCACATACATGCCGATTGCGTAAGAACCGGTCAGGTCGTAAACGGCTCCCCAAAGCGGGCCGGAGATGGACATCCCGATGGAGGGCGCCATGCCGAGGATGGACCAGATGCGCGGATAATCCGCGATACCGAAGATTTCGCTCACGACCAAAGGGGTCAACACCGCTGGCCCGCCTATCCCGAATGCGAGGATGAACATGACGATCGACAAGGCCAGGAACGATCGGGTTGTCGCAAGGAAGAACAAGGCAATCAGCATGCAGACAACAATAAGTGTAAGCGTGATGGTCGAATCGATTTTGTCATTGATGGCCCCGACGGAAATGTTGGCAATGATCATACCGGTCATGACGAGCGAGAACAATGTGCCGACCTGTCCGGATGTGAAGTTCATCCCGCTGAAGTGCGCTGGTAAATGTTGCATCATTCCGCCTCCGAAAGCTGAAAGGAAAATGCCGATGAACAGGATATAAAACGGTTTCATCTTTCTGGCATCTTCATAAGTGATGGATAGATCGTGTATAGGTTGATTGCTTTCGTTGTAAGCGGGCAGTTGGTCACCATAAGCGTTCAGGCCTACAGTTCCGGGATTTTCCACCAACAAAAAGAGTCCGTTCGGGACAGTCAGAAGCGCGAAAAGTCCTGCAATCAAAAAGTAACCCATGCGCCAACCGAAGTTATCCAGAAATGTCGGCATGATCATCGAAATGATAGCTCCCGCAAGTCCTCCAGAGGCATTCAACAAGCCCATCATCAATCCTTTTTTGGCGGTAAACCAATTGTTGATCAACAAAATCGCCAGAAACATAGTGATCGGCATCATGAACAAACCGAGGAAGATGCCTCCCAGATAAAATTGCCATAAACGAGTGGCGAATGCCAGCCACACAAATCCAAGCGAAACCCAGAGTCCTCCTCCAATAAGCAAGCGCTTTGCCCCAAATTTAGGGAGAAATTGTCCAATCAGAGGAAGTACGAAAACGCCGGTCAGAGTCGACAGGCTGATGTAAAGCGAAAAGGCACTGCGCGTGAAGCCTAATTCCGAAGTGATGGGCTCGACGAAGAAACCGACGGCATTCCCGGCAATATACATGGCCATGATCAAGAAGGCCGCAGAAAAGAAGGATAAAAAGTGGCGTAAGGTCATATGATAATTCCTCTCTACATCAAATAGGTCAAAGATGATTCTTGTCAGATTTCCGTATAACGAAAAGGCATCCCACAATACGGACTGTCGTTTCATGAAACCGAATACATGTATCTACATATAAAATGTTATATTAATAATTAACAAAAATCAATAGTGTGTCAAAAAAAACGTCACATCTGTGAGGATGTGACGTCAGAAAGAGGCTGATTCTTTTTTGATTTGCGTTCCATTCATCCGAAACTTCATTCATCAAAGTGCAGCTGCAGCTGAGGAACTTGGAAGAAATGCTGGAGTGCTAATGCAATTCCGCCTAAAAGAGCTCCATTTTTTCCGAGCGAGGACAAACTTACCGGAACGTTATGTCCGGATGTTCGGTTCAATTCCGTTTGGATTTCTGTCACACATTCCGGTAATGCACGGAATAGATCACCATTCAGATAGACTTTTTCAGGATCGAACAGGCTGACCACATTGCTGATTGCGACGCCCATATGCAGCACGAGATGTCCCACTACATTTTTGGCATCTTCATCGCCTGTCTTGTACAGGGCAATCAGGTCGGTCAAATGCAGTGAGGAATCGTTCTTCAGGATTCTGATTTCCGCAACCAAAGCTCCCGTTGAGCAATATTGGTTCAGGCACCCCTGCTTGCCGCAGTCGCAAGCTTTTCCGAATGGATAGAGAATCGTGTGCCCCAGATTCCCGGCCAAGCTATTTTTGCTGCGGAATAATCGGTTCTGCAACAAAATTCCGGAGCCTATGCCCTCGTCCAGATCGATACTGATGATGTTCCCCGGAGAGTGGGCGAATACCGCTTCGGCAATCACGGCCAGATTATTCTGATTTTCCAGATAGATCGGACAGTCGATAGCGTCGCTTTCCAGATGTTTGGCCGTCAGATGCTCCAACATTTTGTTAGTTGATGCTACTATCTCATCTTCATGCACGAAGCCGTCGATTGACACTACAATACCTACGAAGCGAAACGGTGTTTTATTGAGGTTCTTCCTATGATAGAGAACGACTTCTTCGATGCTGTCGATGATATTGCTGGCCTCAACTTTTCTGACCAAATCATATTGGGCGACGATCTTGCCTTGCAGATTGCAGACGAGGGAAGAAATCTTTGTTTGTGTAATGGTCAAACTCATCGCGTATCCGCCATTCGCATTCACCTTCAACAACACCGGTTTTCTCCCGCCAACGACGGAACTTTGACCTGTACCGAGTTCGACGACAAGCTTTTCCTTAAGAAGTTTTTTGACAATTTCGGAAACTGTTGCCTTATTGAGTCCGGAATCATGAGAGATGGCCGCTCGTGAAGTATTAGGATGATTGATGATTGCTGTCAAAACGATGGTCTCGTTTTGTTCCCTGATTGTGTTACGGTTAACGATCATGGTGTGTCACACCCTTTACAAAGTTTTTTGAGTTTTGGGCGCAAAAAGGTGAGGGATCTGAAAAATATACAAAGAAAGGCTATCCTGATGCACAGTCGAACGTGTTCCAGAAAGTCTCTTTCGGAGGATGAAATACCTTGTATAGTCGTCAGAAGTCTGATTGTGAAGGCGGTTACATAGATGGTGAAGACAAAAGTGGGCTCGATAAAGAGCGATGGTGGGGAAAACAGTCACTGCGGGTAATCGTCTTTGGTTACATTTTAACACTTTTCGTTGGTAAATGCGAGGTTTGGATGTCCACCAAACCCAATTAACGAGCACTTTTTTTCAATTGGGTAAAGGGATTAAGCGTTTTCCGGATTGTGGACTCTGAGTCATTGTCATTTTTGGGGATAATCGGTAAAATGAAAGGAATCGCGGGAGGGGGTTTTTAAGGAATGTTAGGTTTGAACGGGATTGAATGGGTGATGCTGATTGTTGCGGCCATCATTATCGGTTTTTCCAAAACAGGCATACAAGGCGCGACAATTCCGGCAGTGGCGCTCGTTGCAGTCCTATTCGGCGGGAAGGCATCAGCCGGAATCATGTTGCCGATGCTGATGCTGGGTGATGTCATCGCCATCTTTCAGTACGGCAAACAGGGTAAATTGAGTGACGTCCTGAAATTGTTACCATCAGCCGTAATCGGCATCATTGGTGGAGCAATCATGGGCAATTATCTCGATGACAAGCAATTTAAAGCATTGTTGGGTGTCGTCGTATTGGTTTGTCTGGGGTTGTTGGTCTACAGAGAGGTGGCCAAAAGAGTTTTGCCGCTTCCGAAAAATCCGATCTTCCACTGGATGGTAGGAGCGGTCAGCGGCTTTTCTTCAATGGTAGGGAATGCAGCAGGGCCCATATTCAACGTTTATGTGCTGTCGCAGGACCTAACCAAGAACAAGATGATCGGAACGACTGCCTGGTTCTTCCTGCTGATGAACGTCGTGAAATTGCCTTTCCACATCTTTATGTGGGAAACCGTCACTTGGGGGACGCTCAGGTACATGCTGCTGATGATTCCTTTCATCGCATTCGGCAGTTGGATAGGAATCACTTTCGTCAGGAAGATAAATGAAGTGTGGTACAAACGCATCATCATGATCATGACCGCGATTGCCGCGGTCCGTCTATTCATCTAAAAAGAGATGCCTAATGAAGGGAGTAAAATCCTTTCATTAGGCATCTCTTTTTGCAGTCTCAAAAAAACTGGCTGAATATTTCTGCTACTTAAGGTGTTCCACTTCCACTTCATCAGCTGGATCGACTGGCCCGCGCAAAGCTCGTTGGCTGGCCCGGTGAAGGTGGAATGCTT
>Ga0183099_1001958_pt1 | contig 11114 bp, 8 predicted proteins | sample Biomet1_FD_127788 | JGI IMG/M metagenome (GOLD analysis project Ga0183099, IMG submission 127788) | Microbial communities from bioreactor (seeded with anoxic lake sediment) at LBNL, California, USA - Biofuel metagenome 1 | ecosystem: Engineered > Bioreactor > Anaerobic > Unclassified ... | reverse complement strand
AGGCGCTTGCGCGCATTCCCGGCAGGCGCTTGCGCGCATTCCCGGCGTGAGCAAAAGCGGCGACTCGCCCTGGAGCGGCGACGTGAACATCCGCGGCCTGGGACGCGATTCCGTGGTGGTGCTGGTGGACGGCGTGCGCATGAACATGACCACGGACATCAACGGCCGGCTCGGCGTGGTGAACCAGAACGATATCGAGCGCATCGAAGTGCTCAAAGGGCCCGTGAGCGCGCTGTACGGCTCCGGCTCCACCGGCGGCGTGGTGAACATCATCACCAAGAAGGGCAAATTCACCCCAAAGCAGGAGCTGCACGGCGAAGCCGACACCACCTATTCCACCAATCCGCAGGGCCCGGACCTCTATGGCAACCTGTCCTGGTCCGACGAACGCCTCTGGCTGCTGGGCTCCGGCGGCTGGCGCGAGGGCGCGAGCTACTTCGACGGGCGCGACCAAAAGGAAAGCAACACACAGTTCGAGGACTGGCAGGGCAAGCTTGCCGGTGCCTTCAAATGGACCGACGAGCACACGACCCAATTGCAGTACCAGCACATGGACGGCAGCCAGATCGGCATTCCCGGCGGCAACTCCGGCGGCCTGCCCGGCAACGCCGACCTGACCCTGCGCGAGAACGACCGCCGCTTCGTGCAGATGGTGCACAGCTTCACGCCTAAAAACTCCGTGCTCACGGAGTCCTCGCTCGACCTGTCCTGGCAGCTCATCACCCGCTACCCGCGCATCGACAACTACGCCTCCGGCGCGGTGGCCTGGCAGCAGCCCTCCGGCACGCACGAGACCCTGACCGGCAAGTGGAAGAACGTGCTGGCCCTGGGCGACCACACCGTGGTGGCCGGAGCCGAGGTCTCCAACTGGGACATGCGCTCCCGCGCGGAGGTCATGACCAAGGCGGGCGTGCGCAGCTACGCCATGCCTGTGCCCGACGCCAGCCAGCTGGTCTCCGGCGCCTTTGCCGAGGACGACTGGAAGCTGGCCCGGAACTGGACCCTGAATCTGGGCGGCCGCGGGGACAGCGTGCACATCACCAACGGCGGCGGCACGGCCATCTCCAAATCCGGCGGGGAAAAGAACGACAACAACTGGGGCGGCCACGCAGGCCTCACCTGGGACTTCAACGACCCCTGGTCGGCAAGCGTTCTCGCCGCGGCCAGCTACCGCACCCCGAACATCCTGGAGCTGTACAAACGCATCAACCTCACCGGCGGCATGATTGAGCAGGGCAACCCGGACCTCAAGCCCGAGGAATCGCGCTTCTTCGAGGTGGGCCTGCACCGCGTGGGCGATAGTTTGCGCCTGCACACCTCGGCCTACGCCAACTTCCTCCACAACTACGTCAGCCGCGAGCTGACGGCCGCCAACACCTACACCATGACCAACATCGGCACGGCGGAGATCTACGGCGTGGAACAGTCGGTGGAGTGGGACTTCGCCAAGGACTGGATGGCCTATGCCAACGCCGCCTACACCCAGGGCCGCGACGAGACCCACGGCACCTGGCTCGGGTTCATCGCGCCGCTCTCCGGCCTGGTGGGCGTCAAGCAGACCATCGGCCCCTGGTGGTGGGCGGTGGAGAGCCAGGCCGCGGCGGAGCAGAACAACGTGACGCCGACCGGCGCGCGCAGCGACTCGTGGATCGTGCTGAACGCCCGCACCGGCTACAACCTCACGGCTAACGGCCTCAGGCACGAGTTCACCCTGGGCGTGAACAACCTCACCAACACCTCATATTCCAACTACATGGCCACCTCACGCGGGCTTGAATACCGCGAGCCGGGGCTTAACGCCTACGCCAACTGGCGCGTCAGCTTCTAACCAAGGCAGGAGAATCAGATGGGTTCCGTTTCCGACTTTATGGATTTGAACTACCGCCACTTCAACGCCCGCGAAACCCTGGACGCGGCCAAGGCCTGGCGCGCGCTGCTGGACCAGGGCGGGGCCATGTTTCTGACCATGGGCGGGGCCATGAGCACCGCCGAAATCGGCATATCCCTGGCCAAGATGATCCGCGAGGACAAGGTGGCGGCCATCAGCTGCACCGCGGCCAATCTGGAGGAGGATCTCTTCAACCTCTTCAACCACGACGAATACCGCATGGTGCCGGACTACCGCGACCTCTCGCCCGAGGCGGAAAAGGCGCTCTATGACGAGGGGCTCAACCGCGTCACCGACACCTGCATCCCCGAGGGGGTGTTCCGTCAGGTGCAGGCGCGCATGAGCGCCCTGTGGCTGGAGGCGGCGCAGAACGGCCAGCCCAAGTTCCCCTGGGAATTCATCTACGCCCTGCTGGACCAGCCCGGCGTCACGGAGCTGTTCCGCATCCCGCGCGAGCACTCCTGGGTGCTGGCGGCCAAGAATAAAGGCCTGCCCATCTACACCCCCGGCTGGGAGGACTGCACCCTGGGCAACATCTTCGTGTCCGAGGTGATGCACGGCATACTGCCGCACCACGGGGCCATCCGCCGCGGCACGGAGCAGATGGAGCACCTGGCGCGCTGGTACATGTACAAGGCCGCGCACAAGATTCCGGTGGGCTTTTTCCAGATAGGCGGCGGCATCGCGGCCGACTTCCCCATCTGCGTGGTGCCCATGCTCATTCAGGACATGGAGCGCGAGGACACGCCCTTCTGGGCCTACTTTGCCCAGATAGGCGACAGCACCACCAGCTACGGCTCCTATTCCGGCGCGGTGCCCAACGAAAAGATCACCTGGGGCAAGCTCGACGTCAACACGCCACGGTTCATGATCAATTCCGACGCGTCCATCGTGGCGCCGCTCATTTTCGCCTACGTGCTGGGCGAATAGCGGCGGCGCAGGCGCAGGGTGCAGGCAGGGCGGGGAGCGTGCGGAAGCAAAGGGCGGAGGCGGCGGGCGAGGAACCGAGCGACGCGCGCTTGCGGCTTGCCTCCCGCCCCATGATTACGTATATGCCATATACGTCCTAAATCTGGAGGCTCCCATGCGCAAACTGTCCCTGCTCCTCGTCCTCTTGGCCACGCTCTGCCTGGCCGCGCCGGCCCTTGCCGGCAACACCGACCCGCTGTTCATCAACCTCACGAGCGACGATCCGCACCGGGCGCTCATGGCCATCAGCTTCGGCCAGGCGCAACTGGAGCGAAAGCACCCGCTCACGGTCTACCTGAACGATAAGGCCGTGCTGGTGGCCAGCAAAAAGAACGCCGCCAAATTTGCGGAGCAGCAGAAGCTTCTGTCGGAGATAGCGGCCAAGGGCGGAACCGTTCTGGTGTGTCCCATGTGCAGCAAGAAGTTCGGCGTGGCCGAGGCGGATTTCATCACCGGGGCCAAGCTCACCAGCCCGGACATCACCGGGCCCGCGCTTTTCAAGGACAACACCAAGACGCTGTCCTGGTAGCCGGTTTTTCCCCAGGCTGGGCGCCCGCTTCGATTGTGGACGTCCAGCCTCTTTTCGTGCTCCCGCGGTCTCGCGGCTGCGCTCTTGCGCCGCGCTTCCGTGTTCCGGGGACGCGTGCTCGCGGGGGTCATCTTCGCCCGTATGTTCGTGGGAATGAGCGTCGCCGCCGTCCGGGTGCCCATGCGAATGCTTGTGCGCGCGGCTCTGTTCCGGCGTGTGTCGGGTGGTAATGCCCCCCCGATGCCCGGATGCCCATGCGGATGCTTGTGGCTGTGCCCGCGCAGTGATGCTTCTGCTTGCCCTTCAAGGCTGGCCGCCCCTGGGTGCTGCTCCATTTATGCGACTTATGCCGAGTTTGTCTGATAATCCTCATGCGCTGTTCCACACAGCCAGCACGAGAACCTCATGTATGAGCTGGCCTGCCGGTATTGTTGCCAACGGTTCACGCCGGACATTGAGACAAAAAACGCCGTTTCAACGAAGAGCGAGAAATTTAAAACCAAGTCGCAGCATTACGCGCGTTATTTCACGCAGACGAGCGTATGACTTTGCCTCAACTGGCGTAATGGACCTTGTGAGCACAGTAAAACAACATTTAAAGAGGGGACCTGGGGAAAAATCCGTAAGCCGCCTAGCGCTTCCGCCAACATGCGGTCCCCATATCCTTCTAAACACAAGACTGCACGTCCGACTGTTGCAGGCTTTTCATGCCGTTAACAGGGGTTCAAATCCCCTTGGGGACGCCAGCACTTTAGGTTTGGGCAAAACGCTGAAGCAGTTTCTGATGCAGTTGCCCATATTTCGAGCCTTCGGATCGCACTCCGGAGGCTCTTTTCATTTCCACGGCCTTGCTTTTTCATGAAGCCTCAAAGCTCTCGTCGGTCTCCACATCAATGCCGGCCAGATCACGCAGGGAGCGGTCAGTCGTCGTCGCCCTGGCGCGGCGCAAAATCGCCTGGATCGCCGGAAGCGAAACTCCGGCCTTGTGCATCATGGACGCCGACAGGTGCCGGATGCAATGGAAGCTGAAGCAGCGCCCCCCTTGCCCGCTTGCACACCCTGCGCATAAGCGTCTGACGGCTGGTGAACGGCTGCCCGTTTTCTGGCAGACCACGTCACGCTGCGCGCCGTGGTCTTGAGCGTCTTGAGCTCGTCGTGCCGCGCGTCTGTCATGGGCACCTTCATGCAGTGGCGTACCCCGCTCTTCCTCTTCCGGCTCCCCAGGCGCACCCTGCGCGCCGCCAAGGCTTGCACCATCAACGGTCATCCTGTGCTGTTTCTTACCCTGAGCCGCTCGGCTCAGAACCCAACGACGAGTTCATCCTCCGACGTTCCGGCGGCTGGAGAGCCGGAGCCGGATGCTGTGCGGCGCCCTGCCCTTTCTGCGCGCCAGAGCGCTCTGGGCGTCTCTTGCGTCACAATCGCGCGGTTGCACAACTTGCACGGTCTCGTCTCCACAGTATTGTGCACACATGTACTTCGTGATATCCGTTCTGCTGCAAATCAAATTGCCGCTGCAAACACTTTTGTATGCTTGTTTGTTGTGGGAAAAGCGGAGGACATTAATGAAATATTTCGCTTTGTGCTGTGCATTGCTCCTTTTGTCATGCACACCAAAACACTCTGATTTAGCACCGGAACAAAGACGACAGATTCAGTCTGATTTAGAGCATGGATCACTGACGCTTACTTGTAAATCTGATTGCTTTCAAGAATTTCAACGTAACAACAGCTTTTTGCAATCTTTGTATACAAAGGAGTCATGGCATCAGCTCGCCGCTGAAGTTGTACGCATAAATCACGAGAATGAACTAGCCTATTATTATCTCGGCAGAGCATCCGAAGAATTCGGCTTTGCATCAAGTGCAGCGGAATATTACAGACGCAGCATAGCTATTTCCAAAGCAGGAACCGGGCAACAGCGCTGTAATACGCTGCTTGCGTGCCCCTTTGTGGCCAATGCGCTGGCGCAGGAGCATCTCACGGCCCTGGGAGCGGCCAAGCCCCGCGCGGCAAGGCCGCAAGCGGCCGCTCCGGCCAGGACCGCATCCCCCAAGATATCCAAGGCCGCAACGCCCTCTTCCGGCGGCATAACCAGAACGCTGCTGCTGAACAGCTCTTTTTTCGACGATGAGTATGCCGAGCAGCAGGTGGTCTTCAAAAACGGCAAGTGGGAAAAGCCGGAGACGCCCAACCGCAAATCCCGCAATGGCATCGCAAGCGAAGGCATGCACTGGGAAATCATCGAGACGGCCGTGGGCGACCTGAACGGGGACGGAGTGAACGACGGCGCCTTTTTGGCGTTGAACCACCTGACCATGTCAAACGGGCATGAGGTGTTTCTTTTCGCCGTTCTGGCCAAGGGCGCAGGATACACCGTCACCAAGCCCATACTCGTGGGCGACAAACGTTTCGAACTCACCTCCTTGTCCATATCCAAGCGCGCCATCCATCTCAAGACGCGCGTGCATCACGGCACGCAGGAGCGCGGCGAGTCCCCGAAGGGGCGCCGGATGCAAACCTTTCATATCGAGAATGACGTCCTCATCGACCCCAAGGCCTCGCAACCGCTGCAACTGCCGCCGGTGGCCAAGGGGGATGAGGGCTCCGCCACAGGCAAGGCCGCCCGCGGGCTCACGCGCGACGCCATCAAGAATATCCGCTTCAAAGAGAACACCATCGCCAGCGGCATCCTCTCCGTCGACTTCAAAGACGGCCGCTGGTCCAAGGATGTCACAGTCAAGATTCGGGACACAAAGCCCTGGACATACAAGGATATGCGCACAATCACGGCTATCGCCCTGGGCGACCTCAACCATGACCGCGCCGTGGACGCTGTTTTTGTGACAATACACCAGGGCGACGGCAACGACGATTACGCCACTCTCAACGCCGTATGGAACGACGGCGGCGGGTACAAGGTGTCCGAGGCGCTCTATCTCGGCGCCGGAATCAGGATCACCTCCCTGTCGGTGCAGGGCGGAAAAATTAAAATCACCAAGCTGGTGCCGCTGGATTGGGCCGACGCAGCCTCGGAACAATTCCGCGTTTCGCAAAGCATCGTCCTCAGGGGCAAGGCCCTTGTCGAGGCCGCCAAGCATTGATTTCGGCTCAACCAAGTTCGCGCAAAGTCAATATGGAAGATTGCATTCATTCGTATTTATGCGTATTGTCAGGGTGTAGCGCTTACGCCTTGCCCGTAACGGGCTTCGCCAGAGAAATGCAGCCGGAACAGTGGCCTTTGCGTTACACGGCCGCTCCAGCTCCGAGGCCAGCACGTGGCAGCGGGGTTGGAGCGGCACGATCGATCCCCATCTGCCACGCGGAGTTGTGATGACGAAATCTTTCGGTCACCGGGTTGTTACCATAGGCAGAGAGGCCGATAACGACATCGTCTTGAACAGCTCCAGCGTTTCTCGTCGGCATGCCATCTTGCGCGAGAACCCGGACGGAACGTGGGATCTTCAGGACCTCAACAGCGCCAACGGCACCTATTGGGGCGAGGGCCCCAGGCGCATTACCCGGCAAACCCTCGCGCCGGACGACATGTTTTGGATCGCCGACATGCAGGTGCACATGCCCGACGTGTTGCGGCGGCTTGCGGCAACGCCCGGCATGCCCACCCAGCCCGGCCGGACGGAAGATGAGCGACGCGTGCTCAGCATCGGGCGGGCGCAAAGCAACGACATCGTGCTGGAAAACGCGCAGGTTTCCCGCACGCACGCGCAACTCTGCCCCGCGCCAGGTGGCGGCTGGTTCATCCGCGACCTGAACAGCACCAACGGCGTGTTCCTCAACACACCAGGAAACCGGGTCCAGCAAGCCCCCGTAAAGCCGGGTGATGTCATTTTTCTGGGCACCTGGGCCATCCGCGGCGATTTTTTCCTTGCCGCCGCAAACGCGCAGGCCGCCCCGTCCCCAGCTCCGGCATCGGTGCACGGCATCTCCGGAAACGCGCCGCTGACCCTTGGCCGTGTGGCTCCGGCGGATATCATCTTCGACCATCCGACCGTCTCGCGCCAGCACGCCAGAATCACCCCAAAAGGGCATGGGGCCTGGGTCATTGAGGACTTGGGCAGCACCAACGGCACCTTCGTCAACGGCCAGCGCATCGGCTTTGCGCAGGCCATTTGCGAAACCGACAACATCGCCCTTGGCAGTTTTTCCTTTCAGCTCACGCCGGACCGGGAGATCGTCACCGAGGACTACAGCACGAACCTCCGTCTGGACGCCCGCGGCATCACCAAAGTCGTCACCGACAAGGGCCGGCCCAAAACCATCCTGCACAGCATCGGCTTCACCTCCTACGCCAAGGAGTTCGTGGGGCTCATGGGACTGAGCGGAGCGGGCAAGACCACTCTTTTTCAGGCGCTCAACGGCTACGACCTGCCGACGCAGGGGCAGGTGCTGCTCAACGGCAAGGACCTCTATTCCAATTATCCTCAATTCAAGTCCCTCATCGGCTATGTTCCGCAGGAAGACGTGCTGCACAAGGAGCTGACCGTCGGCGAAGCCTTGCGCTATGCCGCCAAGCTGCGCCTGCCGCAAGACACCTCGGACGCGGAGATCGACAGCAGGGTGAACTCCGTTCTGGGCAAACTGGGGCTTTACGCTCCAGAGCGCAATATCGACGTGCGCAGCACCATCATCGGCTCCAGCGAAAAGAAAGGCATCAGCGGCGGGCAGAAAAAGCGCGTCAATCTGGCCATGGAGCTGCTTACGGACCCCGGAATCCTCTTCCTCGACGAGCCGACCTCCGGCCTCTCCGCCGTGGACACGCAGAGCGTCATGCGTTTGCTGCGCACCTTGGCCGACGAGGGCAAGACCATCATCCTCACCATCCACCAGCCGGATATTGAAAGCTACAAGATGATGGACAACATCCTCATCCTGCATCACGGCAAGCTGGTGTATTATGGTCCCAGCTGGCCGGACTCCATCAGCTTCTTCAAGCCGGGCTGCAGCGAGAGCGACCTCAACCGGCCGGAATGCGCGCTGCTCGGCGTCAACGCCGACACCCCCGAGGCCTGGGCAGCCAAGTACGCCCAATCCTCCCTGCACAAAAAATACATTGAGGGACGCGCGGCCACCCTTCCCACAGCCCCCCCCGCCGAGCCACGGCCCACGGGACCGGAGCGGAGGCAACGCTTCGACACCGCGCAGTTTCGGACACTGTGCCGCAGAAACGTCTCCATCAAGCTCAAAGACACGGCGAACACCCTCATTTTGCTGTTTCAGGCTCCGGTCATTGCCGCGCTCATCGCCATGCTCTTCAACAAGACCAAACCCTTCACGCCGCTGCCGCTGTTCCTCATGGTCATTTCGGCCATATGGCTCGGCACCTCCAACGCCATCCGCGAGATCGTCTCCGAAAAAGCCATCTACTTCCGCGAGCGCATGGTCTTTCTCAGAATACCTGAATACGTGATGTCGAAATTCGCCGTGCTGGCGCTTTTGTGCGCGGCCCAATGCGCCATGTTGGTGTATGGACTGAAGTTTGTGGATGTGCAGGGGCACTGGTTCGCGCTTTTCCTTGTGGGTTTCCTGGTTTCCCTGGTGGGGCTGGGGCTAGGGCTTCTGACCTCCGCGCTTTCGCCCACGCAAATGACGGCGCTTTCGCTGCTGCCGCTCATCGTGCTGCCCATGGTCATTCTGGGCGGCGGCATGGTTCCCTTGCCGCAAATGCCGGAACCCGTGCGCATGCTGAGCAATGTGATGCCCTCCCGCTGGGGCTATGAGGCCATGCTCCACCTGGAGGACTCCAAACGCCCCTTCGAGGCGCCGCCTGCGCCGCAGCAATATCAGGCGCCCAGGGCCCAAAACGCAGAAACAACGCCCCCTGCGGCCCCAAAAAACTGGTCCGGGCAGCAGTTCGGCGAACACGTCCACAGCCTTGCGCTGAGTATTTCCGTGTTGGTGGCGACCATGCTCGTGCTGCTTGTCGGCACGGTGCTTGCGCTTAAGTCGCGTGACAAAATCGAAATCTAGGAGATGCAAGATGATGAAGCGTGCCTTGATGTGTTGTGTGATGGCCGCGGTGCTTGTCCCGGTGCTTGCGCTGGGAGCGGTCACGCGCATTGAGCAGGTCGTTGAGGGCAACTCGGCCCTGAAGCTATACGTGTCGGCGGAATCGGACACCGGTGCAAGCATCGTCGACATGAAGCAGGAGGAGTTGGGCCTGACGCTCGACAACACCCCGCTTAAAGTGGAGAGCATCAAACTCTTTTCGCAAACGGGCGAGGGCATGGCCATAACCCTGCTGCTCGACTGCTCCAAGAGCATGGGCAGCAAGGGAGAAGGCGAGCAAGAGCCCTTCGCCATGGCCAAAGAGGCGGCCCGGCGCCTCATCAACGGCATGGGCCCCAAAGACACGTTCAGCATTCTCGCCGTGGGAGACACCGTCAAGGTCGTCCAGCCGTTCACCTCCGACAAGGCGCTCTTGGGGCAAAGCCTCAATTCGATCAAGCCGACGGCAAACCTCACCATGCTTTACGAGGCGCTCCGGAAGGCCATCGAACTCAACGCGCAGAGCGGGGTCGGCATTCCCGAACGGCGAGCCGTCATCGTCATCTCCGATGGCAAGGATGAAGGCAGCGGCATCACACTCGATGATGTTCTTGAGTCCAACAAGCGTTCCGGGCTGCCGTTTTTCGCCATCGGCTTTACCCGCGTCGAGCCCGCCCACCTGTCGAACCTGAAGCGGCTGGCCCTGAAGTCCGGCGGTCTTTATGTCGCCTCGCCCACAGCCAAGTCCATCACCAAGGCCCTGCCCGCCATCAAGGAGTATTTCCGCAACTCCTACACTGTCCAGGCCAACGCCTCCGGGCCGCTTGCCGCCAAGCTGAGCGTTTTGAAGGCATCGTTCGAACGCGGCGGCGTCCGGGCCGAATCCGTCCGCGACATTCAGCTGGCCGGAAAGGCCGCCTATGCGCCGGGAAGTGAACAGGCCGGCGGCGGAGAGAAAGGCATCGGCGGATTCCTGCGCGCGCACAAAATCGCCAGCAGTGCGGCCCTTGCCGTCGTCGTGCTCCTCGTCATCCTCGGCGTTGTTGTTTCGCGGCGCAGAAAGGCCCGCATCGCGACAGAGGCCGCGCGGGTGCAGGCGGAAGCCATGGCCGCTGCGCGGAGCAGCGCACCCCCCGCCGCCGAGCAGAGCGCCACAAGCGCCGGGCGCAGCATAGGAAAGCTCTGCGTGGTTGCCAGCACCGTGGACGCTGTTCCCGTGGGGCTCAGCTTTCCCCTTCAGGCCAGCAACATTTTGGGCCGGGGCGAGGGTTCGTCCATCATCTTGAATGATGCGAAGGCCTCGCGCCGCCACTGCGAAGTCACGGTCAACAACGGCATGGTCATGGTGACGGACCTTGGCTCCACCAACGGCACAAAGGTCAACGGGACCACCATCACCTCCCCGACCGTGCTTCGCGGCGGAGAACAGCTTTCCATCGGCGGCGTCGAGATGCGTTTCGACCAAGGCCAGTCCGTTTAAAGGAACGTGACGCAGATGATCGTCAGCAACGCTACGGCGCAGGGCAGCCGCCCCTACCAGGAAGACTATCACGCATTCTACGCGGCTCCTGCGGGGATGTCCCAACGCGGAACGCTTCTCCTGCTGGCGGACGGCATGGGGGGCCTGGCCGGTGGCAGCACCGCAAGCTTCATGGCTGTGGAGCATTTCAAGAACTCCTATTACATGGAGTCCCCCGGACTCTCCGCCCGGGCGGGCCCGCC
>Ga0183099_1001957_pt1 | contig 11114 bp, 11 predicted proteins | sample Biomet1_FD_127788 | JGI IMG/M metagenome (GOLD analysis project Ga0183099, IMG submission 127788) | Microbial communities from bioreactor (seeded with anoxic lake sediment) at LBNL, California, USA - Biofuel metagenome 1 | ecosystem: Engineered > Bioreactor > Anaerobic > Unclassified ... | reverse complement strand
GAATAAAATAAGTACAAAGAGTATTTAATAGTAAAAGATATTACTGATGTTAAAATTAAAACTGAAGAGATAAAAAAGGCCACAGCATCTATAGCTGATTTATCAAATAAAATTCAAATTTTAGATGATATACTTAATCAGAAAAAATATGGATTTTCAGAAGTTCTGTATAGGTTGCAACAAAATGTGCCTGAAGGTGTATGGCTAAAAAACTTAAAATATGATGGGAAAACGTTAGTTTTAAATGGATTATCTAACAGTAATGATGCTAAAGGACTTTCTGCTGAAAGAAACTTGTTAACTTTTGAGAGAAATTTAAGAGAAACGCCATCATATCTTGAAATAGTTCCAGAATATTCAAAGCTAACTGAAGTAAATGGCAATGAATTAAAAGAATTTAAAATAACTATAACATTAGCTAGTGAGTAGAGCATGAAGAGGGGTGAATAAATGGTTCTTTTTGGAAAAGAAATTAAACTTGAAACTAATATGAGTCCTAAAGAGGCAAAACTATCATTGCTTATTATTTCTCTAGCTGTAGTAATCATTTTAGGATACTTTCAGATCTTTATACCTATTATGGATATAAAAAATTTAAATAATGAAATAGAGATGAAGAAATCTGAAAAAATAGGTGAAGAAACAAAGAAGAAAGCAGCACAAAGAGAATATGATGATAGGATTCAAATGTATAACGAACAAAATGAGAATTACCTTATGAGTAAAGCTAAATTTGATCAATCAAGTCTTATTGATGATACTAGCTTGAAATTAATGGTAGCTGAAATGGCAGAAGAGTTAGGAATAAAAATAGTAGAAGTTGGAGCCGTAGAAGTAATAGAAGAAAATGAAGAGTATACTAAGAAGTATTTCCCGTATACTGTTCAATCAGATGTTAATAGGTTAGGAAGGTTTTTTTACTGGTTAGAGAATTCAAATCAGTTAGTAACATTTAAAGGAAGTCCTTTAGATATACAATTGTTAGATTCTCAAGGAGTTTTAGGACAAATAACAGTTAAAATGAAGGTTGGAGCATATTTTAATGAAGTTAAAACTGTTGAAGAAAAACCTGTAGAAGAAGGTAAAGGTGGAGCAAATGAATAAAAAAATATTTATTCTAATGTTTATAATGAGCTTAACACTTTTTGGAAAAACAGGAAATGCAGTACTCAAATATGTTAGTTCTACTAATTATGCTGAAGGTGCTGAAAAATTCAATGGTAAAAAAGACATTTTTAAAGAAAAGATAGTAAATAAAGAAGTTATGGTAAATGAAATAGCTCTTGTAGAGAGCAGATTAAAAATGGTATTTGTAAATACCTTAACAACTATTCAAGTTGGAAACCAATGGTCTGCGGTAGTTTATTACAATGAGCCAAATCTAGGGCAAAAAAGATTAGTGGTTAGTGGACAAACATCATTAAAGGTAGATGAATATACCTACAGTTTAACTCCTATAAAAAATGGGGTAACCATAAAAGATGTAAAAAGCGGAAACATTTATAAACTGGAAGTAAAGGGAAGGTGAAAATAGATGCAAAAAGTGACAAATAAAATACTTTTAATAATCCTATTTTTTTCAGTAATTACTGTGAGTTTTGCTGGTGGGTTAGAGGATAAAGCTAATAAGATAGTTTATGAGAAGGAATTAGATTTTAAAAATGTACCTTTGGCAGATGTACTTAGTATAATAAGTAAAACATCAAGTGTAACTATAGTGCCAGATGCTGAAGTAGGTAGTTTAAATGTAGATTTATATTTTAGTAAGGGGCAAAGTCTTGGTGAAATAATAAGAACATTAAAAGTTACTCACAAACTTAGTTCAAAAGAATTAAATAATGTAATTGTTTTAGGGAAAGATTTAAAAGGTGAATCTGGTTTACCAGGAACAATATCTGGAAGAGTTCTTTCTAAAAAGACTGGAGAAGGTGTTGATGGAGTAAAAGTATATTTATCTGGTGAAAAAGAAAAAACAAGTATAACTTCAATTGGAGGATATTACTTAATAAAGAATGTAGAGCCAGGTACGTATATATTGAAAACAGAAGGTCAAAAATTTAAAGCTAGTGGCGCAATAATTGAAGTAAAGGGTAATACAGGTTTAAAATCAGATATAACTCTTTCATATACAGATGAAGTACTTAATGCTATGGAAGAAGAAAAAGGAAATAAAGTAACAGGAAATACTATAGGGAAAGTTACTAGTGAACAAGGAGCAGATAAATTTACTGAAAAAGTTCAATTGAAACATGCTTTTGCTACCGAAGTAAAAGCTGTTATCGATTCTGTAGTAGGAAAAAATCTAGAAGTAACAGCAGTTGAAAAGCAAAATATGTTGGTGCTTAAAGGTGATGAAGGGAATATACAAACTGCTAAAAATTTAATTTCTGAATTAGACAAACCAATTAAGCAAGTTAGAATAACAGCACAAGTATTAGAATTAACAGGAAACTTGGCTGATGAATTAGGAATTAATTGGGGAGTAGCAAATAATTCAACAAACATTAATGCAGCGAACACAAATGATAGTACACTGTTAAGTGCATCAGGAGGAGTATTTGGAAGTGCAGGTGGAATATTAAATTTAGCTACAACATTATCAAGTGCTGGAGATATAATAAGTGCTGCAGTAAATTTATTACAAACAACAAAAGATGCAGAAGTATCATCAAGACCTGCAGTAGTAACATTAAATGGTGAAACGGCAGATTTAACTGTTACAGCTGAAAGATATATTGGAGATACAGAAACAACAGATGATGATGGAAATACGACAACAGAGCCTACATATAAAGAAGCGGGAACTAAATTAAAAGTTAAAGCAACTGTAAGAGATGGTGGAAATGAAAAAGACACTATTATTTTAGAAATAAGTTCAGAAGTAAGCTCATTCTTAGATATTACAGATGCGAATGGAGCTACACAAAAAAATATAGTTACAAATAAAGTTTCAGTATTAGATGGAGGAACTATATTTATTGGTGGATTAAAAAGAGCAGATATAATTAAAAATTCATCAAAAATACCATTTTTAGGAGATATACCAGTATTTGGAAGATTATTTAGAAATGAAAGTTTATCACGTGAGATAAAAGATTTAGTTATCCAAATAAAAGCAGAAATAGTTACAGATGAAAATATGAATAATGATATATCAGCAGAAGGTTTTAAAAAATCAACAACTGATTTACCAAAATCATTATTTGGAAATACAAAGTAATAGTAGATATAGAAAAAAGTTAGATCATTTGATCTAACTTTTTTAGTTTGAATCCAAAAAATATGGAACTAATTTATTCTGTATGTTATAATTAAAAATATAAATGATGGAGGCTAACTTATGTTTGATAAAAAAAGATTGATAGAAATATTAAATGAATTTCCTAAGAAAAAAATAGTTGTAATAGGAGATTTGATGTTAGATGAATATATAATTGGTTCTGTAACAAGAATTTCACCAGAAGCACCAGTTCCTGTTGTAAACGTAAAAAAAGAAAGTTTTGTTTTGGGGGGAGCAGCTAATGTAGTTAATAATCTTAGTAGTTTAGGAGTTAAAGTTCTTGCATTTGGTGTTATAGGAAATGATAATAATGGGAAAAAAATGCTTGCTGAATTTGAAAAAAAAGATGTAAGTACAGAATATATAAATATTTTAACTGATAGACCAACAATTATGAAGCAAAGAATTCTGGCAAATAATCAACAATTGTTAAGGTTAGATTGGGAAAAGAAGCATCCAATTAATAGTATAGAAGAAGATTTTATTATAGACAATTTAAAGAGAATAATTAATGAAGTGGATGGAGTAATACTTTCTGATTATGACAAAGGAGTTTTGACAGAGAGAGTAGCTAAGGAAGTAATAAATCTTGCTAAAGAGAATAAAAAAATTGTTATTGTAGACCCTAAGCCAAGTAATTCATTGAATTATGTTGGAGCTACCACAATGACTCCTAATCTAAAAGAATCAAGCGAATGTATAAATAAAGATATTCCAGAAACTGAAGAAAAAACAATAGAAATCGGATTAGAATTAAGAGAAAAATTAAATTTAGATCACTTATTAATGACAAGAAGTGAAAAGGGTATGTCAATTTTTATGAATGATGGAAGTATAAAGAATATTCCAACTTTCGCGAAAGAAGTATATGATGTTACTGGTGCAGGAGATACAGTAATATCTGTATACACACTTTCTTTAGCTTGTGGTGCAACAAAAATAGAAGCGGCAAAAATTGCAAATACTGCTGCAGGAATTGTTGTAGGAAGAGTAGGGACAAGTGTAGTAAAAGTTGAAGAAATAATTGAGTTTTATGAAGAGTTAGATGAGTCTAGTATAATGGAGGCTTAAATGTTTAGAATAGGAAATGGATATGATGTTCATAAACTGGTAGAAGGAAGAAAATTAATCTTAGGTGGCATTGAAATTCCACATAATTTGGGATTATTGGGGCACTCTGATGCAGATGTTTTAGTTCATGCCATTATGGATGGGTTATTAGGAGCATTAGCATTGGGAGATATCGGAAAGCATTTTCCAGATACAGACGATAAATATAAGGGTATTTCAAGTATAAAATTATTAAAGGAAGTTGCTAGTTTCATAAAAAATAAAGGTTATGAAGTAGTTAATATTGATTCGATAGTTGCAGCAGAACAACCTAAATTGAAACCGTATATAGATGAAATGAGAAAACAAGTAGCGGAAGCTCTTGGTGTTGAAATAGAAGCGATAAGCATAAAAGCAACAACAGAAGAGAGGCTTGGATTTACAGGAAGAGAAGAAGGAATCAAATCTTATGCAGTAGTTCTTTTAAAAAAAATCTAAGAAAATTCAGATTAAAAAATTAAGAAGCTGAAGTTTAAACTTCAGCTTTTAGTTTATTTTTAATAACTGTTCAGGTATATAAAAATTTTGGAATAGGAGGAGAAGTGAAAAGAGAATATATACTTAATGAAGGATATTTGGTAGAGATGGAAAAAGATGGAGATATATTAATATTTGTAAAACCTAATTTGGAAGAAAAAAATATGATAAAAGAAAACTTCGATATAACAGATCATGATATAGCTAGTTCTATTGATGAAGAAGAACTTCCTAGATTAGACGACGAAGAAAAGTTCTTTTTCATTTGGAAATATCCAAGAAATTTTATGAAAAAAAGCGATTTTGAAATATCTTCAGTCGGATTTTTTATAAGATTTACTAAAATCATTTTAATAACTGACTATGATTTTGATTATTTTAGAATTAATAAAGTCAAATTTAGAAATAATTTTGATATAATATTAAAATTTATGGAATTTACTTTAAAACATTACAGTGCACATTTGAAAATAACAAAAGCAATTTCAAAAGAAGTACAGAGTAAAATTATAAGTTCTATGGAGAATAAATATTTATTACAAATGTTTAATTTGAGTGAAAGTTTAATTTATTATCAAAGTTCGTTAACATTAAATTATGATGCAATCTCAAAACTATACTCTTATTCTAAAAGAAATAATTTTACAGAGATGACAATTACTGCTTTAGAAAACTTGAAAATAGAGAATGAACAGTCTTTGAAACAAGCGGAAATATATTCAGAGGTATTTTCGGGTTTAATGGATGCAAGAGCATCGATAGTTAATAATAATATGAGTCATTTGATGAAAAATCTCACAGTCATTAATATAATATTCTTGCCTTTAAATCTAATAGCGGGTATATTAGGGATGTCTGAATTTACTTATATGCTTGGGAATCATAGCAAAATAATAGGATTTGGAGTTTTTATAGTATTTATGTTAATATTAGGATGGATAACTTATAAATTTTTAATGAAATTGGAACATAGAAAAAACAAATAGAAATTGAAAGGAAAAAAATGGCGTTAATACAGTTTAATAATATCTTTAAAGGATTTTCAGGAGAGTATATTCTAAAAAATTTAAATTTTTCGGTAGACGAAAAAGATAAAATAGGATTAATAGGTCAAAATGGAGCGGGAAAAACCACTCTAGTAAAAATGATTTTGGGAGAAGAATCCCATGATGTTAGCCCAGAGACTAATGTATATGGAACTATAACTAAAAAAGGAAATATAAGTATAGGGTATCTTTCGCAAAATTTTGATTTGAATGAGGAAAGTACAATTTTTGATGAATTATTGTCGGTTTATAGTGATGTTCTAGATGATCATAGAAAAATAGAAATCTTGAATGAAAAGCTTGCAGCAGAGTTGGATAAATTTGATGAAATAATGGAAGAATTAGCAATAATAACAACAAGATATGAAAAAGAAGAAGGATATAATTTAGAATACAAAATCAAACAAATACTAACAGGCCTTAATTTTCCAGAAAATATGTACAACCAAAAAATTACAGATCTAAGTGGTGGTCAAAAATCTAGAGTAGCTTTAGGTAAAATACTTCTAAGAGAACCAGAACTTCTTATATTGGATGAACCTACAAATCATTTGGATATAAGTGCAATTGAGTGGCTAGAAGAATTTTTAAAAAGTTATAACAAAGCTTTCATTCTTATTTCTCATGATAGATATTTCTTAAATAATGTAGTGAAAACAGTTTATGAGCTTGAAAGAAAAGAGATAAGTATCTATAAAGGAAACTTTGATGAATATGTAATACAGAAGGAAATCTATCTAAGTGGAGCAATGAAAGCTTATGAAAAAGAGCAAGAAAAGATTGCTAAGACAGAAGAATTTATTGAAAGATACAGAGCTGGAATAAAATCAAAACAAGCTAGAGGAAGAGAATCCATTTTAAGTAGAATGGAAAAAATGGAAAATCCAATAGTAAATGTAAGGAAGATGAAACTTAAATTTACTGTAAAAAGAGCTAGTACAGATAGAGTTCTAAAGCTTAAAGGATTAGAAAAAAGTTTTGAGGATAAAAAATTATTTAGTAATCTTGATATAGATATATTTAAAGAAGATAGAATAGGGCTTATAGGTAAAAATGGAATTGGAAAATCAACTCTTTTAAAAATTGTAAATGGATTAGAAACTGCTGATAAAGGAGAAATGATTTTTGGAGAAAAATTAGATATAGGGTATTATGACCAAGAACATCAGAATATTAATAGAAATAATACAATATTAGAAGAACTTTTGTATAGTTATCCTATTTCTGAAGAAGATGCCAGAAGAATGGCAGGAGGATTTCTTTTTACAGAAGATGATGTTAATAAAAAAATATCATCATTAAGTGGGGGCGAAAGAGCAAGGGTTTCTTTTATGAAACTTATAAAAGACCAACCCAATTTCTTGATATTAGATGAACCTACGAATCATTTGGATATATACTCTAGAGAAGTATTGGAAGAATCATTAATGGATTATGATGGAACTCTTCTTATTGTTTCACATGATAGATATTTCTTGGAAAGTATAGTTAATAAAATATATCACATTACAGAAAGTGGTGCTGAACTTTTTAAAGGCGACTATGAAAACTATAAAAAAGAAATTGAAAATAAAAAAGAGCAAAAAATTAATAACAATGAGTATGAAGAGCAAAAGAAAAATAAAAATAGAATTAATTCATTAAAAAAACAAATTGAGAAGTTTGAAAAAGATATAGAGGAAAAAGAAGAGGAAAAGGCTGGGGTAGAAGCAGAATATCAAAAAGCTGGTCTAAAAAATGATGTTGGACTCCTTATGGAATTACAAGAAAAAATCGATAATATTGATATAGAAATATTAGAACTCATGGGTGCTTGGGAAGATTCTGAAAAAGAATTAAATGAATTAGAAAGTTAGATAAAGATATTAAGGGTTTAGTAATCTAGACTCTTTTTTATTTAAAGAATTAATAAATGTCATTGACAGTAAATTGTAAAAATGTTAAGATTTAATGCTATCTAGTCTGTTAAATACTTTACTTAAAATTGTTGAAAATAAATTTTTTTCAACTTTTTATAATCAAAAAGCCATTGACTTTTTGAGGGTAGGTGAGTATAATAGAAAAGTTATGTAAAAAAATAAACATAGAAAAACATTGAAAGGAGGTTTAAGGTTCATGCCTACTATAAACCAATTAGTAAAATTCGGTAGAAAAAAATTAGCTAAAACTGAGAAATCACCAGCTTTACAAGCTAACCCACAAAGAAGAGGGGTTTGTGTGAGAGTTTATACTACTACACCTAAGAAACCTAACTCGGCGTTAAGAAAAGTTGCCAGAGTAAGATTAACAAACGGTATAGAAGTAACAGCTTACATTCCAGGAATCGGACATAATCTTCAAGAACATTCAATTGTACTTGTAAGAGGAGGAAGAACAAAAGATTTACCAGGGGTAAGATACAAAATTGTAAGAGGAGCTCTAGATACAGCAGGAGTTGCAAAAAGAAAACAAAGTAGATCAAAATATGGAGCAAAGAAAGGTTAATCGGGAGGTGAATAATTAATGTCAAGAAGAAGAGCAGCGATAAAAAGAGATGTATTGCCTGATGCAAGATACTCAGATAAAATCGTAACTAAATTCGTTAACGCGATAATGGTAGATGGAAAGAAAGCAATTGCAGAAAATATATTCTACACAGCAATGGATTTAATAGAGGAAAAAACTGGTAAACCAGGATATGATGTTTTCAAAGCAGCTTTAGAAAATGTTAAACCTCAATTAGAAGTAAGATCAAGAAGAATTGGTGGATCTACGTACCAAGTACCAGTAGAAGTAAGAGTAGAAAGACAACTAACGTTAGGTTTAAGATGGGTAATAACTAACACTAGATCAAGAAAAGAATATGGAATGATCGAAAAGTTAGCAGCTGAATTAATAGCGGCATCTAATAACGAAGGTGGATCAATTAAGAAAAAAGAAGATACATACAAAATGGCAGAAGCAAACAGAGCTTTCGCACATTACAAATGGTAAAAATAGCATAATTGCTTAGTAAAATTATAGGGAGGGAACGCTGTAATGGCTAGACAAGTTTCGTTAGAAATGACTAGAAATATCGGTATCATGGCTCATATAGATGCTGGTAAAACAACTACTACAGAAAGAATCCTACTTTACACTGGAAAAACTCATAAAATAGGAGAAGTTCACGAGGGTGCAGCTACTATGGACTGGATGGAACAAGAACAAGAAAGAGGTATTACAATTACTTCTGCAGCTACAACTTGTTTCTGGAAAAAACATAGAATCAACATAATAGACACACCAGGTCACGTGGATTTTACAGTTGAAGTAGAAAGATCTTTGAGAGTATTAGACGGTTCAGTTGCTGTGTTTTCAGCAGTTGATGGAGTTCAACCTCAATCAGAAACTGTTTGGAGACAAGCAGATAAATATGGAGTACCAAGATTAGCATTTTTTAATAAAATGGATAGAATCGGTGCTGACTTTGATATGTGCGTAAGCGATATTAGAGAAAAATTAGGTGGAAATGCAGTGCCTATACAATTACCAATCGGAGCAGAAGACTACTTCGAAGGGATAATTGACTTAGTTGAGATGAAAGAATATGTTTGGCCTTTAGATACTGAAGATGGACAAAACTTTGAAATCAAAGAAGTAAGAGCAGAATTATTGGAAAAAGCAAAAGAAGCAAGAGCAAACATGATAGAATCAGTTGTTGAAACAGATGATGCTTTAATGGAAAAATTCTTTGGTGGAGAAGAAATCTCTATAGAAGAAATCAAAAGAGCAATCAGAATGGCAACAATTCAAAATATCATTGTAGCAGTAACTTGTGGAACAGCTTTTAAAAATAAAGGAGTTCAAAACTTACTTGATGCAGTTGTTGACTTTATGCCATCTCCAATAGACATTGGTGGAGTAAAAGGAACAGATATTAAAAATGATGAAATAGAGTTAACAAGAGATGTATCTGATACGGCTCCGTTTGCTGCTTTAGCATTTAAAATAATGACTGATCCATTTGTTGGAAGACTATCTTTCTTTAGAGTATACTCAGGACAATTAGAAAAAGGTTCTTATGTATTAAACTCTACAAAAAACAAAAAAGAAAGAATAGGAAGAATACTAGAAATGCATGCTAACAAAAGAGAAGAAATCGAAACAGTTTACTGTGGAGATATCGCCGCTGCTGTTGGTTTAAAAAATACAACTACTGGAGATACTCTTTGTGATGAGACTAATCCAATAGTGTTAGAAAAAATGGTATTCCCAGAACCAGTTATATCTGTTGCTGTTGAGCCAAAAACTAAAGTTGACCAAGAAAAAATGGGTGTAGCTTTACAAAAACTTGCTGAAGAAGATCCTACATTTATTGTAAGAACTGATGAAGAAACAGGGCAAATAATAATATCTGGAATGGGTGAACTTCACTTAGAAATTCTAGTAGATAGAATGAAAAGAGAGTTTAAAGTAGAATCTAATGTAGGTAAACCTCAAGTTGCTTACAGAGAAACTATTACAGCTGTTACTGATGCAGAATGCAAATATGCAAAACAATCAGGAGGAAGAGGACAATATGGTCACGTTAAAATGACTATAGAGCCTAACACTGGAAAAGGATACGAATTTGTTAACAAAGTAACAGGTGGAGCTATTCCTAGAGAATACATACCTGCAGTTGACAAAGGAATCCAAGAATCACTAGAAGGCGGAATCTTAGCTGGATATCCATTAGTTGACATTAAAGTAACATTATTTGACGGATCTTACCATGAGGTTGACTCATCGGAAATGGCGTTCAAAATTGCTGGTTCAATGGCATTAAAAGATGGATGTAAAAAAGCTAGTCCTGCAATATTAGAACCTATATTCAAGGTAGAAGTAACTACTCCAGAAGAATATATGGGAGATATTATAGGAGATTTAAACTCTAGAAGAGGAATGATAGGTGGAATGACAGAAAGAAACGGTGCTAGAATCATAGATGCTAAAGTACCTTTATCTGAAATGTTTGGATACTCAACAGACCTTAGATCTAAATCACAAGGTAGAGCAACTTACGCAATGGAATTCTGTGAATATGTACAAGTTCCTAAAGGTGTAGAAAAAGCTATTATAGAAGAAAGAAGTAAATAATTAATCAATATATTTAGGAGGCGAAAATGGCTAAAGAAAAATTCGAAAGAAGTAAACCCCATGTAAACGTTGGAACAATAGGACACGTTGATCACGGAAAA
>Ga0183099_1001956_pt1 | contig 11118 bp, 8 predicted proteins | sample Biomet1_FD_127788 | JGI IMG/M metagenome (GOLD analysis project Ga0183099, IMG submission 127788) | Microbial communities from bioreactor (seeded with anoxic lake sediment) at LBNL, California, USA - Biofuel metagenome 1 | ecosystem: Engineered > Bioreactor > Anaerobic > Unclassified ... | reverse complement strand
TAGGTATAATGTGTTATATTTTATTGAGTGTAATAAATTTGGACAAGGAGGTTCTATCCTATGAAAATAGTCATAGACGGTATGGGCGGCGATAACGCGCCTATTGAAATCGTAAAGGGTGCGGTGGAAGCATCTGCATTAACTGAACATGAAATCATCCTCGTTGGCGACGAGAAAAAAATAAATACTGAACTTACAAAATATAAATACAAAAAAGATAAAATCACAGTTATTCATGCAAGCGAGGTAATCTCAAGCGATGATGCTCCGGTGAAGGCTGTGCGTACAAAGCAGGATTCTTCAATGGTAAAGGGGATCACTATGGTCAAGAACGGCGAAGCCGATCTTTTTATTTCAGCCGGAAATACAGGTGCGATCATGGCTGCCGGCCTTTTTATTCTTGGAAGGATTCCGGGGATCGACAGACCTGCCATTGCCAGCACGTATCCCATCCTGGGAAGAGGAGTCTCATTAATGGTAGACTCCGGTGCAAATTCGGAATGTAAGCCGAACAATCTTCTTGAATTTGCCACAATGGGAAGCATTTATATGGATAAGGTTTTGAATAAAAAAAATCCGACAGTTGGATTGGTAAACATCGGTACTGAAGAGACAAAAGGCACAACTGTTTTAAAGGCGGCACATGAGCTGCTTTCAAAAAGCAGCATCAACTTTATCGGTAATATAGAAGCAAGGGAAATACCGAACGGCGGAGCGGATGTAATCGTCTGCGATGGTTTTGTTGGAAATGTAATACTGAAATTGACTGAGGGCCTGGCCTGGAGTATTCTTAAGCTGCTGAAAAAGAAATTTACAGACGGCATGGTACCGAAAATGGGGGCCTTACTGTTGTCCGGAAAGCTAAAGGAACTCAAGGCGGAATTTGATTATTCCGAGTACGGTGGTGCGCCGATATTAGGAGTGAAAGGGGCTTTGGTTAAGATGCACGGTTCTTCTAATGCCAATGCAGTAAAGAACACCGTTCTTAAAGGGATACCTTATGCTGAAAACAAAGTGGTGCAGACGATTCAAAATTCAGTTCTCGAATTGGAGGAAATAATAATCAGTGAATGAGCTAGATTTTCAGGATAAAATATCATATCATTTTCATAATGCAGATCTACTGCTGAACGCCTTGACTCATAGTTCATATACCAACGAGGGTAAATCTGGATATCTGCTCAATAATGAACGGCTTGAATTTCTTGGGGATGCGATCTTTGATGCGATCATCGGCGTTTATCTTTACACCAGATTGGATTCGGTCGAAGAAGGAGATCTGACCAAGCTGAGGGCCAGCATCGTATGCGAACGCTCATTGGCGGAATGTGGAATGCGGATTTCCATCGGAGATTATCTGCGTCTTGGCAAGGGTGAGGAAAATACCGGAGGAAGGAAGCGATTTTCGATATTGGCTGATGCAATGGAGGCGGTGATCGCGGCAATTTATCTGGATGGAGGATGGGATGCAGCAAATGGTTTTGTTCTTGGAACCTTTGGACAGACGATTGAAGATGCTTTATCCGGGAAGCTGCATATGGACTACAAGACGGAGATTCAGGAAAAGCTGCAATCAAAAGGCGAGGCAGATATCAATTATGTGATTGATAAGGAAGAGGGGCCGGACCATGATAAAACCTTTTATGTGAATCTGATCTTCCGTGGGAATATTATTGGCAGCGGCTCAGGCAGAAGCAAGAAAGAGGCAGAGCAAAACGCAGCAAAGCAAGCATTGGAGCGAGGTGGCACGTTTGTATTTTAAAAGGATCGACATGCATGGGTTTAAATCATTTGCAGAACCTGTTTGCATAGAATTTCACGAGGGAATTACTTGTATCGTGGGTCCGAACGGCAGCGGCAAAAGTAATATTTCCGATGCGATACGCTGGGTTTTGGGCGAACAAAGTCCTAAGATGCTTCGCGGCGGGAAAATGGAGGAAGTCATTTTTGCCGGAACGGCAAACAGAAAATCCAGAGGTATGGCGGAAGTTACTCTGGTGATTGACAACGGTACAGGGCATCTTCCCATTGATTATTCGGAAGTAGCCATTACAAGAAGAATGTATCGTTCCGGTGAAAGTGAGTATTCTATCAATAACAATCAGTGCAGATTGAAAGATATCAGAGAACTGATCATGGATACCGGAATCGGCGTTGATGGTTATTCGCTGATCGGACAGGGAAAAATCGCCGATATCGTAAGCAATAAGCCGGAGAGCCGAAGAGAAATTTTTGAAGAAGCAGCCGGAATCGTAAAGTACAGATCGAAAAAAGCAGAATCGGAACGTAAGCTGGAAGCTACGAATGCCAATCTGGAACGAGTGAACGACATCGTCGCAGAGATCGAATCAAGAATCGACGGCCTGAAGGTAGATAGTGAAAAAGCAACGGAATATCTTACTTTAAGAGAAAAATACAAGATACTTGAGATCAACGTCACATTAAAAAATATTGAAAATGTCGAATTAAAAAGCGAATACATAAAGGATGACCTGGCTGAACTAGGAATTCAGATGGATGGTTTAAAAGAGGAAAAGGTTACGATCGATTCTGTTATCATTCAAAACAGGAATCGTATTGAGGAGCTTGACAGACTCAGTAACGGAGCGAGGGACAAGCTCTTGTTCAGCGTTGAAAAAATAAGCTCTTTGGTCAATCAAAGTCAGCTGAACAATGAAAAGCTTGCAACGATAGAAAAGGACAAGGAACGCCTGAACGATGAGATTGCAAATATTGACAGCAAGCTGCAGAAGGAAGAGGAAAATGCGGCTGGACTTTATGACAGCAAAAGAAAGATCGACGAAGAACTGGCGGTCTCGGAATCTGATCTTGAAAAGAAGATCAGCCACTATACAGAAATCACAAGTGCACTAAGTGTAGGCGCAGAGGAAATCGACGGTCAGAAGAATAAAATTTATGAGCTGCACAGTACGATCAGTAATAAGAACAGCGAAATCAACAGCCTCATCAGTCTGCAGAATACCTTGGGAAAAAGAAAGGAACAGATCCTGACGGAAAAGGCAGAATCCTTTATTTCAAACAAGGACCTTTTAGAGAACCATAAAAAAGCAGGCGAAACGCATGTTGCCTTAAAGCAAAAAGCATCCGAGCTGGAAACGGAGAGCAGGAAGGCGAAAGAAAGATATAACGAAAACCTGTTCAGAGAGAAAAATCTAGCCAGAGAACTGGAAGAATATAAAATATCCATCAGTCAGGTTTCAACAAGGAAAAAAATGATTGAGGAAATGGAAAGCTCTTATGAGGGTTATAATAATGCTGTAAAGTATATTATGAAAGCAAACCTGAACGGGATCCACGGCGTTGTCGCCGAATTGATCGAGGTGCCGGGCGGGTATGAAACTGCCATAGAAACTGCGCTTGGAGCTTCTTTGCAGAATATCGTCTGCGAAGATGATCGGAGCGCTCAGTTCGCCATTAACAATTTTAAAGGCAAATAAAGCGGGCCGATTGACTTTCCTGCCGATCAAGAGCATGCGGGAATCCAATAGCAATTATGATCAGAAGATAAGACATGCGGAAGGCTTCAAGGGATTTGGGGCTGACTGCGTCAAATTCGATCAGAAATACAAACGGATTATGGAATATCTTCTGGGAAGAGTGGTCATTGTTGACAGCTTGGCCAACGCAATAAAGCTGTCAAAGAATGCAGCCGGCGGCTTGCGGTTTGTAACACTGGAGGGTGAAGTAATCAACTCCGGCGGAGCGATCACCGGCGGAACCTTCCGCAATAACACACTGAACCTTTTGGAGAGAAAAGCGGAGGCGAAACAACTAGGCGAGAAGCTTGCATCTATGGAGAAATCCATTTCTACAGGCGGAAAGCAACTGGAAGAACTGAGTGATGAAATTTCAAAAAGCCTGATGCGTATTCAAGGGATGGATAAGGAACTGCGTGATCTGGAGCTGGAGCTTCTGACACGGGAGAATGAGATCCAGACGATGGCACGCCAGATTTCCGATCTTCAGATCAGTGAGGAAAAGTGGCAGAAAGAACTGGACAGCATTGCTGCAGAAGAAAAATCCTCCGATGCGATGATTGAAGTAATCAGGATATCTGCGAAAAACGCCAGCCTCGAAATTGAAGAGATCGAAAAGCAGGCAAGTGCAGGCTTATTAAAATATGAGGAAACAAAAGCACAGCTGGAAGCCATCAATGAAGAAATAACCAAAGCGAGGATCGCTGTCGGTACGGCAGAAAGCCAGAAAAACAATGTGGATCAGATACTGGAACGAATTGAAGCCCACAAAAAAGAACTGACAGAGGAAAAACAGGTGAAAGAACGCCTGATAGAGAATCTGGCAGGGGAAAAGGATACGCTTCAATCCCAGGAATACGATCTTCTGACGGAAATCAAAATCAAGGATGAAGAAAAGTCATCTGTTGAAAATTATCTGGGTGAGATTCAGGAGGAAAAAGAAACCGTCAATAAGTACCTGAGTGAGATCAATCAGAAAAAAGAATCCATGGATCAGATTTTGTCGGGCTATCAGAACCAGAAATATGAATTGGAAATCAAGCAGGCAAAATATGAAACCCAGCTTGAGACTTATAAGGATAAGCTTTGGGATGAATTTGAGGTTTCCTATATTCAGGCTATCGAGTTCAAGAAAAAGGATCTCGTCCTTTCTGCGGCCATCAAAGACAGCAAGGAAATCAAAAGCAGGATGAAGGAATTGGGAGAAGTCAATATCGGAGCGATCAAGGAATATGAATCTGTGAAAGAAAGATATGAATTTCTGACGGAGCAGAGGAATGACATCCTAAGTGCCATGAGCTCCCTGAAACAAATTATTGATGACATGGACAAAACCATCAGGCAAAGCTTCAAGGAGAGCTTCGACCAGATCGTTCTAAATTTTGAAAAAGCATTTCAGGAATTGTTTGGAGGCGGAACTGCGGAGTTGCGTCTAGAGGATGAAGGCAGACCGTTGGAATGCGGCATCGAGATCGTGGCACAGCCGCCCGGAAAGAAACTACAGAATATCAATCTGATGTCCGGCGGAGAAAAAACCATGACTGCCATCGCACTCATGTTTGCCGTTTTAAAAGCAAAGCCTACTCCTTTCTGTATTCTGGATGAAGTGGAAGCGGCACTGGATGATGCAAACATCGACCGGTTTGCCCATTACCTAACGACCTTCAGTGGGATCCAGTTCGCATTGGTAACTCACCAGAAAGCAACAATGGAGTATGCGGATGTTCTTTACGGCGTTACGATGCCGGAACAAGGTATTTCAAAGGTGATCTCCTTAAAATTAGGGGATGCATTTGAATTATAAAAGATAATTATGTAAAAATAGTCGAAGTTTTGGTATAATCGCTCTATCGATCACAGTCTTTGGAACGGAAAATATACGCTTTCCTGAAACGGTGTTTTCCTGAATGACTCAGTCATTTGCCAAAGATTTCGTTCTCTCAAGAGAATTATAACTGAATTTATAATTAAGAAAGGATCATATATATGGCTTTTGGAGTAAAGAAATCCTTTTTCGGAAGATTGCAGGAGAAAATTGAAGATGTTATTTTCATGCGTCCTGAAATCGATGAAGAAATGCTGGATGAACTGGAAGAAGTCCTGATTACCTCCGATATCGGTATGGATACGACCATGAAAATCATCAGCAGATTGAGAGAAGATATTAAAAGATTAAACATAAAGGAACCTGATGGAGTAAAGACCCAGATAAAAACCATTGTCAAAGAACTGATCGATAAAGGAGAGCAGCATAAGCTTTCTGATGAGACTCCTTTGATCATTCTGATGATCGGTGTGAACGGCGGCGGAAAAACCACCTCCATTGCAAAGATTGCGAATAGGTGCAAACAAGAAGGGAAGACGGTCCTTCTGGCCGCCGCGGACACCTTCCGTGCCGCTGCCAGCGAACAGCTTGAGGTTTGGGGAGAGAGAATCGGGGTAAATGTGATACGACACCAGGAAGGTGCGGACCCTTCTGCTGTAATATTTGATGCAATTCAATCAGCGAAGTCAAGAAAGATCGATGTACTGATCTGCGATACTGCTGGCAGGCTTCAGACAAAGAAAAATCTGATGGCAGAGCTGGAAAAAATGAATAAAGTGATTGACAGAGAATACCCGGAGGCTTTCAGAGAAACGCTCCTGGTACTGGATGCAGCAACCGGTAAAAATGCGGTCTCTCAGGCAAAGGAATTCAGCGAGATCACGGAAATCACGGGGATTGTTCTGACCAAGCTTGATGGTACGGCAAAAGGCGGTATCATTATCACAATCTCGGATGAATTCCAGATGCCGGTTAAATTTATTGGCGTGGGAGAAGGAATGGATGACTTAAAAGAATTCGACCCGGCTGAATTTGCAGAGGCAATATTTGAATAGGAGAAAAAAGTAATGTCAAAACCAATTGTAGCCGTCGTTGGGAGACCAAACGTTGGCAAATCTACATTTTTTAATAAAGTAGTTGGCCGAAGAGTATCTATTGTAGAGGATACACCGGGAGTGACCAGAGACAGAATCTATGCGGAGGCAGAATGGAACGGAAAATGGTTTGCGCTCATTGATACAGGCGGGATCGAGCCGAACTCAGAGGATGTGATTCTTTCACAGATGAGGGTACAGGCGGAGATCGCGATGGATACCGCGGATGTCATCCTGTTCATGGTCGACGGCAAGGATGGCTTGACTTCTTCCGATAGGGAAGTCGCGAGTATGCTGATGAGGACCGGAAAAGATGTGATCCTGGTCGTCAATAAGATCGATACCCAAAAGCTTCCTGAAGATTTCTATGATTTTTATGAGTTGGGATTGGGCGAGCCGATTCCTATTTCTGCATCCAACATGTTTAACCTTGGGGATGTTCTGGATCTGATCATCGAAAAGCTGCCGGAGATTCATGAGGAGGAAGAGGAAAATACGACGAAAATCGCCGTGATCGGCAAACCGAATGTCGGTAAGTCCTCCCTGATCAATGCGCTGCTCGGAGAGGAACGCGTTATCGTAAGCGATGTGGCGGGAACGACCAGAGATTCCATCGACACGCCTTTTACAAGGGGTGAGGATAAGTATATACTTATCGATACTGCAGGAATCAGGAGAAAGAGCAAGGTTACCGGAGATATCGAAAAATACAGTGTGATTCGTGCGATTGCAGCAATTGAACGCTGCGATATATGTCTTCTGATGGTCGATGCTGTTGAGGGTATTACCGATCAGGATAAAAAGATTGCGGGAATAGCCCATGAGGCGGGCAAAGGAATTGTTGTCGTGGTAAATAAATGGGATCTCATTGAAAAGGATACCAACACCATGAAGGAATTTCAAAAGGATATTGCTCAGGAACTGACATTTATGTCCTATGCACCTACGGTGTTTATTTCTGTGAAAACAAAACAGCGTTTGATCAACGTTATCGACCTTGTAAAATATGTTGCGGAAAAGCGTGCACTGAGAGTACCTACCGGTCAGCTCAACAGTCTGATCGCCGATGCGACAATGATAAATCAACCGCCTTCCGACAAAGGGAAGAGGCTGAAGATTTACTATGTTACTCAAGTAGGAGTGAAACCACCGTTATTTTCTTTCAAGATCAATGATAGAGAGTTAATGCACTTTTCTTATGCCAGATACCTGGAAAATAAGATCAGAGAGGGATTCGGCTTCGAAGGCACCTCGATTAAGTTTGTATTCAGAGAAAAGGGAGAGGATAATTATGTATAATTTGATGCCAGTTTTGGCTATTATATTATCATATTTTATTGGAAATATTTCACCGGCGATTCTCATAGGCAGAATGATGGGGATCGATATCAGAAATCAGGGAAGCGGCAATGCAGGGACAACAAATGTACTGCGCGTTCTCGGAAAAAAAGCGGCGGCAGCCACTTTGGTCATCGATATCGGCAAAGGCGTTGCAACAGTATTGATCGGACAGTATATAGGAGGCAAGGAGCTTGCCATGGCGTGCGGAATGGCCGCCATGATCGGACATATCTGGCCTTTAACTTTCGGATTCCGCGGCGGCAAGGGAATTGCCACTGCGTTTGGAATCATTGTGACCATGGAGCCACTGCTTGGATTGTTTGAAGCAGTGGTAGCTTTATTATTTATGCTTGGATCAAGAAGAGTATCTGTCGGATCCATTGCAGCTGCGCTCATGCTGCCTGTTGCAGGCTATTTTTTTGATCCGGATTATCTGTTATGGACAATATCTATGGCAATCATAGTTTTAATCAAACATAGAACGAATATAAAAAGGCTGTTCAAAGGTGAAGAGCCGAAATTGAATTTTAAAAAATAGGAGGAGTACCATGATAAAAAAAATTGCTGTAATCGGTGCTGGAAGCTGGGGTACTGCACTGGCTGTTAGCCTTAGTGGGAAAGGACACTCGGTTAAAATTTGGGATATCAACAATGAGCACCTTCAGGAGTTGAAAGATCACAGAGAGAACATAAGGTTTCTGCCTGAAGTGAAATTCCCTGACGGTATCGAAATTTCGTTCACGATCGAGGAAGCAATCTCAGGAGCGGGAATCGTATTATTTTCCGCACCGGCCCAGCATTTCAGAAGCGCTTTTGACGGAGCGATTCCTTACCTGAAGAGTGAAATGGTGCTGGTCAATGTTGCAAAGGGAATTGAGCAGAAATCCCTGATGCGCCTTTCCGAAATAGCCTTTGAAAAGCTGCCTGACGCAAAATATGTCGTTCTGTCCGGACCGTCCCATGCGGAGGAGGTAGGAAGAGCGATGCCGACAACAGTGGTGTCTGCAGCAAAAGATCTGGAGCTTGCGGAATATATCCAGGATGTATTTATGAGCGACAGACTCAGAGTCTACACGAATACCGATGTCGCAGGAGTTGAATTTGGCGGTGCCCTGAAGAATATCATCGCACTTGGTGCAGGAATCTCCGACGGTATGGGATACGGCGACAATGCAAAGGCAGCATTGATGACAAGGGGAATTACCGAAATAGCAAGACTGGGAACCAAGCTGGGTGCTTCCGCCAGCACTTTCTCCGGACTTACCGGAATAGGAGATCTTATCGTAACATGCACTAGTATGCACAGCCGAAACAGACGCTGCGGGATTATGATTGGAGAAGGAGTGAAGCCTTCAGAAGCGACAAAGAAAGTCGGAATGGTTGTGGAAGGAATGTACACCACGGAAGCAGCTTATCAGCTCGCACAGAAGGTTGGCATCGAAATGCCGATCACCGAACAGATCTATCACGTGATCAATGAAAAGATAGATGCCAGAGAAGCGGTCAAGAGTCTGATGACGAGACAGAAGAAACACGAAACCGAGGATGTATTCCAAAGATAGAAATGGGTAAATTAAGAAAACGGGTCTGAAATATAAGTAATTGAATTAAATGCACCTGCCAGGTATATTCCCTAGGGAACACGGTCGCTTACAGATTACCTGAAGCTCCAACGGTTCCTGTGAGAAAATACCGGCGCGGTGCATTCTTGTTTAACGATAGGTTATATCCTATTTTTTTAATAAAACTCGTCTTTCTAACTTTGGAATACTCGGAAATCAGTACACTCTAGACACCGTGAAGTTGTGGTCTTCCAGAGCCTCCAGTATCTGTTTGATATGATTGTGGCCGTTGGTTTCAACCGTGACCTCCAGGACTACCTTGTTGGAGTAGCGGTCCAGTGCCTTGAATTGATTGTGGACCAACTCGATGACATTTGCCCCGTTGTCTGCAAGGATTTGAGCAACCTTTACGAGCTGTCCCGGTTTATCAGGAAGCTCGACGGCAAAGCACATGATTCTTCCTCGGCTGATCATACCTTGATTGATAATGGAGGAGATCGTTACCACATCGATGTTGCCGCCGCTGACAAGGCATACAATATTTTTGCCTGGCTGTGCTCTTTTTTTGACTCCTGCAAGCGGTACGACGCCGGCAGTTTCTGCAATCATCTTGTGCTTTTCCAGAAGAAGAAGCACGGCTTCCATGATATCCTTTTCTGTAACGGTGATGATTTCATCCACATAGTCTTTCGTTATGGCAAAGGTCAGATCGCCCGGCTGTTTTACCGCCACACCCTCCGCGCTTGTTTTCAGATTGGAAAGCCTTGTAAGCTGTCCTTCTTCGACAGATATTTTCATAGCCATGGCACCGACAGGAACAACTCCGATGATTTTGACTTCGGGTTTGATCATTTTTATTGCAAGCGCGATACCGCTGATGAGGCCGCCTCCGCCGATCGGAACCAATATCTCATCGACATTTTCCAGTTCGTCAAGAATTTCAAGACCAATTGTTCCCTGTCCGCACAGAACATCATAATCATCAAAAGGATGAACAAAGGTATAGCCGTATTCCTTGGAAAGCTCTAATGCTTTTGAATAGGATTCATCATATACATCACCGTGAATAACGACTTCTGAACCGTAATTCCTGGTGGCATCCACTTTTAAGAGTGGTGTCACGTTCGGCATAACGATCGTAGATTTAATACCCATTTTTTGCGCAGAAAATGCTACACCCTGTGCATGGTTACCTGCAGAAGAGCAGATGATGCCATTCCTGCGGTCTTCCTCCGGCATATTAAAGATTTTATTATAGGCTCCTCTGATTTTAAAGGAACCGGTCTTTTGAAAATTTTCTGGCTTGATATAAATATTGCAATTATTCTCTTTGCTGTAAAAATCACTATAAATCAAAGGAGTTTCCTTGATAACATCCTTTAAATTCTCTCTGGCTTTTCTGATATTATCTGCATGGTCCAGCCCAAGATAATATGCGACCTGATCCGCGTTCATGAAATCCCTCCTTCACCTCAATGCAAATCTTTGATTAGAGTATTAGTAACAGTTTAAATCTTTCTTCGGATTGAGTCAATGAGTAATTTCTCCAGGAAATTGCATAAAACTATAAAATAAAACTGTACAGGAGATATAGCGGAAGTTAAAATAAAAAAGGCTATACTATGTAAATATGGAGATAAAATTATGAATAAATTTTTTCATATCCAAACCTTTGGCTGCCAGATGAATGAACATGACTCGGAAACCCTGGCCGGCATGCTGGAGGAATTGGGATACCAGGAAACGAAAAATAAAAAGGAAGCAGATGTGGCAATCATTAATACCTGCAGTGTGCGGGA
>Ga0183099_1001955_pt1 | contig 11119 bp, 8 predicted proteins | sample Biomet1_FD_127788 | JGI IMG/M metagenome (GOLD analysis project Ga0183099, IMG submission 127788) | Microbial communities from bioreactor (seeded with anoxic lake sediment) at LBNL, California, USA - Biofuel metagenome 1 | ecosystem: Engineered > Bioreactor > Anaerobic > Unclassified ... | reverse complement strand
ATTAGGTGAAAAAGGAGAAGGCTTGTAATACTTAAATTTATTGGCATTGTAGCGGATTTTTAAATTTACGTGAATAATTCAGGCTAAACTTGGGGTGGCCAAAAGGAAAAGATCCTTTTGGTCTTTTTTTATGGAGCATACAGCAATGTTCATAAAAATGCGAAAAAAAAGAGGGTGTATTGTACTGGACAAAAAGATATCATCATGCAACAATTAGATAAAACCGGATTTGAATCAGAAAGCAGATATAAGATTCCATAAAAAGCATTTATATGGCTGGTCCGGAAGAACATTATTTTTTTGCAGCTCAAAAAATAAGATAGAATATTTTACGATTAAGGGGTTTGAGGTTGATATTGATGAATAGAGAGAGCTTATTACAGCAAATCCAGCCGGTTGTGCAAAAAACAGCACAGGCTATCGCAGAAGTCATTGGTTTGGAAGTAGAGGTTGCTGATAATAATTTTATTCGTATTGCTGGGACTGGTAAATACAGCGAAAACTGCGGGGAAATCATGAATGCAGGTTTTGTTTATCATCATGTTTTGCAGACTGGCAAGTTGATTATGATTGAACATCCGGGCTTCCACATCTTATGTGAACCCTGTCCTAATTTCCAAAAATGTCCAGAACATGCGGAACTTGCGGCCCCGATCATCTTGCAGGGAACAGCGATTGGCGTCATTGGTTTGGTGAGTTTCGATGAGGGGCAAACCAAGCACTTCATTGAAAATAAAGATTGGATGGTACAATTCCTTACCAAAATGGCAGAACTCATTGTCAGCAATGTCAACGGACTATCTCCTGAGGCGAATGGTGCTGAGGATGCGGATGCAGGGGCATTGAATTTAATTGATTTGGAACGGCGCACCATCAAGCAAGCGTTGGCTGAAGTCGAAGGCGAAGTCCGCAAGGCAGAAAAAGCCGCAAAATTGCTCGGTATCAGCCGAGCCACTTTGTATAGAAAGATACAAGAATACAATCTTGATGATAAATGATATAGATTCGATAATTTTGATATTGACATGTGTCTCATTATGAGATAATATTATCTCATAACAAGACACATGCGATGTGATGGCAAAGGAGCCTGGAGAAACTAAGCGTTTCCCAGGCTTTTTTGCGTTATCGAAGAGGGGGATCTTTATCAATGAAACTTGTAGAATTTTCTAAACGAACAAAAGACGAAAACACGATTGGCTTTTTGGATTTGCAGCATGCTAAGAAGGTCAAGGATTTTCATCGTTCTTTTCCTATGTACCAGACAACGCCATTGCGTGACTTAAAAAATCTTGCGGCAGAGCTTGCGGTAAAGAAGTTTTTTGTCAAGGATGAATCGTATAGATTTGATTTGAATGCTTTTAAAGTTCTAGGTGGCAGCTTTGCCATCGGCAGCTATATTGCAAAAAAATTGGGCATGGATATTGCTGATCTTCCTTATGAACGCATGATTTCAAAAGAAATAAAAGAAAAGCTTGGCGATATCACTTTTGTGACGGCTACAGATGGAAATCATGGCCGCGGGGTTGCCTGGACGGCTAGACAATTGGGGCAAAAAGCGGTTGTATATATGCCAAAGGGCAGCAGTAAAGAGCGCTTTGACAATATAAAAGCCGAAAATGCTGAGGTTACGATCACGGACCTTAATTATGATGATGCGGTGCGAATGGCAAGCGAACATGCAGAAAAATACGGCTGGGTCATGGTCCAGGATACTTCATGGGAAGGGTATCAAGACATTCCTCGTTGGATCATTCAAGGCTATGGAACCATGGCATTAGAGGCATTTGAACAAATAGCAGAAAAGCCGACCCATATTTTCGTACAAGCGGGCGTTGGTGCGTTGGCAGGAGCTGTCACTGGTTTTTTTGCCAATGCGTATAAGGGCAGCCAAAAGCCAATCGTCACAATTGTTGAACCAACTGCTGCCGATTGCATTTTTCGTACGGCGCAGGCTAGCGATGGGCAGCTTCATTTTGTGACAGGCCAGATGGATACGATGATGGCAGGGCTTGCTTGCGGTGAGCCTTGTGATATTGGTTGGCGCGTGCTGGAAAATTATGCAGATTTTGCGATTTCGTGCGCGGATAATATTGCGGCCAAAGGCATGCGTGTGCTAGGCGCACCTATAGAAGATGATGCACGGATCATTTCGGGTGAAAGCGGTGCAGCTCCGGCTGGCGCCGCCATTGAAATCTTAGCAAATGATGCCTATGCAGATTTGCGAGAGACGTTAAAGCTAAATTCTGATTCGGTGATTTTGTGTTTTAGCACCGAAGGGGCAACGGATAAAGAAAACTACAAAGCTATTACCTGGGATGGCAAGGAATCTAATATTTGAAGTTATTTTGAGAGAGGTGATTGTATGTTAGAGGAAGTTCGTGCCAATGAAGTAATTGACTTATGCCAGCAGCTTGTGAGAAGCAAGAGTTATTCCGGACAAGAAGCTGATGTTGCTAAAACACTGGAAAAATATATGCTGGAACATGGTTTTGATGATGTGAAGATCGATCTATACGGAAATATCATCGGGCATATCAAAGGCAAGAAAAAAGGCCCGAAGCTCTTGTTCGATGGACACATCGATACGGTACCGGTAGAGGATGAAAAAAAATGGCAGTATCCGCCATTTGAAGCACAGATCCATGATGGGAAAATCTATGGACGAGGCACTTCGGATATGAAAGGCGCCGTGGCAGCTATGGTTGCGGCAGCCGGTTATTTTGCTAAAGATCTCGATAAAAATTTTTGCGGCGATGTGTATTGCGCTGGTGTGGTCCATGAAGAGTGCTTTGAAGGCGTAGCTGCCAGAGAGATAAGCAAAGCAGTAAAACCAGATTATGTGGTGATTGGCGAAGCTTCAAATCTTAACTTGAAAATAGGGCAGCGCGGCCGGGCGGAAATTGTCTTAGAGTCTTTTGGGCAATCCTGTCATTCGGCAAATCCGGAAAAAGGAATCAATGCGGTATATAAAATTTTTCCGGCAATAGAGGCATTAAATAAAATGGAAATGACGCATCATGATGTCTTGGGTGATGGCATACTTGAGTTGACCGATATAAAATCTTCGCCTTATCCGGGGGCTTCGGTTGTGCCGGATTATTGCCGGGCAACCTATGATCGGCGCCTGTTGACTGGTGAGAGCAAGGAATCCGTGCTTTTGCCACTAGAAAATGCATTGGCTAAGATTATGGCTGAGGACAAAACAGCAAAGTATAAAATATCCTATGCCGTTGGCGAGGAACAATGCTATACGGGAAACTCAATTAAAGGCGAACGTTTTTTCCCCGGATGGTTATATGAAAAAGATGCTGATTTTGTCAAAGCGGTTCATGAAGAGTTATGTACAAGCGGTTTTTCACCGGAAATAACGCAGTATAATTTTTGTACAAATGGCAGCCACTATGCAGGTGAAGCCAAGATAAAGACAATAGGGATGGGGCCATCTAAGGAAAATATTGCCCATACATGCAATGAATATATAGAAATAGATCAATTGACCAAGGCTGTAGAATGTTATCGGGCAATTATGCGGGCGCTTCTCAAGTGAATTTGAATAAGTAAAGCTGGGATAGAGATGAAAGTTGTTATTGAAAATGGCACGCTTGTCACAGAATGTGATGTTTATGAAGCGGATATTTTGATTGAACAGGGTAAAATTTCAGCGATTGGCACCGGGTTCGATAAAACAGATGCGCAAATCATCGACGCAAAAGGCCGCTATGTTATGCCCGGGGCAATTGACGTGCATACGCATATTGATTTGCAGGCAGGGGATTTCCATACCTGTGACGATTTTTTGTTAGGGACAAGAGCTGCTGCCAGCGGCGGGACAACGACGATCATTGAGCATCTGTCATTTGGCCCGGCGAAATGCTCTCTATATGATCAAGTCAATGCTTATAAACTGCGTGCTGCCCAAAAAGCGATTATCGACTACGGGCTCCATGGGGTTATACAACATGTTGACGAACGGGTGCTTAGAGAAATGGAGTCTCTTGCGGCAGAAGGGATTTCCAGCTTTAAAATATATCTGACGTATGATTTTGCTCTTTCTGATGCGGATATTTTACGCGTGATGAAAAAAGCTAAGAAAATCGGGGCAGTTATTGCCGTGCATTGTGAAAACGATGCGATCATTCGCCATTTGCGAGACGAATGTATAAAAAAAGGCAATCGGACGCCCAGGGCACATGCGCTTAGCCGGCCACCAGCCTGTGAGGTGGAAGCAATCCAACGCGTCCTTCAAATAGCACATTTGGCAGGTGATGCAGCGGTGTATATCGTACATCTTTCGACCAAAGAAGGTTTGGCGATGATTCAATATGCCAGAAATCATGGACAAAAAAATATTTATGTGGAGACCTGCCCGCAATATCTGCTCTTTACGCAAGAGGCCTATAAAAGAGAAGATGCGCTCAAATATATTATGTCACCACCGCTTAGGGAAAAAAGCGATTGCGATGCTTTGTGGAAAGGCCTTACTGATGGAGCCATCGATGTGGTGGCTACGGACCATTGTCCATTTGAGTTTGCGACGGATAAGCAACGAGGAAAAGATGATTTTACAAAATGTCCAAATGGAGCTCCTGGCATCGAAGAACGTGTGAGAGTGATGTTTTCAGAAGGCGTCATGAAACGAAAAATCACCCTCACGACTTTTGTAAAACTTTTATGTACGAATCCTGCACGTATTTATGGTTTGTATCCGGAAAAAGGCACACTTCTCCCCGGAAGCGATGCGGATCTCATGATTCTAGATGCAAAGGGAAGTTATGTGTATAAAGCAGAGAATCTAGTGGGCGGCTGCGATTATAGTTTATATGAAGATATCAAATTGCAAGGTGACATTTGTATGGTTATGCAACGCGGTCAAGTTCTCTGCCAGGATGAGCAGTTTTTTGCCAAAGCCGGTGCCGGCCATTTTAGGGAAAGAAGAGTGAAGGTATGAAGACTTTGCTAAAAAATTTGGACATATTTGATGGAAGTGCTGAAAAATCATTTCATGGCAGTATTTTAATTGAAGATGACAAAATCAAAAATATAGGAGACTTTGTTGACGCTGCGGACGAAATCATTGACTGCAGTGGTTTGGCGGCCTCACCTGGATTTATCGACACGCATAGCCATAGTGATTTGAGCGTGCTTTTAAAACCAGAACTTTTGCCAAAGATCATGCAGGGAATAACGACGGAGGTGTTAGGCCAAGATGGTGTATCCATGGCACCTTTGCCGGAAAAATACATTGTGCCCTGGCGGAAAAATTTAGCGGGGCTCGATGGTGACAGCGATTTGATTGATTGGCACTATCAAACGACAGAGAAGTATTTGAAGATGATAGAAGACGTCAAACCTGCAATCAACGAATGTTATTTGGTTCCGCATGGAAATGTGCGAATGGAAGTCGTTGGACTTAGTGATACTGCGCCAGACTCGAAGCAGCTTGAACAGATGAAACAGGTTTTAAGGCGAGAGCTCGATGCGGGGGCATATGGCTTATCGACAGGGTTGATTTATATGCCATGTGCCTATTCCGTTACGGAAGAACTCATTGCGTTATGCAAGGTTGTTGCAAAGTACGATGGCGTATTTGTCGTTCATCAACGAAGTGAAGCGGATACGATTCTTGAATCGATGGAGGAAGTTTTACGGATTGGTCGAGAATCTGGCGTGCGGATCCATTATTCCCATTTTAAGATTTGTGGCAAAAAAAACTGGAAGCATATAAATGCAGTCATTGAGCTACTAGATAAAGCTGCTGACGAAGGCCTAAGGGTTTCATTCGATCAATATCCTTATGTAGCGGGCAGTACGATGCTCAGCGTCATTTTGCCGCCTTGGGTACATGATGGCGGTACCGATCAAGTGATGGAACGCTTGCAAAGCAGCAGCTTGCGACAGCAGATGATAAAAGACATCGAAAACGGCATACCGGGATGGGACAACTTCATCGATTTTGCCGGTTTTGAAAATATTTATATCACCAGTGTGAAAACACAAAAAAACGAGGACGCCATTGGTTTGTCCTTGCAGGAATTGGCGGCGCTGCGCGAAAAAGATCCTTATCAAGCAGCTTTTGATTTACTGCTTGAAGAAGAAAATGCAGTCGGCATGGTCGATTTTTATGGAACAGAGGACCATGTCAAATTGTTTATGAAAAGGCCTGAAATGAATGTGTGCACGGACGGCCTTTTAGGTGGGAAGCCTCACCCGAGAGTGTATGGGGCCTTTCCTAGAGTTTTGGGAAAATATGTGCGAGAAGAAAAGATATTTTCTTTGGCAGAAGGTATCTATAAAATGACAAAGAAACCGGCACTTGCTTTAGGTATAAAAAACAGAGGTGAGTTGAAGACTGGTTTTTTTGCAGATATTGTAGTGTTTGATGCAAAAAAAATCCTCGATAAAGGAACTTTTATTGATCCAGTGCAATATCCAATCGGAATAGAATATGTTTTTGTCAACGGTAAAAAGATGGTAGAGCAAGGAATATATGACAAGGAACAAGATCGTTTTGGCAGGGTTTTATACAAGTCGTAAAATAATGTAATTTCAGGATTGACATTTGTCTCAAAATGAGATACTATTTGTTATAACAAAAAAAGCAAGATAAAGGCAACGAAGCCTGCAAACACTTTAGTGAAGTGTCTGCAGGCTTTTTCTGTGCAGCTTTTTAAGTTAGGCAGGCATCAAATGATGATGGGTTTGCCAAATTGTTGGAGGTATGAATGATGAAGAATTTACATCCCGTTGATCAAAAATTGCCGCTAGGGCAGACTTTTTTTTATGGCTTACAGCATGTGCTGGCTATGTATGCCGGCGCAGTTGCGGTGCCTCTGATTTTGGCAAATGCATTGGGGCTTAGCACAAGCCAGCTTATCTATTTGATAAATGCTGACTTGTTCACTTGTGGAATTGCAACCGTGATTCAAACCCTAGGAATTTGCCGAATGGGCAGTAAACTGCCGATCATCCAAGGCGTGACTTTCGCGGCAGTGACACCGATGATTATGATTGGTAAAAACGGTGGAATGACAGACATTTATGGTGCCGTGATGGTAGCAGGCTTTGTGGTCTTTCTCATTGCACCGTATTTTAGCAAATTGATTCGGTTTTTCCCGCCGGTAGTTACTGGTTCGGTTATTACGATTATTGGAATTTCACTTTTACCTGTATCGGTACGCTGGGCTGGTGGCGGCAATCCAGCAGCAAAAGATTTCGGTGATCCAGCGTCGCTGTTGCTGGCACTTTTGGTTTTGATTATGGTCATTGTCTTTTATCGTTGGTTTACTGGATTTTTGCGTAATATATCCGTTCTTTTGGGACTTATCGTAGGTACGGTCATTGCAATGTTTTTAGGCCGAACCAATTTTGCGGCAATTGCCAATGCTGACTGGTTTGGAATTACGACGCCTTTTGCTTTTGGGATGCCGACATTTGAGCCATCGGCTATTGCCGCAATGGTTTTGGTAATGCTGGTCGTTATGACGGAAACAACTGGTGATTTTATCGCTGTGGGCGAAATCGTCGATAAGCAAATCGATCAGAAGACCTTGACGAGAGGGCTTCGGGCCGATGGTTTCTCGACTTTGCTCGGCGGGATCTTCAACGCATTTCCTTACACGGCGTTTGCTCAAAACATTGGGCTCATCAGTTTGACGAATGTAAAAAGTCGTTTTGTGGTTGCGGCATCTGGCTGTATTTTGATCGCGTTGGGGCTTTTTCCAAAACTAGCAGCACTCATCGCCTCGATTCCAGCGCCGGTGCTTGGCGGTGCTGGCCTGGCGATGTTTGGAATGGTAGCGGCTAACGGCATCAAGACGTTGAGCAAAGTCGACTTCAATGGGAATTTCAATATTTTGGTCGTAGGCGTCAGCCTGGCAATGGGCCTTATCCCAATGGCAGTTCCCTCGATATATTCACATCTTACGGGAACCCTGCAGGTGGTTTTTGACAGTGGCATTACCATTGGCAGCCTGACCGCAATTCTTCTCAATGCACTGCTCAATAGAGGCAAATCAGAGGAGAAGGTGCAACAAGCTTTGGAGACGGATTGATCGGGAAAGGATGATGAACATATGTTTATCATAGGAAATGGCACATTAGTTACGCAGGATGTTTCTAATCCTGTCATCAAAAACGGGGGCGTTGTAGTTGCAAAAAATGAGATCGTCGCCATCGGTACAATGGATCAAATCAAAGCGCAATATCCAGAAGCATCGTTTATCGATGCCCATGGCGGCTTGATTTTACCAGGATTTATCGATGCACATGAACATATATACAGCATGATGGCTCGGGGGATGTCGTTAGTGCTTCCTCAAAAAGCGGATTTGAAGACGATCTTAGAAAAACTATGGTGGAAAGTAGATCGTGCCTTGACCAATGATTTGACGTATAAAAGTGCTATGGCGGCTTATCTGGAATTGGTGAAAAACGGGGTCACCACCGTAATCGATCATCATGCAAGTTATGGAGCTATTACCGATAGTCTATCGGCGATAGCGCAAGCTGCGAAATGTTTTTCGGTAAAATCATGTCTTTGTTATGAGGTCTCTGATCGGGCGGGAAAAGATAAAATGAAAGCAGCTGTTTTAGAGAATGAACGATTTATCAAAGCGGCCGCCAAGGATCCAGCACTTGCCGGCATGATGGGCTTGCATGCATCCTTTACGCTAGCTGACGGTTCGCTTTCTTACTGCGCCGAACATGCTGGCGATGCCGGGTATCATGTCCATATAGCAGAGGGGGCAATCGATCAAAAAGATTGCCTAGAAAAACATCATCGGCGCGTTGCCGAGCGGTTTTCGCAGTTTTCTATCCTAGGACCTAAGACGCTTCTCGCACATTGTATCGACATAGATGAACATGAGATGGAACTGATCAAAGAGAGTAAAAGTGCAGTGGTCCATAATCCGCAGTCAAATATGAATAATGCGGCAGGTGCGCCGCAAGTTCTCAAGATGATGGAAAAAGAAATTTTGGTTGGGCTTGGGACAGATGGCTACACGCATGATATGTTGGCTTCTTATAAAGCTGCAGATTTATTGCATAAGCATCAGTTGAAAGATCCCGCTGCCGGATTTTTGGAAATGTCGCAAGCGATGTTCCAAAATAATCGAGAGATTGCCGGACGATATTTTGCAATGCCGACAGGCATGTTGAAAAAAGGGTATGCAGCGGATGTCATCATTGCAGATTATGATCCACCAACGCCAATAGAAGCCTCTAATGTCAAAGCGCATCTGCTTTTTGGCATCAGTGGGAAAGATATTTCTTTTACGATGGCACAGGGAAATATCGTGATGAAGGACAGAAAACTAGTGCAATTGGATGAAATACAAATAATGGAAAATTGTAGACAAGGAGCCGTTGAGCTTTGGGAAAAACTCAACGAATAGTATTGATGAGTGATAAAATGACGCCGTCCGATTTTTCTGTTTTGTTAGAAACAATCCGAGCGGAATATAAAGAAAATGCAAGTGTTTTTTCGGTACCGGTAAAAGCAGTCGATGCAGGCCTGTCTTTTAAAAATGGCTTTATGGATCTTGAGATGCCTTTCGGTCCAGCTGCGGGGCCGCATACGCAATTGGCACAAAATATAGCGGCGGCTTATGCTGCCGGAGCACGTTTTATTGAACTGAAGACCGTACAAATCATTGCCGGGGAACAGTTGCATATCAATAAACCATGTATAGCAGGCAAGGACGAATTCTATAACATCGAATGGTCAACAGAACTCTCTTTGGAGCAGGCTTTTGCAGAATATGTCAAAGCGTATTTCCTGTTGAAATTCATGGCAGGAGAGTTTGGCAATCGTTTAGATGGGTTTAGTTTCAATATGAGTGTAGGCTATGATTTGGCTGGCATAAAAAGCGAGCCAGTGGACCGATTTATCGAACAGATGAAAAATGCTGAACAAACGGAGATCTATAAGGCTTGTCATGCATATCTTGCCGAACATATAGAAGACTATGAACGATTTTCAGCAGTGGACTTAAAAGCAATTGGCAGTCAAATTGCAGATTCAATAACGGTTTCCACGATGCATGGCTGTCCGGCCGCGGAGATAGAAAAAATAGCAGAACATTTGATTTTGACTAAAAAAATACCCGTTTATATAAAATTGAACCCTACGCTCAATACTTTGCAGCAAACCAAAGAATTGCTGGAAAACAAGGGGTATGGATATGTTGAGTTGATTGAGCAGCATTTTGTGGAAGATCTACAGATGGGAGCTGCCGTACCGCTTTTAGAGAGGCTTTTGGCTAAAGCAAATGAAGCACATGTGTTTTTGGGTGTGAAGCTCACAAATACGCTGCCCGTTGCAGTAATGCAGGGGGAACTGGAAGATCAGCAAATGTATCTTTCGGGTAAACCGTTGTTTTTGTTATCTTTGTCGGTTGCGCAAAAATTAGTAAGTCACTTTGGCTCAGCACTGCCGGTTTCCTTTTCGGGAGGGCTGGATAGCCATAATCTTAAAGCGATGCTTGACGCGGGAATCTATCCTTTGACGATGGCAACGGCACTGCTTAAAGGCAAAGGGTATGGCGTTTTAGGCGATTATACAAGGATTTTTGAAAAGACGGATTTCGTGGAGCAAAGGCCCTGTAGAGACAAAGTAAATGATTTATTGAAAAAAACGCTGGAAGATGAATACTATCAGAAAAAACAAGTAGTTACGCCTAAAGTAAAGGAGTCGCTGCCACTTCTCAATTGCAAAAATTGCCGTTTATGTATAAATGTTTGCCCAAATAGAGCCAATGTAATGCTTGATGCTGGGGCGAAGAAGCAGGTTGTACATATCGATGCGTATTGCAATTCGTGCGGGAATTGTGCAACTTTTTGTCCTTACGAGGGGCGCCCTTATACGGATAAATTTACGTTGTTTGCTTCTGGGGAAGCATACGAAAATAGCGATAATCCTGGAATCGTAAAAAAGGGAAAGACGTTTGAAATAAGGCAGCTTGAAGAGTATGAAGGTTTGCTTCAGGAGGATTACAAAAATCTAGTGCAAATACTGCAAGACAAATTCGATTTAAATAGATAAAGAGGGTTGATTCGTATGGCTGCTTCAAATATTGGAACGCCTGTCGAAAAAGTAGACAATGGTATAAAACTG
>Ga0183099_1001954_pt1 | contig 11120 bp, 9 predicted proteins | sample Biomet1_FD_127788 | JGI IMG/M metagenome (GOLD analysis project Ga0183099, IMG submission 127788) | Microbial communities from bioreactor (seeded with anoxic lake sediment) at LBNL, California, USA - Biofuel metagenome 1 | ecosystem: Engineered > Bioreactor > Anaerobic > Unclassified ... | reverse complement strand
AGAAAGCTTCCACGCGGTTTTTTGCGGGTTCCATTGGAGTGGACCCTTCCCACGTGCGGATGTTCGTAGGGCTTCCGAAAGGATCGGAACCGTTCTGCGTCATTGTGTGCCAGTAAGCTACCGCGAAGCGCAAGTGTTCTTTCATCGTTTTGCCCATCACCATTTCAGACGGGTTGTAATGACGGAATGCCATTGGGTTTTCTGTGGTAACGCCTTCATATTTAATTTTATCTACTGTTGAAAAATAACTCATTTCTTTTCCTCCTAAAAAATGTTATCTTATTTTAATTTATCTTTTGAGTTAGTTCGTACAACTAACTCATAAATATAATATAAACCATTAGCACTTCATTGTCAAACGCTTTCAGTTTTTTTATTGGTCTATTTTAGGCGCTCTCAGCTTTTTGGCACGGTTGCACCATAGCTCTGGGAAATCTTTGCTTCGATATCACAGAAATTCATAGAACGGTCCAACCGGATAACCATTTTCACTAAAGAATGGCGGATTTTCTGGATTATTTAAATAGGCATATCTTACCGCTGAAATTTCTGCTCCTTTAGGCACCTCAACAATAATTTGATTATCGTTTATAGTAGCCTCCGCCGATTTCCACTCTTTAGCTACCGTCTGAATTTCCAAATAGTTATTTTGACTTTTTCCTTTGATTGGACAGTCAAATAATATAATTAATCGATCCCCTTCTTGCGTAACCATTTTTAGTTTTGGTTTTCCTGAGGTAACTGCCTTTTCATAGGCAAAGTTTAAAGCATCGCTTGCCATCCTGAATCCAAGTGTCTTTTTATCTTGAGGATGGAGATCGTTACCCTCCCCTGCATCAATTGATACCGTCATTGCAGTATGAGGAACTTCTTGTTCCACTAATGACTGCTCTAAGCGCAGGGCTGCCCAACACCTATCATCCTCTTCGGATAATACATCTAGATAATTGGTGAGTTGAACGTATAAAAACGGTAGTCTTTCATCCTTCCAATCACTTCTCCAACGATTGATCATGCGTTTCATTAATTCTGAATATCCGCTTGGATTACCCGTGTTCGATTCGCCTTGGTAGAACAAGAAGCCTGCAATCGGATAGTGTTTGATAGGTGAAATCATGGCATTGTATAAACCAGTCGGAGCATATTGAAAGAAAACCATCGACGTTAAGGGTTCCACTCTGGTCACGCGCTTTGCCTTCCACACACCAGAAAAATCAATCCGTTCGGTCGGACACTCCAACCCATAAAATTTCCCTTCGCCAGAGACAAATCCACCATTATTACCATGAATCACCAATCTGATTGCCAAAGTGTTTCCGGAAGCTTGTAAAATATCGGAAGATACAGGATAACGTCTTGATAGATAACGATGTTCCGTACTGCCTATGGATACACCATTTAACCAGACTTCATCATAATCGATCATAGCACCTAATTTTAAAAGGCCTCCCCTCTCGTAAGCACTTGGATCGGGAACATCGAATGTGTAACGGAACCAAATGGATCCGGCTTCTCCACTTAACTTGGTTTTTTTCAGGGTAGTCGGCACTGTGAGTGATTCCCAGTTTGCATCATCAAATGCAGGCTCAATCCAGTGCTCGTAGGCATCCAGTGTCCTTTCTGCTGTCGCTATCCGGTGATACCATTCTTGGATACGTTTCTGATCCTTATGCTGAATCGTTTCTACCCATTTCGGTTCTCTGAGGCTGGATAATTCAGTCATGATCCCAGGTTTATCAGCCAAATCTTCTTCAGGCAGCCAAGCTTCAATAGGTGTTCCGCCAACAGCAGTCATGATTATGCCGATCGGAACATCCAGATCCGTATGCAGCTTTTGCGCAAAAAATGTAGCCAGTGCGCTCATTGCGGGTGCGTTTTCTGGTGTTACAGGCTTCCATTCAGACGGTTGTCCGGCTGATTCCAAGGGACCGTTAAAATCATATTCCATAGGCACATGGAACTCCCTGATGAGAGGGAAATGTGCATGTGCTATTTCCTCTTCAAATAAATCACGGGTGCTTTCCAGTGGCAGCTCCATATTGGATTGCCCGCCTGCCACCCATACCTCTCCAAAATAGACATCGGTTACTTTACGGTCTTCGCTTCCTTCAATAACAATTGTATATGGACCTCCAGCTTTTTTGGCTTTGAAATACACTGTCCACTTGCCTGACTTGTCAGCCTCCGTGCATTCAAGTTGATCAGCTATTTCCACCCGAACGGATTGGCCGGGGCGGTCCCATCCCCAAAAGCAAACTTGTTTACCTTGTTGCAAAACCATTCCGCTGCTTATGATCGGCGGCAGTCTCAGAAACGATTTTTTTGTCATGCTTGCTGTCACTCCTCTATTGTTTTAATGACACGCCAAAATGCGGGTTTTGGCATACTTTCCGTATCAAAAAGAAAGGGCCAATTTTTACGGTTATGAACCGGAAAGTTATCTAACCATGTGTAGGCATCATCCACTCCCCAAAAAGTGACAGAGTCAATATGGGCCCGATACGACTTGAATATCTTAAAGAAAGCCTCATAGCGTTCTGCTTGCAGCTCTAATAGCGCTTCAGTCGGCTTTAATAAACTGCTGTTCTTATCTTCAAAATCAAAAACCGATACATCCATCTCAGTTATGTGCAAACGCAAACCAAGTGAAGCGTATTTTTCTATGGCCCGTTTTATGTCATCTAGTGAAGGGGCGTTTACATTCCAGTGCGCTTGAAGGCCAACACCATGAACAGGAACCTCCCGCTCCAACAGGCCACTGATTGTCTCAAATATTTTTGCGGATTTACTCGGTGAAGATTCGTTGTAATCGTTGTAAAACAATTGCGCTGCTGGATTTGCTTCATGAGCGAGGTGGAAGGCATAGTCGATAAATTCCTCTCCCATAATCTCTGACCACAGTGAATGACGTAAACGGGTACTTCCCTTGTCTTCTATCGCTTCATTTACCACATCCCAACATAAAATGGAATCCTGGTAATGTGCAACTACCGTATTTATGTGTGCGGCCATTCGCGCTTTCAGGAGCTCTTTGGATGCCAATTTTTTCTTTTCGGCATCTTCATAAAAGATCCACTTAGGTGTTTGGGCATGCCATATAAGCGTATGTCCACGAACTGACATCCCGTTTTCCTTCGCGAATTGCACAATACGATCGCCTGCCGTAAAATCAAATTCCCCTTCTGCAGGTTGGAGGTTCTCAAATTTCATACTATTTTCAGCTGTCAAGCTATTAAAATGTTCTGTTATGAATTCCTTTCGGTCGTTCAGCAGCCCCTCATGAACAGCTGCTCCAATCCGAAAAGATTCCAGAAAAGTATCTTTTAAAGAGGGCACAAATAATCGATTTGTCATCTCAACATTCTCCTTGCATCTACTTTTGACAATTCCGTTCTTTCCTTCCAGACACCAACATAAATAACCGGATACTCGCGAAAAATCACATGGTATACGGTTATTCATGGCGCGAACCAAAAGAGGATACTTTAACTTTACATCTCGAGCTTCCGGTTCAACGCGATATTTTTTCGTTTAATTTGTTTTTTCCAACTTGATCCAGTTTGCATCAATATATCCTGGTTCATCGGACGCAGCTGTCGTGTATAACCCTAATGTACACCCAACAAAACCTCCTGCAACTTCCGTGCTTAAATAATGAGTCGGCACATTTTCTGCCACGAGCTGCTCTTTACCGTTGACTGTCACAAGTCCCTTGACTTTTTGACCTTCACCCACTAATCGGAGAATCATTTCAGTCTCGGGTACATCTACTTCACCGACCACTTGTTCCAAGCCGTCAATCGTTGTAATTAACTGAACGACTCTCTTGCGATCGGATCTGACCAGTACCAATCTTAATGTATAATTTTCACTTTGCATGATCACAATACCTGCTTCTGCGCCTTCGATCAGATGCGTTTCCATGCAAACGGAGTAGTCAAACCAAAGCGATGCTTGACGAAGTCCCAGATACGTTGGGGAGCCGCTCTCGCTCTGCAATGTCGTTGCTGAAGGTATCAATCGCATCCAGCCTTCTCTGGCATTAACATCATAATGTGCCATATCCGGGTTCCGAATGAACAAAAATTCTTGATGAATTCTATCCAGCGGATAAAGAGTCTTCTCTTCAAAAGGAGCAAGCGGCATGTCAATTTCTTGTTCTTCCAATAATCGTCCAACGCCAGGATTCACAACGGGCCAGCCATCTTCCCATATCACTTCGGCAAGAAATGTTTCACGCCCTAAATTGCTGCTTCCTTCGAATTTACGGCTGGCCAGACAAACGATAAACCATTTTCCATCTGGCGTCGCAACTAAATCCCCGTGACCAACATGCTGGACCGGAAAAGCAGAGCCCAGGTGACGATGGGTGAGTATGGGATTATTCGCATATCCTTCATACGGCCCGTCGACCTTTTCACTACGTGCAATGGTTGCACTATGATTTGGTCCAGTGCCTCCTTCGGCAATCATAAGGTAGTAATAACCGTCTTTGCGATATAGGTGCGGACCTTCTGGCCAAATAACGCCCCTCATCGCACCTTTCCAGATTGCAGTGCTCACCCCAATGAGCTTCATCGTTTTAAGATCCAGCTCTTGAAGCCAAACCTCCCAATCGCCATTATATGTGACACCAGTTGGATTAGGACGTGTACCCGTGTAATAACAGCGCCCATCTTCATCAAAAAGAGACTCGGATCGATACCGATGGCACCTTCCAGATAATAAGGTTCTGACCACGGTCCAGCGGGATCGGTTGCTGTTACAACAAAGTTACCGCCATAGGAAACATTCGTTGTAATCATATAAAATGTACCGTTATGATAGCGGATTGTTGGCGCGAAAATACCACGTGAACTGCTTGCTTCCGTCAAGTTTAACTGACTCTCCCGCTCAAGGACATTTCCGATTTGGTGCCAGTTTACCATGTCTCTACTATGGTAGATGGGCACTCCGGGGAAATAACTAAAACTAGAAGTTACTAAATAAAAATCTTCTCCTACTGCACAGACAGAAGGATCTGGTGAAAAACCTTCGATAATTGGATTCTTAAATGTATTCAATACTGTCAGCTCCTTTAATTTAACATGGATGGGAGGTTACTCCCAGATTCGATAATTGCCGCTTAGCGCGAGTACTGCAAAGAAATATAAGCAGTTATCATAATAGCGGTTGCGGTCTGTTCGCAACGGACTTTCCCAAAGCAAGTCAATAAACCATTTGCCTTTTGTCCCATCTGCATACGCTAAAGATGCACTTGCGTTTGTAGCAAGTAAGCCCAATGGATGGCGTGCTTTTTCCTCAAATGCTCTTCCATCCAAATAGTACCGTGTATACTCTTCCGGATTGACACCCTGGAAAAATTTGTGGATATTTTCAACGACCTCAACGGGTGTTTCTTCGCATCCAAACCATTCATAATCCATCCCGATATTGGCCGCAGTACGATACGAATCACTGTAGAAATGACCAAATCCGCGTTCATCATTTGCTGTGCCGTCATCATATGCGTATTCAGGTGTCAGCCCTGTTTCCGGATGAGCGGATAACCTTATATAAGCACGACTCGCTTTAGCTGCTTGCTCCCAAAATTCGCGATCCTCTTCATTTGCCCATTTGGAAAATATTTCATAGAAATGCGGTAGGTGGTAAGAGGGATCAGAAAACTCTAGGCCCGGCACAAAACGAATCAAATAATTATCACGATTCCACATGGCATGCCCTTCTCTTTCATGCCCTTTGTGCAAACAGTCAGAAAGGATCGTTCTGGCCATTTCTGCATAATTATAGATTCCCTCGCCATTTCCCCAACGATTGCCTGCAAAAAAGAGCGCCATAGCAAAGAACTCTTCCCCATCCGGAGCCGGACCATCATCAAGTTTCTTTCCATCCGTTGTACAATGCCACGCAAAATAGCCTTTATTAAAACCTTCTTGATGATACATATTCTTATAGGACCATGCCCATATTTTGTCGAAGATTTCCTTGTCGCCCATTTGGACTGCCATCATCATCCCGTAAGACATCCCTTCACTGCGGGCATCGTCATTACCAGTGTCCAGCAAGTATCCACCCATATCATCTGTGTAATAAATACGAGCTTTGGATTCTTCCTCAAGGAATAATTTTTCCCAAACTTCCCTTATCTTCGCACTGACTTCTTCTTCACTGTATCCGCACTCCACGAATAAATTACGATAGTGTTTCACATCAAATCCTCCATTTTATCTCATAGTTTAAAAATCAACGCACGAGCGCTCTTTCCCACCATCTCTTTTTCTGATCTTTAGCAATTAAAATAAGTGCTGCAGTCATAATGGCAGCCGTACTTCCCCACGCAAGCGGATGGCTGTACACAACAGCGGGATAGCCCACTACGCCTACAAAAGCGACAGGAACAATCGAGCGGATGCCCATTTCAAGGATTCCTGATACTGTTGGAGCAATGGTTCTCCCCATCCCTTGCAAACTAAAACGCAGTACGAACAAGACAGCCAGAAAACCATAAAACAACGCGGTCATTTTAAAATAGCTCTCTATACTTACCAGTGTTGATTCATTAGAAGCACCAACCAGCCACTTTGCAGCTTCGCTCCCTTTAAAATACATGAACCCGCCGACAACGGAGCTATAAACCAGCGAAATAATCAGACTTATTCGGATCCCTTGCCAAATTCTATCAAATTTGCCTGCACCATAGTTCTGCGCTACGAAAGTGGCTGCCGCCAAACCAATCGTCAGTAACGGCGCGGTAATCATGCCTTCCAATCGTGTTGCAATCGCATGCCCCTCAATATTTCCAATCGTTAATTCATTTAATTTGATCTGAAGAATAATGTTCCCTATGGATATGATCGAATTTTGAAAGCCAATCGGAAAACTGATGGTTATGTGCGTCCGTAATTCTTCTGTTCTCAAGCGCCAATCATTTTTTGTCAACTTCAATACGGGATAACGACTGGACAGATAACGGAACATAAGGATACTTACCGTTAGTTGCGAAAGGACAGTTGCAATCGCAACCCCAACTACTCCGAATGAGAACAACTTTATCAAAATAATGTCTAAGCCAAAATTAAGAACATGGGAGACAATAGTATAAAATAATAATGAAGTCGTACTTCCCATCGCACGCATCACATTACTTAATAAGTTAAAACCCATCATGATGATAAGTCCGAACATTGTCGCCAAAAAGTATGCTTTGCTTTCCGCATAGAGTTCCATCGGGATGTTCATGGCCCTTATCAGGCTATCCGCGAATAGAATACTAGCGAGACTGAACAAGGATACTACCGCAAAGGAAAGCCATATGCTCGTTACATAGCTGGCATGGATCCGATCTTCATTTTTTGAACCAAATCTTTGTGCCAAAACAATAGATAGTCCTGAGCTAACACCGGTCACAAAACCTTGAATAAAAAAGATTACGCTCCCGACTGCTCCTATTGCTCCCAACGCACCAGTACCTAATGTTCTCCCAACAATCATCGTATCTGCCAACGTGTAAAGTTGCTGAGCCAAATTTCCGATCAACAACGGAATTGTAAAATACAGAACATGCTTAAATGTACTGCCTACTGTCATGTCTTTCATCTATTTATCTCCATCAATTCTTCAATAAATATTACCTGCTAGGTTTTATTTACTTAACTTTTATCCTGATTACATTCCAAGACAGGGGAGAGAGCGTTGTCGTAACGCTATCCTTTTCCAATACTGCCTTATCTATGTTTACAACATTTACCGGCTGTTCCTTCGCACTGTTTACTGATTTAACATCAAAACCTTCAAGAGCCGTTTCTTCGATAATCGCTTCAAGTACAAACCCTTCCGGTTCGAATGTAAATGCAATGGCCTCATCCTGTGAGCGGTTGACCGCAAACAGAACCAGCTCGTTCTCCTTTTCATTGAATGTAGCAATTGATTCCAAGTAGGGAACTTTTTCGAATTGCTCCGTTGAATACGTCTCGGACTCGATGTCTGCAGCGAGAACTTTGCCACGTCCGTAATTTGATACTTGCATAAACGGATAGAAAATCGTTTGTTTCCAGGTTGTGCCATTTTTCTCAGTCATTATTGGAGCGATAACATTAACCAATTGTGCCAAACAAGCAATTTTCACCCGATCCGCATTTTTCAACAACGTGATAAGCAAGCACCCCACCAATAATGCATCTTCGAAATTGTACATATCTTCCAGTAAGGGTGGCGCTATTTGCCACGGCTCCATCGCATTGTCTTGATCGTTGGAATGATACCAAACGTTCCACTCATCAAATGAAAGGTTCATTTGTTTCTGGCTGCCTTTTTCATCTTTTACCTTATCGCATATTCCTACAACGGTTTTGATAAATTGATCCATATCCAGCGACTGTGCTAAATACTTCTCTAAATCGTTATCTGGGTTTCCGTAGTAGCAATGAAGAGAGAGATAATCAACATAATCATATGTATGGCTTAATACTGTTTCTTCCCACTCACGAAATGTTGGCATTTTACTGCCTGAGCTGCCACAAACCACTAATTCGATGCTATCATCTACCAACTTCATGGCTTTCGCGGTTTCTGCTGCTAATCTTCCATATTCCTCAGCTGTTTTATGGCCGATTTGCCAAGGCCCATCCATTTCATTTCCCAGACACCAGGTCTTAAAGGAAAAGGGTTTTTCAGTGCCGTGCTGTTTTCGAAGTTCACTCCAGTACGTGCCTCCCGGGAAATTACAATATTCCAATAACTCCATCGCTTCCTGAATGCCTCTGGTCCCTAAATTGACGGCCATATTCACTTCTGTGCCCACTTCTTCAGCCCATCTTGCAAATTCGTGAATACCAACTTCATTTGTTTCTATCGTACGCCATGCCAAATCCAGCTTTCTTGGCCGATTTCCGATAGGTCCTACACCATCTTCCCACTTATACCCGGAAACAAAATTTCCTCCAGGATATCTAACCAGCGGCACATTTAATTCCCTTACAAGTTCTTTGACATCATTTCGAAAGCCTTTCTCATCAGCTTCAGGATGAGTCGGTTCATAAATACCATCATATACAGCTCTTCCCAGATGCTCTACGAATGATCCGTATAGACGCTCATCAATCTCACTAATTTCATCATGGCGTTGAATTCTTAATTTTGCTTTCATAAAATCCTCCTGTTCCTTCCTATCCGACAAACTTTTAATTTGTAAAGTTAAGGACTTACTAGGTATCGCCTAATAAGTCCTCTGCTGTATGTTTATTGAAAATCGTTTCTAAATGTGGACAAATTCTTGAAAATGAAAAAGCCGGAACGAACACGATCAAAATTGGAATGAGATAAACACTGAAAATTGACAAACTGATAACCAGGAACACATATACCGTTTGTTTGAAATACGCAATGGACAGCACAAACACATTCTTCAAGACTGTTTTCAAACTGTCTTCAAAACGAGATACATAAGCAAATGTCAGAACTAAAATTGGTGTCAGCAAGAGGATGGCTACACTCAAAAACACTTGGGAAAAATGATTGATCCAAGACCATGCAAACCCGTTCGCCAACAGTGTTTGATTCAAAATAAAAATGATGAGTAAGAACACATAACCTAACCAAGCAACAGTTGCATGAGAAAAAGAACTTTTGAATGCCTTCCAAAAAGGCGTCCATATTGTTCCATTTCCATTTAGATAGCGGTGCTGAATGGCCCGATACATTGCGCTCGAGGCGGCACCTAATGTGACAATCGGGATCGAAAAGATAAACCACAGGATACTTATGATCAACAAATCCGCTACCCAATTCATTTTTTCTACAAATTCTATTCCAGCTTTTGATTTAATCATGTCATTTCCTCTTATTCTTTTACGCCACCAATTGTCAAGCCGCTAATAAAGTAGCGTTGTAAAAACGGATACAAACATACAATCGGTAAGGCTGTTATAATAGTTGTCGCTGCTCGGATTGAAGTTGGCGTTACCATCGATCCACCTGCATTCTTCATGTCGTTCGCATTTGCTCCTTGACTTGTTACGGAAGAAAGCAATTTCATCAGCTCATATTGCAGCGTCGTATAGCGTTCGCTGAAGCCATTATAAAGCATTGTGTCAAACCAAGAGTTCCATTGACCGACAGCAATGAATAAAGCAACAGTCGCCAGAACAGGCTTGCATAGTGGCAAAATAACTTTCATAAAGATAGTAAAGTACCCTGCGCCATCTATTTGAGCAGATTCAACCAAACTTTCAGGTAAGCCTCTGATATAGGTCCGGATAACCAGTAAATTAAATGCACTGATCATCCCTGGAATGACGTACACCCAAAATGTGTTAGCAAAACCCAGTCGAGTCAACCACAAGTAATTTGGAATCAGCCCGGCATTGAAGTACATTGTAAAAATAAACAGCAATGTGATCGGTGTGCGGAACATGAATTCCTTTCTGCTCAGCACAAAAGCCAGCAGTGCTGTCAAAAATAGCTGTGTGACTGTACCAATGACTGTACGTAAAACGGTATTGTACGCTCCCGTCATAAGAGAGCCCTTCGATAGGACAGATTGATAGTTATCAAGTGTAAATTCTCGCGGCAAGATATAAATACCGCCCCTGATAGCGTCCAATCCTTCGTTAAAAGATACTGCTAAGGTATTCAATATTGGGTATATAGTAGCCAGAAAGAAGAATAACAAGAAAATCCACTTAACAATATCAAAAACCATATCTGAAATAACTATTTTCTTTTTCAATGAAATCCCTCCTTAGAATAAGCTCTCTTCGCCAGCTGCTTTTGAAAATTTATTAGCAAGCGTTATCAACACAACGGATATTACGCTGTTAAAAATACCAGCTGCTGTCGCTAGCGAGTAGTTCCCTAAGCTGATTCCATACCGTAAGACATAAATATCGATTGTTTGGGAAACTTCTTGAACAAGGCCATTTCCCAGTAAGTACTGAACCTCGAACCCTGCATTCATAATATTCCCTATATTGATCAGTAATAAAATAAAGATGGTCGGTTTGATGCCTGGAAGGGTAATATGCCAAATTTTACGTAAACGGTTAGCTCCATCCATTTCAGCCGCTTCATATAGTTCTTCGTTGATGGAAGACATTGAAGAAAGATAAATGATACTTCCCCAA
>Ga0183099_1001953_pt1 | contig 11124 bp, 12 predicted proteins | sample Biomet1_FD_127788 | JGI IMG/M metagenome (GOLD analysis project Ga0183099, IMG submission 127788) | Microbial communities from bioreactor (seeded with anoxic lake sediment) at LBNL, California, USA - Biofuel metagenome 1 | ecosystem: Engineered > Bioreactor > Anaerobic > Unclassified ... | reverse complement strand
TACCAACAGAGGTGAAGAAATAGTACGACAAAACTAAAAATAATTGAAAACCTTAGGAAGAAAATAGAGAAACCTATCTCTCCGGAGAAGTGCTGGCCAGCACGATGAATGTCTCCCGGTCAGCCATCTGGAAGGCTATCAAAGCATTAAAAGAAGAGGGCTACGAAATAGAGTCCACCACCAACAAGGGATACCGGTTAAAAAGCGAATCGGATCTGATGTCGGCGGAAGGGATACACCCATGGCTTTCGCAAACCAATCAGAAGCTTGAACTGATGGTCTATAAAACCGTTGGCTCCACCAATCAGGAAGCCAAGAAATTGGCACTGGAAGGGGCAAAAACGGGAACTGTTATTATCGCTGAAGAGCAAACCCAGGGACGGGGCCGAATGGGCCGTTCCTTTTATTCGCCGCCCAAGAGCGGAATTTATTTAAGTCTGGTGTTGCGTCCCGATGTTGCCGCCCGTGATGCGGTGTTGTTAACTACTGGTGCATCGGTGGGAGTTTGTCGGGCCATCAAAAAAGTGACGGGCATTGATACCCAGATCAAATGGGTCAATGATATTTACCGGGGCGACCGGAAAATTGTGGGAATTCTCACCGAGGCGGTGACCAACTTTGAAAACGGACAGTTCGAGTTTGTGATCATCGGCATCGGGGTGAATTTTAAACAGCCGGAGGAACAATTGCCTGACGAGTTGAAAGACATTGTTGGTACTTTATTTAATAAAAAACCGGATGCCCTGACCCGTAACCGGCTAGCGGCGGAAATTATCAACGAGGTACTGAGCATCTGTGAAGATCTGACCAATCGGAATTTTTTAGAGGAATACAAAACCCACTCGATGGTTTTAGGAAAACAGATTAAGGTTTTTCGGAACCATCAATGGGAAGTGGCAACCGCTCTGGACATCAGTGACGAAGGCGGTCTGATTATCAGAAATCAATTTGGGCAGACGGAAACCCTGAACACCGGGGAAATCAGTATTAGAAAGATCTAGAAAATTAATAGAATGCCGTGAGCTTCGCTATCAGTTTACACGAAATAATTTTTACACTACAGAAAATTAGAATAGGATGGAAAAAATGATCGAAAAAAATACCCTCAATATAAGAATGCTGGTGCTGTGCGGATTGTTTTCCGCGTTGATCGTGGTGGGGGCGATGATTAAAGTGCCCTTGCCAGGAATACCCTTTACCCTTCAGACCCTGTTTGTGATACTGGCCGGGTTGCTGCTGGGACCCCGCGGCGGGCTGATCGCTGTGCTGGTTTATATTTTCATTGGGCTGGCCGGTCTGCCGGTGTTTTCCGGCGGCGGTGGGCTGATGTATGTATTAAAACCTAGCTTTGGCTACATTGTCGGCTTTGCTCTGGGGGCTTTTGTCACCGGCTGGCTGTCTGAAAAGAACACGAATAATTCAACTCTGTCGATGGTCATCGCCGCATTGGCGGGAACTGCAGTGATCTATGCGCGTGGGGCTGACCTGGTATTATGTGATTGCCAATTATTACCTCAACACCCCGGTGGGTGCTGCCACCCTGATGATGACCGGGTTTGTGATGACCCTGCCGGGCGATCTGATCAAGATTGCATTGAGCATTCTGCTGGCCAAACGACTGGCACCGGTGCTCCGGCAAGGCGTGATCACAAAATAATTTTTGGGAACGTATACGTTTTAAGAGATAAAAATAAGTGAAGCCGCACAGCCTTGGTGGGACAGATTTTCAAAAACAACGCTCCCGCCATGGATTTTCATGATCCGACGAACAATGATCAGACCCAAGCCGTGGTTTCCCAATAACAGTGATTCATCCAGTCCCCCTGAATTTTCGATAAGTTCAGGGGGATAGCCTTTGCCATTATCACTGACTTTAATCACCAGACTATCCATTGATTTGATCACTGAAAGCCGGATATCACAGCCTCGGGGATTGTGCCGGATGCTGTTGTCAATCAGGTTGGTTAGGGCCCGGCGAATCAGCGCCTGATCACAAAGCAAAATGGGACCGTTGGCTTCCTCGGGCACATCGACGGAAAGGGTATAGGGCACGGTGAGACCATCATTGATAAAATCCACCGCCACGTCCCGGATTAAGGCGGCTGGCGAAACTCGAGCCAGCTCCATCGGCTGGGCATGATACTCCAGTTTGGAAGCCAGGTTTAAATCGCTGATCAGGGACTTGATCCGTTGACTCTGCTGACGGATAATCCGGGCCTGATCCTGTTCGGCGGGTGGCAGACTGGGGTTGTTTTCCAATTCGCTGGCATAGCCCATCACCATTGACAGCGGGGTGCGGATATCGTGGGAAACTCCGGCAATCCATTCCGTGCGAGCCTGATCCCGGTGGGCCAGTTGTTTTTCCTGCTGGCTGAGAATCACCGATGTTTCATTGAGAATCCTGGCAACTTCCCCGACAACACCACCGGTAGGAAGTTGCAGGGGTTCTTTTTTTGGTAGGGCGGTAATGCCGTTATAAAGGGGCTTCAGCTTGCGGTAGAGCCATAGTCCCAGAAATAAGGCCAGCACCAAGGCCGCCAGCACGTTCAGAATCAAAAAACCGGCAATAAAACCGGGCACATGCGAAATGGTATCTTCGGTGGAGGTAATATTGTACTTCCAGATGGTGCTTTTGGGGTCGCCTAAAACCAGCAGTCCGTCGGGATGCTCCCAAACCGTTACCGGATAGTCGTTGAGATACCAACGGCTGAAGGAAGCCACATCGGTGAGGGTGTAATTCAGGGGAATATCCCCGGGCAGGTTTTTGTTCCAGATCACCTGACCATCCCGGTTAATTAGCATCGCCCAGGCATATTGTTCTTCCATCAGCGCCGCGGCAGGTGCATTAAGTGCATAAACCCCATCGGTACTGATGAGTCCATCAGAAATATCGGCAATGGAATATTTAGGCGGCTGACTCCCGGAATATGTCATCATCCAGTTGCTTGTAAAGACGATATTGATGGCAACCAGCAAAAGCGCAATCAGAGCCGTCAGCAGAATCGAACGGGTGATGATTTTTCGCAAACTTTTCATTGATTGGTTTCCTTTGCCAGTTTATAACCCATGCCCCGGATGGTCAGCAGGTATTGGGGTTGGGAGGGGTCCACTTCAATTTTTTCCCGAAGCCGCCGGATGTGGACCATCAGGGTATTTTCATAACCATAGAGATCATCATCCCAGGCACTGCGACAGAGGCTGTCGGCGGGGACGATATTACCCTGATTTTCCCAGAGTTTTTTGAGTAGCGCATGCTCCTTGGCGGTCAGTGTTTTTTCACCATCACCGCTCTTAACGATGCCGCTTTTAAAATTGACGGTCACCGCCCCCAACACCAGACATTCTTCCGCCAATGGCTGAATCTGTAGCGGCTGGTAAACCCGCCGCAGGATCCCGCTTAAACGCAGCACCAGTTCCCGGGGCAGAAAGGGTTTGGTAATGTAATCATCGGCACCCAGCCCGAGCCCCAGGAGCCGGTTCTCGTCCTCATCCCGGGCGGACAAAAACAGCATCGGCACATTTGAGTGCTGCCGCAGCTCCTGCATCAGCGAAAACCCGTCGCCATCCGGCAGCATCACATCGAGAATCACCCCGTGAGGCTTTTCTGAAGCAAAAATTTCCCTGGCCTGCCGGCAGTTTCCGGCGCTGATGACCTGAGCAAAGCCCGCCTGGTTCAGTATCGTTTTTAATAGATATAAAATTTCCGGTTCGTCATCCACAACCAGAAGCTTTGATTCAAAAATTGTGTTCATTCTAATCACCCCTAAGCTATTATACCCGAAAAAATAGTTGTCGTTAGCGGATGAGATCAAAATTAAGGTAAAAGTAAGGGCGGGGACAAACCGCTGTAAGGTTCATGAGCTATCATAAACGTGTAGAAATTAAGAAGGAGTAGATGTTTATGAGCAATATCATCGAGACTGAGGGTCTCAGCAAACAATATGGAAATGTTTATCGGGTCAAGGATGTCGATTTGTCGGTTCCGGAAGGGGCTATTTATGGTTTTCTGGGGCCCAACGGTGCTGGGAAATCGACGACACTGAAGATGATTCTGGGGTTGGCGAAGCCCACGGCAGGGGCGATCGCGGTTTTCGGAAAACAGGTCAACAGCAAAAATCGACTGGAAAACCTTAAAAATGTCGGTTCTTTGATTGAGTCGCCCAGTTATTACGGGCATTTAACCGGGGAGGAAAACCTGCGGATCTTTCAAACTCTGCGGGGGGTGCCCAAACAGAATATTGATGAAGTTCTGAAAATAGTTCGGCTGGAGAATCAGAAGAATAAAAAAGTCAGCCAGTACTCACTGGGAATGAAACAGCGGTTGGGGCTGGCCAGCGCGCTGTTGGGCTATCCCAAATTGCTGATTCTGGATGAACCCACCAATGGGCTGGATCCGGCCGGCATTCAGGAAATGCGGGAACTGATTCAGTCTCTGCCGCAAAAATTTGGGATGACAGTGGTGGTCTCCAGCCACCTCCTAAGTGAGATTGATCAGCTGGCCACCCGGGTGGGGATCATCCGGGAAGGGGAACTGGTTTATCAGGACAGCCTGACCAAGCTGCACCAGTGTAGTAAACAGCATCTGGCGGTGCGAACCATGAATAATGAGGTGACCAAATCATTCCTCAGTCAAAACGGCGTGGCGTGGGAAGTGCAGGATGATTATCTGATTATTCCCCAGATTAAAGATTCAATGATGGCGGAAATCAGCAAGGTGCTGGGACAGAATAATATTGGACTGGTTCGGATTGAAGAACGGAAAAAAAGCCTGGAGGATATTTTCCTGGAGTTGACCGGAACGGCGGTGAGTTTATGAAAGCAGCAATCCGGATGGAGGTCTTAAAAACAAGGGGCCGAAAAATCTGGCTGGTGGTGGCGGTGATGATGGCGGTTCAGTTGCTTTGGGCTGGCTGGACCATTTCCAACAAGGATGCCGATGACCTGATCCAGGGCTGGATGTTTTTTCTCTACCAGTTTCCGATGCTCAACTGCATCATCATGCCGGTGATCGCCGCGGTGGTTGCTTCCCGCCTCAGTGATGTGGAGCATCAGGGCCAAACCTTTAAGCTCCTGGAAACCATTATTCCGGCCAACCGGATCTTTGATGCCAAGTTTATCTGGGGCAGTATCTATATGCTTGGCGCCGCTCTGGGACAGCTGGCCATCATGATCGGCATGGGTTTTATCCTGCATTTTGGCGGACCGGTGCCCTGGGGCGCGCTGGCTGGCTATCTGTTTTTTACCGTGGCGGTGAGTCTGACCATTTATGCCTTTCAACAGGTGGTCTCGATGCTCGTTCCCAATCAGATGGTGCCGATGACCCTGGGACTCGTCGGCGGTTTTGTCGGCTTATTCAGTATGTTTTTCCCCCAGGGCTTTCAAAAGCTGATTCTCTGGAGTTATTACGGAGTGCTGATGCAGGTGGGCATGAACTGGGATCAGGTCACCCGGGCAGTAGATTTCTACTGGACGGCCATTGATTGGTCGGGTTTCGGTTTGATTTTAATTTTCTTTGTGCTGATTTATGGAATCGGCCGGACTTTATTTGTGAGAAGGGAGGTCTGAGCGATGCTTAAACGTGTTTTAAAAGCAGAAATGATCAAGATGCGGCACAGTCCGGTGTGGCTGGCTTTTTTACTAATTCCCATTATTCCGGCTTTTATGGGAACTTTCAATTATTTGAACAACCTGGGAATGCTGGAGAATGAGTGGTACAGCCTATGGACCCAGCATACCCTGTTTGCCTGTTATTTTTTCCTGCCGGTATTGATTGGGATTTACGCATCCTATCTTTTTCGGCTTGAACATGCCAATCATAATTGGAATGCGGTGATGACCGCCCCAGTTCCGGTAACACAGTTATTTATGGCTAAACTGATAATGGGTTGGCTGATGGTGATTTTGACCCAGCTCTGGATCGGACTCCTGTTTATCATTTCCGGATTGCTGGCAGGGCTTTCGGGACCGATCCCCCCGGAATTACCGGTCTGGTTATTGTTTGGGGCTTTGGGCGGTATGGTGGTATGTGCTTTGCAGCTTTGTCTATCGCTGGTGATTCGCAGCTTTGCCGTGCCGGTGGGGATTGCCCTGATGGGCGGCATTGCCGGGTTGGCACTGTTGTCGCAAGGCTATGGCCTCTACTTTCCCTATGCTCTGATAACCCTGGGCATGCGGGCCAACGATCCGGCGGCACCGATGTCGGTGAGTGAAATTCAGTTTCTGATTGCCGGCGCCGCTTTTATGGCTGGTTTTTGTCTATTTGCCATCACCTGGTTAAAACGGCGGGATGTGGTGACGGGTTAATCAATTGAGTTAAAGTTATGAAGTGAGAATAGTCACAAAAAAATAAAGCAAAAAATAGGCCAGTGTTTATCGGAAACGACTACTGATAAACACTGGCCTTAAATAATTTTTACTGTTTTAGCTTGGCGGCTTGCAGATCCCACAGGGTGTCAGTCCCTGGGCATGTACCTCTTCCAGACTGTTTAGATAAATCCGGTTGGATTCTTTCGGCAAACCGGAACAGCTGGGCAGATGATAAACCTTTGAATTCTTATTACCAATATAGGTGGCGGTTTCTGACGTGGTTGTATTGGCTGGTGTTTCCGAAACGGGGTTGGTTGTCGCGGAGAGGCCGTTATCCACCTCCTGATAGGGCTGGGTTGGGGTAATACCGGTTTTGTTGAAGGTCAGCTGATCACCTTCACTGGTGGCCACGATGGTTCCCAGCAGGTCGGTGCGGAAAATGGTGGCGCCCGCATCATTGAGACGGCTCAGGGTTTCCTCATGGGGGTGGCCGTAGTCATTGTCCGTGCCGCAGGAAATCACCGCATACCGCGGATTCACCGCCCGGAGAAACACATAGCCGGTTGATGTGGCGCTGCCATGGTGGCCGACCTTGAGCACATCGGCCGCCAGATCGAGGTTCTGGGCCAGCAGTTCTTTTTCGGCCGTGGCCTCCATATCACCCGTCAGCAGAAAGCGGTGGCTTCCGTGGGTGGCCTTTATCACGATGGAATCGTCATTAACGTCTTCGTGAACCGAAAGCGGTCCCAAAAAATCGATAGTCGATCCGCCGAAGGAAAGGGTGGTTCCCGGCGAAGGGGTGGAAACCGGTACGTTTTTGGCTTTTGCTTCGGCGATGAGATTTTTGGAGGAACTCGTCTCTTCAGAATTGGTCACATAGAGATTGGATACCTTCATTTTTTTGAGGACATCGGTTAAACCGCCAGCATGATCGGCATGATTATGGGTGGCGACGACGTAATCCAATTGCGTGATGCCCAAACTTTTCAGATATTTGACGATATCATCGCCGTTCTCCGGATTTCCACCATCGATCAGCATGGTGTCATCGTGGTCCACCAGAAGAATCGAATCCCCCTGTCCCACATCCAGAAAATGAACCGCCAGGGAATCCTTAGGCGTGAAGGTGGTGTTCGAGAGCTGACAGCCTGTAAACAACAGCAGCATAGTAATAATGAGCACTGCATAGAGCAGTAATTTTCGCTTCATGGTCTTTCCTCACTGAATTTTATTTTGGTAATACTCAATACCGGTTCTGATAAAAACATCCGCTGAATATACTCTGATTTTACCATATTGAAAGAAAAATTGCAGGCCTTTACCTTTTTACTGTAATAAGTTACAATAAAGCGGCAAGATGAATTGAGCATGAACAAGTATTCAGGCATAAATGGATGAAAATTCATGTAAAAATAATCGAAACCGTGCATTTGACAAAGAGTTATGGTAAAATTCTTTCGTTGAAAAATGTCAAGATAACAGTTTAAGAAGGGAAAATATACGAAGACACGATAAGATCATGCCGGTATGCTTAAAATAAGCATAATTATTGCGGAAAATTTAAGAAGCCTGTATGATAATGGAGAAGAAAAGGAGATTAATTTTATGGATAGCTCAAAGAAATTTATTATTGTATCAGTCAGTGCAGCAATACTGCTGATTATTCTGGTCAGTTGTACACTGGCCTACTCAGGCAGGGACAACACCCTGATGTCTGACAAATCTCTGCATTTTGAAATCAACGGATTCAGCGTAGAATTGCCACTGTCAGAGGATGGTGCGGTTTACGATGCCGTCAGCTTAAGCAGCGTTACCGAGAATAAAATTAAACTGATTAGTGAAACCGGCGCGACCGTAAAAGTGAATGGCAAAGGGATTGGCGCAGGAACGACTATGAATTTAAAACTCGATTCATTGTCATCCAATGAATTAATCAAAATTACGGTAGATAATGAAAAAGATGTACGAACCATTTATTTAAGAACCCTGTCCTCACAACTGCCACAAATCACTTCAGCAGGAGAAAGCAGTTATGAAGGACATTATTATGCGGCCTTGTCAACAGGAGGAGCGGCGCTCTATGAACTGAACAATAAGGGCGAGGTTGTTTTCTATATTGCAAAATCACAGGAAGAAGCTAAGGGAGAATCCTACTGTGACTTCAAGAAGCACACGCTGGAAGATGGCAAAGTGCGTTACAGTTATCAACGGGTTTATGGCGATGACGATGGAATCGGATATGCCTCCGGGGAACGTGTCATTCTCGATGAAAATTATCAGGAAATAAAGACCATCACCCTGGCACAAAGCGAGCTTGCGAAAGAAGGCGACCCGATCGATGGACGGGATTTTATCCTGATCGATGATAATCATTATATTGTAGCGGCTTCCCAGTTAGTCTTGGTTCAGAATGTACCGGAAAGTTTAGGTGCGGGTACGATGGGATCGAAGGTCGTTCGGACACTGATTCAAGAAGTGAAAGATAATAAAGTCGTCTTTGAATTTACCACCGATTCACATCCGGATCTTTATGGGCTGAGCGTGACAGGAAATGATTACGGCAATACAGCAAGCCAGAGTCCGGACTATGCCGGATTCAATCGAATGATCATCGATCCGGCTGATGATAATCTGATTGTGTCGTTTGGAAATTTAAACACAATCATGAAAATCGATCGGGAAACAGGCAGCATTGTCTGGAAACTGTCAGGTGCCGGAGATGAATTCGGTTTGACTGATGAGCAGAAAACTTCAAATCAAAGCGATATCGAATTGACAAACGACGGCTATTTAACGATTTTTGACAATGCTGTCAGTTCAGGACAAACGCGGATTCTAAAAATCAAGTTGGATGAAGTCAATAAAAAAGTGCTGGAGTATCACGAATTTAAAGTGCCGGGTCATAAATCATCGGCAAATGGAAGTGCCCAGAAAATTGGCGATGAAATAGAAGTTTATACGATCGGCTGGGGCCAGGCCAAAGAGGGAACAAGCGGCATTTCAGAAATTGATTTTAATACCGGAAAGAAACTGCTCGAGGTTACGCTTCCCCAGGGTGTCTCAACTGACCGGGTTCAGAAAATAAAATAAATCATCAAGCGAGTTGAAAAAACAGGATTAATGCACAAAGTAAGCGTTATTTTTCCCTATAAAAGATTTGTACGACTTAATGGTTTGGTCTATAATGAAAAAAAGATACTTAATCGAGTACAAAAGGAGAAGAATAAGATGTCCCGAAAAACAATAGAAAAATTCAAAAAACAACCAGAAGCGAATCCGGCCGAAATTCTTGAAATGGAACTGATTGAATTTCAATATCCCAAAAGCGGAACCGGGATTTGTCCGGAATGTGGTGGAAAAATGAACGGCGTTGGTCTTGATTGGGAATGCGAAGGTTGTGACTTAAAGCTAGTCGGTCCAATTTTTTAAGAAGACGATATACTTAAGAAAGCACATAAACCAAGCAAACGTTGGGGAGTGTGCTTTTTTTATTCGCGAGAAATCATGCCGAAAAGATTCGGAGGCATCTGATGGCGGATTGAATATATGAGAATAATTTGAGACCAGGAGAAAAAAGCGTATTTAGAGATTCCTAAGATAGATGTGATAAGATGCGGATGCTTTTTCAGATAAATAGCAAGTTGCGTGGATACTGATAAAAATAGCAGATTTAATACAACAAATAGATGAAACAAACTTGGAGGAAATAGAAATGACGATTACCTATGAATTAGGGAAATCCTTGTATGTAAACATCACCAATCGATGCAGCAATGCCTGCACATTTTGCATACGAAAAGATGAACCGACGATAAACGGGACTGATGATCTTTGGCTGGAAAAAGAACCGACCAAGGAAGAAATACTGGAAGATATATTAAAACGCGATCTGAGCAAGTACAAGGAACTGGTTTTTTGCGGATATGGAGAACCTTCTTATCGGTTGGATGAAATCTGCGAAATTGCAAAAGAAGTAAAAAAGAAGCATCCCATCCCCACCCGGATTAACACCAATGGCCATGGCAATCTGATTTTTAAAAAAGACATGACTCCCTGCCTGAAAGATGCGATTGATACGGTATCGATCAGTTTGAATGCGAAAAACAAAGAAGAATACAATGCGTTGTGTCGTCCGGTTTTTGAAGATGCATACGATGCGTTACTTGAATTTGCCCGCCTGGCTGGCAGATATGCAAAGGTGGTTTTAACCATTGTTGATATATTGCCCGAAGAAGATCAGGAAGCCTGTCGAAGAGTCAGCAATTCGGTAGGAGCGGAGCTGAGAATACGCTCTTATATTGATTGAAGGAAATTAAAAGCGGGGTGGTGATACGATGGAAGACAACAACTTAACCCCCAAGTGCTTGAGTATTCGCGGAAAAAAAATTGCGTTGGTGGATGATCATCAATACGTATTACTGGAATGGGGACAGTTATCGCAACAATCAAAGAACCCTTTGACACTGGTGAGTATCGATTATCACCCGGATACAAATCCACCGTTCTGGCTTTATGCCTATCAGAAAGCGATGGCCATCAATCCGGACAAAGAAACGGTTCTGGTGCCGGGTTTTCAGAAAAAGATCCTTGCAACCCTGAATCCACAGGATTTAAAAACCGTTGAAGCGGCGATGAAAAATATGCGAAATGATGAACATATCAATACAGCAATGGAACTGGGTTATCTAACAGACTATCATATGATAAATTGTATGGAGAAACATCAATATTCTCGGGGACACCATTATCTGTGCCCGAAAGCTGTTTGGCAGTCTGGAGGATCGTATGTTTGAAGAAAGCGGCTTTTCCATGAAAGCT